>Ga0065165_1001089_pt1 | contig 32332 bp, 25 predicted proteins | sample AraplaMF_Cvi_mMF_FD_63813 | JGI IMG/M metagenome (GOLD analysis project Ga0065165, IMG submission 63813) | Arabidopsis root microbial communities from the University of North Carolina, USA - plate scrape MF_Cvi_mMF (version 2) (version 3) | ecosystem: Host-associated > Plants > Roots >... | reverse complement strand
ACCCGGCCCGACAGGAAGCGGATGTCCTGGCCGCTGGAGTTCAGCACATCCAGCTTTTCGCCGGAGATGGTGCTCACCGCGTTGGGCACTTCCTTGATGTTCTCGACGCGCCGCTCGGCGGTGATGGTCACCGTTTCGAGCTGAGTCTTGTCGGTCTTGGGGGCTGCCTCCTGGGCAAAGGCGGGCCAGGCCAGGACTGCCAGCGACACGGCGGCGGCGGCCTCGCGCAGGACGGGGCGGGCCAGGCTGCGCTGGGTGGCGATTCGACTCATCGGTGAACTCCGGAAATACAGAAGAAAAGGGGCGAAACCCCATAAAACTTTGCTGGCCGATGACACACACAGGCGGCTATCGGCCGGGATGCGGCGAATCTAGCAAGTTCGTCATCAAACTGACACCACAAGCACCATCGCGGTGCATGGACTGTTGCCGAAACACTGCACTCGGGCGGCCAGCGCCGACCCCGTCCCCAAGCCGGCGCAGCGGCCGACCCCATCTGGGGCGGGCAAAGCGCCGGCCGTCGGGCGGGCGTTTTCCGGGGCGGTGGCGTCGGGTTCCGCCGCCCGCGGGCAATTTGAACGTCGTGACCGGCCTGCTGACAGGTCCGGTGCGGCCGGTTTGCGATACTTCGCGCCTGGCTTCGCAGCGCTCCCCGGACCGTTTCCTTCTTCACATGCGTTTCATCACCCTCAATCTCAACGGCATCCGCTCGGCCGCCAACAAGGGCGTGTTTGACTGGCTCCCTGCGCAGCAGGCGGACGTCGTGGGCGTGCAGGAACTCAAGGCCCAGGCCGATATCGTCGAATCCCAGTTCGGCGGCTACGACAAGCTGTCGGGCCACTTCCACTACGCCCAGAAAAAAGGCTACTCCGGCGTGGGCCTGTACACCCGTGAGACGCCCAGCGACGTCATCGTGGGCTTCGGCAGCGAGGAATTCGACAACGAAGGCCGCTGGATCGAAAAACGCTTCGACAAACCAGGGCGCAAGCTCAGCCTCATCAGCTGCTACTTCCCCAGCGGCTCCAGCGGGGAAGAGCGGCAGGCGGCAAAGTTCCGGTTCCTGGAGGCGATGTACCCCTACCTGATGACGCTGCGTGCCGAACGCGAGTTCATCCTGGTGGCGGACGTCAACATCGCCCACAAGGAGATCGACCTGCGCAACTGGAAGAGCAACCAGAAAAACAGCGGTTTCCTGCCGGAGGAACGGGCCTGGATGACCCGGCTGCTGGAAATCGAGACGGGCCTGGTGGACGTCTTCCGGATGCTCAATGACAAGCCGGACCAATACACCTGGTGGAGCAACCGCGGCCAGGCATGGGCCAAGAATGTCGGGTGGCGGCTGGATTACCACCTGGCCACGCCCGGCCTGGCTCACCTGGCCACGCGGGAGGCGATCTACCTGGACCAGCGGTTCAGCGACCATGCGCCGCTGACCATCGACTACGACCTCAAGATCTGAGGTCGCCGCCCAAGGGCCTCGCTAATCCACCTGGGCGCCGGACGCCTTCACGACCTGCGCCCATTTGGCAGTTTCGCTGGCGATCAGCGCCGCAAACTCCGCGCTGCTGTGGCCACTGGCCACCGCGCCCTGGCTGGCCAGCCGCTCGCGGATGGCCGGCGTGGCGAGCGCCCGCGCCACCTCCCGCTGCACGCGCGCGACCTGGTCGGCGGCTTGTGATGCCGGGGCCAGCAAGCCAAACCAGGACGACGCCTCATAGCGCGAGAGTTCCGGCACGCCGCTCTGTGCGACGGTAGGCAGCTCAGGCAGCGCTTCGCTGCGCGCCGCGCTGGTCACCGCCATCGCCTTGAGCTTGCCCGAGCGGATGTGCGGCAGCGCGGACGGCAGATTGTCGAACATCAGGTCCATGTTGCCGGACATCAGGTCCAGCAGGGCCGGCCCGGAGCCGCGATACGGGAAGTGCAGCATGTGGCTGTGCGTCAGGCTTTTGAACAGCTCACCGGCGAGATGGATGGAGGTGCCATTGCCGCTGGAGCACATGTTGAGCCGGCCGGGGTTTGCGCGTGCCACCTTCACCAGGTCGGCCACGGACTGGATGCCATAGTGCTGTGCCCGCGCCGGGTTCAGCACCAGCACGTTGGGCACGGCGGCCACGAGCGTGATGGGGGCGAAATCGCGCACCGGGTCGTACGGCAGCTTCGGGTAGAGCGACGCATTGATGGCGTGGGTGCCCACCGTCCCCATGAGCAGCGTGTGACCGTCCGTCGCCTTGGCGACCTCGGCCGATCCGGTATTGCCGCCAGCACCCGGCTTGTTCTCCACGATCACCGGCACGCCGAGCGCCTTCTGCAGCTCCGGGGCCATGGCGCGGGCCAGGAGATCGGTGGTGCCGGCTGGTGGGAACGGCACGATGATTCGCAGCGGCCGTGCCGGCCAGGCGGCCTGACCCCGGGCCTCGGACCACGCCAATGTGGCCAGCGAAGACAGGGCGAGCAGCTCGCGACGATTCAAGCGCATGGACGTCTCCTCTTGTTGGAGGTCCAGTATGAAAGCGCGCGTGCTGGCTGGCCAGTCAGGGGAAGTCAGGGGGATCACATCGCCGCGCGGGGCGGCCCGTGGCCATCATGGGCGGCCACTGCCAGAGCGGCCTGACCCTCAGTCGTCCGCAGCCAGCAGCTCCATGGTCATGGCAACGGCCCATTCGTCCCCCGATGCCAGGCGCTGGGACGAGCCAGGCCCAGTCAGTGCGGTCAAGGTCATCCAGGGCCGCTCAGGGTGGCGCTGCAGCGTGAGTGACGGCAAGGCGCCCGCCACCCGCAGTTTGATCTGCCGACCGTCCGCCATGGCCAGCGTCGCCCGGCCGCCCCAGTCGCTCCGGGTGAGGCCCGTCCCGCGGGCGGGGCGCGGCGTGCCGGCCATGGCCGGGTCGAGCGTCACGGTGCTGCTGAAGCCATCCGGCACCTGCAGCCGCAGACCCATTCGCAGCTCCATGGGTTGCCGCCCAAGATTGCGCAGCGCCACGGCAATTTCCAGCCGCCGCGGGCCGAGGCGGAAGACCTGGTGGGCCTGGAAGCCCGCGGCCCGGCCTGTGGGATCGCGGTGGCCGTGGATGAGCGTGACGCAGCGCGGCGATAACTCGGTCAGTTGCCAGGGGCTGTCCAGCGCCGCCAGGCGCGGGTCATGTGGCGGCTCCTGCCGAACGGCTTGCGCTTGATCGGCGGCCCGAACGACGCCCGCGCCGTCCTGGTCAGGACCACGATCGGGCACGGCCAGCCACAGACCGGCCCCGCCCACCAGCACGTCCGCGTGGCGTTCCAGCTGCTTGATCCAGCTGAATCGTCGGCCCCCTTCCAGCGAGGTCAGCGCGCGCAGTCGTCCGCCTTCCTCTGGCGCCACCAACGCCCGCCAACCGTCCACCTGCAGTTCAATGTCCCGTCCCACCTCGCACGCCCTCCCGGTTCGAGGGGTGGGAGTATTGGTGGTTTTATTAAATCTGCCTTTGACGGGAACGGGTGTTTGCGATCGAAAGCTACGCGATACCGCAGCCCAGCGCACCGTACCGCTTCAAAGGCCGGTGATCAGGGCCGCAACGCGCTCATCCGACAACCTGATCGGCGCTGCATGTGCCGGCAGCAAGGCCACCACGGCGTGTTCGTCGCGGCTGCTGTCACGCATCACCGGCAACTGGCGCGGCTCACCGGCGGCATTCGTCAGCGCGGTCACCATCGGCCGATGCGCCTTGTCGCCGTTGCGCACCACCAGGCCCACTTCACCACTGGCCAGCCGTACGAGGCTGCCCGGGGGAAAAATGCCAAAGGCCTTGATCAAGGCCGCCGCCAGCGGGCTGCGCGCCGCCACCTGGTGCAGTTCACGGCCGGCCTGCTGCGCACTCATGGCCGGGCGGCTGGCCCGGCTGCTGAGCCGGGCGGTGTAGATGTCCGCATACCGCAGCATCTCGGCCAGTTCACCCACTTCGGTCAGGCCCATCGGGTATCCGGAACCGTCTGGCACTTCATGGTGGTGCAGCACGGCGTCCAGCCAATCGGGGTCGGTCACGCCCGCGGCTTCCAGCATCTGCACGCCGCGCAAGGGGTGCTCATGGATCGCCTCGCGCTGCATGGGCGTCAGCGGCGTGGTCTGGCTGGACAGCCTGGCTTGCAGGTCCAGCATGCCCAGGTTCATGGTCAGCGCCGCCTGGAAGGCGCGTCGTTGATCGTCCGCGGACCACCCCAGGAAGCGGGCGGCGGCATGGCAGGCCGTGGCCGCATGCATGGAATGGCTGACGCCATAGTGTCCACCGGCGTTGTCAGGTTGGCGCACGATATGGGCCAGCGCCATGTCCGGCGAGCAATGGATCAGCGAGAGCATCAGCTCGGTGGCGCCATCGAGGGCCTCGACCAGCCGCTCCGGCGGCGCGGACAGCGCCTTGCGCACATCCTGCAGTCCCCGCTCCCATTCCGCTGGCAGGCGGGCCAGGCGTTCCGCCTGGCTTTCGCGCCGAGCCGGCTTCATGGCCTCCGTCAGCTCGCTCACTTCCACGAGCGCGCCACGTTGCAGCAGGGCGTTCAGCTGGGCGTTGTCGGCAATCACCTGGCCCTTGGCCAGCAGCAGCATGCGCTCCGCGTCCCGCACGCTGAAAGGCAGCGGCTGGCCAAGAACGATGCGATTCCTCACGGAGGACAGAGAACAGACACGCATGGGAAGCGTCGATGGTGGGGTTCGCTCGACCGGCGAACTTGTGCGGACCAGGACTCTACATCGGCAACTGCCCACGAATCTGTACGTCGGACGTACGCACAGCGCGCGCGTCCGAACGCCGCGAAGGACGTCACGGATAGGCGGAACTCTCTACCGGCGCAGCGTCTGGGGCGGCACACCGGCGGCTTGCGCTGCTGACGGATGGCCTTCGGCGTGGCAGGCGCAGGCCTCTCCATGGGCGGCGGCCACCAGCTCTTCGAGTACCCGGCAGGGATGGGTGTGATGGTCGGCGTCGCAGCGGTTCTGCAGCGCCACGAGCTGGGCCTCCAGCGCCTGCATGCTCTTCAGGCGTGCGCGAACCTTGCTCAACTGTGCGGCCACCAAGCCGTCGACCTGAGCCAGCTCGGCCGGGTCGCGGCTGTTCAGGCTCTGGAGCAGTTGCGCGACATCGGCCAGCGACATGTCCAGCGCCCGGCAATGCCGGATGAAGGCCAGGCGCTCGAGATGGTCGTGGCTGTAATCCCGATAGCCGTTGTCGCTGCGGGCCGGGGGCGGCAGCAGCCCGCTCTTCTCATAAAAGCGGATGGTGTCGATGTCCACGCCGGTGGACCGGCTCAGTTCGCCAATACGCATGCCGCCAGCATAGCGGCTTGACCCTGGAGTGACTCCAGAGTGTGCAATACCCCCATGGCATCCTCAGAACATCAGCACCTGAACGGCCGGCCGCCGGCCGAAGGCGACCCTGGCCATCAGGCACAGGGGCATTGCACCGATGGGTGCGCGAACGACCAGGTCGGCGCCAACGGCTGTGCCCATGGCGACACCGAAGTGGCCGCCCGTCATGCGCACAGCCACAGCCACGACGACGAGCACGACCATCCCCACGCCGCCCCTGCGTCATCGAGTTCGTCTTCTTCGTGCGGAACCGCTGCCTGCTGCGCCGCGCCATCCGTGGCGTCCGACATAGCGGCGCCGCCGCCGCCCACGGCGCAGGCGCTGGCCGGCACTTCCCGCCAGCGCTATTTCATCGCGGGCATGGACTGCCCTACGGAGGAGGGGCTGCTGCGCCGGCGCCTGCAGCATCAGGCCGGTGTGGTGGCCCTGGAGTTCGACCTGATCAATCGCATTCTCGACGTCCGGCACCGCCTGCAAGATGACATGCCTTTGCGTGCTGCCATTGCCGAGACCGGCATGACGGCCGAACCCCTGGCGGAGGCAGCGCCCCCGCCCGCCCCTCTCCCGGCGGTGAGCCCGTCGCTGCGCTGGCGCATGGCGGCAGCGGGCGTGGCGGCTGTATCCGCCGAGGCACTGGCCCTTGCAGGCTGGGACGAAGCCGGCCTGCCCGTCATCGCGCTGGCGATGGCCGCCATGCTGCTGGGAGGCCTGCCCACCCTGCGCAAGGGCTGGATCGCCCTGCGCAGCGTCACCCTCAACATCCATCTGCTGATGAGCCTGGCCGTGATCGGTGCGGTGGCGCTGGGTCAATGGCCTGAGGCTGCGATGGTCGTCTGGCTTTTCGGCCTCTCCGAAATGATCGAGAGCCTGAGCCTGGCCCGCGCACGGGACGCCATCCGTGCACTCGCTCAGCTCGCACCGGAAACAGCCTGGCTGCAAGGTGCGGACGGACAGTTCGCCCGGCAACCCGTTGAACAGGTCACCCTGGGTGCCCTGCTGCGTGTGCCGCCCGGCGAGCGCGTGCCCCTGGACGGCACGGTCACACAGGGCCGCTCCAGCCTGAACGAAGCCGCGCTGACCGGCGAAGCCATGCCCGTGGACAAGGCACCCGGAGACGCCTTGCTGGCTGGCAGCGTGAACGGTGATGGCCTGCTGCTGATGCAGGTCACCTCCATCAAGGGGCACACCCTGCTGGACCGCATGGCCCAGGCGGTCCAGCAGGCGCAATCCCAGCGCGCCCCCAGCCAGGCCTTCATTGACCGTTTCGCCCGGGTCTATACGCCCGCCGTGGTGCTCGCCGCGGTGGCCCTGGCGGTGCTGCCACCCCTGCTGGGCTTCGGTGCCTGGCATGACTGGCTCTACAAGGGCCTGGTGCTGCTGGTCATCGCCTGCCCCTGCGCCCTGGTGATCTCCACGCCGGTGACGATCGTGAGCGGCCTTGCGGCGGCGGCTCGGCGGGGCATCCTGATCAAAGGCGGGCTTTATCTTGAGCGCGTCCGCCAGCTCCGCACGCTGGCGCTGGACAAGACGGGCACGCTGACGGAGGGCAGGCCTGCCCTGCTGACCGTACGCCCGATCGACACGACGCTCAGCGAAGACGACGCGCTGCACCTGGCCGCCAGCCTGGACGCCGGCAGTGCACACCCCCTGGCTCAGGCCATCGTCGCGGCGCAGGCTCAGCGCCTGGGCCGCCCGCTGCTGCCGGTGGACCACCTGCAGAACCAGCCGGGCCTGGGCATCACCGGGGAAGTGGCGGGCCAGCCCTACGCGCTGGGCAATGAACGCCTGGCCGAACAGCTGGGGGCCGGCATGGATGCGGCGCGTGCGTCCGCAGCCGAATTGCAGGTGCAGGGCCACACGCTGGTGTGGCTGTTGCAAGGCCGGACGGTGCTGGCCTTGCTGGCCCTGGCGGACACGCCCCGCCCAGCGGCCGCCAGCACCCTCACGGCCCTTCGCGCACGCGGCCTGGCCCTGGTGATGCTCAGCGGCGACCACCGCGCCAGCGCGCAGGCCATGGCCACGCGCCTGGGGCTTCCCACGGAGGCGGTGCGTGCACCGCTGCTGCCGCAGGACAAGCTGGACGCGGTGGCGGCCCTGGCCGCCCACGGCGCCGTCGGCATGGTGGGCGATGGCGTCAACGACGCACCCGCGATGGCCCGTGCGGACATCGCCATCGCCATGGGCGCGGCCGGCAGCGCCACCGCTTTGGAGACGGCCGATATCGCTCTCATGGGCGATGACCTCACGCAATTGCCGGCCCTGATCGACCTGTCCCGTCGCACCGCTCGCGTGCTGCACCAGAACATCGCTGTCGCACTGGGCCTGAAGGTGGTGGTGGCCGCACTCACGCTGGGCGGCCTGGGGTCCCTATGGCTGGCGGTGCTGGCCGATGCCGGCGCCAGCCTGCTCGTGGTGCTCAATGGGCTGCGCCTGCTGCGCGATCAGCGCCCTTCACGTTGAAAGAGGGAGCACCCTGACCTTTTTCACCTAGGGGCATTCCTAATATGAGCTGACGGGTTCGGAGAAGCCTTTGGCGGACAATAGCGGGCCTGCCGCTGGCGGCCCCTGGTGACTGCATGAGTCGCCCGTGGGTCCCAGCGGCACCGTTCTTCTGATCCTTCACGGAGCGACGTTTGAACAAAATTCAAACCCCCGGAGCGCCGCATACCATCCTCGGCCAGCCGGATAGCCTGTTCGTCTTGTTCTTCACAGAAATGTGGGAACGGTTCTCCTACTACGGCATGCGCGCGCTGCTGGTGCTGTACCTCATCTCCGAGGCGGCCAAGGGCGGCTGGGGCTGGACCCGCGAAGAGGCCACCAGCCTGTATGGCTGGTACACCATGCTGGTCTACCTGACGCCGATTGCCGGCGGCTACATTGCCGACCGCATCCTGGGTACCCGGCGCTCCGTGGTGCTGGGCGGCTTCATCATCGCCGCCGGCCACATCTCGCTCTTCTTCGACACCCGGTTCAGCTTCTTCCTCGGCCTGGGCCTGGTGATCCTGGGCACCGGCCTGTTCAAGCCCAACATCTCGGCCATCGTGGGCCAGCTGTATGGCAAGGACAACGAAGGCGCGCGCGACGGCGGCTACACGCTGTTCTACATGGGCGTGAATGCGGGGGCCTTCTTCGGCATCTCGCTGTGCGGCTACATCGGCGAGAAGATTTCCTGGCACTTCGGTTTCGGCCTGGCCGCGGTCTTCATGATTCTCGGCGCGCTGCAGTTCTACCTGGGCCAGGGCATCTTTGGTGACATCGGCGGCCCGCCCAACCGCAAGGCCAAGGCGACGGAAAGCGAAGTGGCCAAGGCCGCGGACGACACGCCCGCGCATGTGGTGCGTGACCGCCTGATTGCCATCTGCGTGTTCTCGTTCTTCACCATCTTCTTCTGGTTTGCCTTCGAGCAGGCCGGCGGCTCGATGACCATCTTTGCGGCGGACTACACCGACCGCACCCTGGTGGGCACGAGCGGCACCGTCTTCAAGATCGTCAATTCGCTGATGACGCTGATCCCGGTGGCCATCCTGAGCGCGCTGCTGATCCAGCTCATGCGCGGCACGGGCAAGCGCTACCTCACGTCCAATCTGCTGCTGGTGCTGGCACTGGGACTGATCTGGGCGCTGGCGCTGTGGATGCTGGGCCGTGAGTTCGGCTTCGACCAATCCGAAATCCCCGCCACCTGGTTCGGCGTGCTGAACTCGTTCTTCCTGGTCGTCCTGGCCCCGCTGTTCTCCAAGATGTGGGCGCGCTACTGGAACCCGAGCGGCCCGGTGAAGTTCGGCCTGGGCCTGGTGCTGCTGGGCCTGGGTTTCGCGGCGCTGTCCTATGGCGCTTCGGGCATCCCGCAGGGCGCCAAGACCGCCCAGATCAGCATGGTCTACCTGACGCTGGCCTACCTGCTGCACACCATGGGTGAGCTGTGCCTGTCGCCGGTGGGCCTGTCCTACATCTCCAAGCTGGCGCCGGCGCGCCTGCTGGGCCTGATGTTCGGCGTCTGGTTCGTCAATGCCGCCATCGCCAACTGGCTGGCAGGTTTCAGCGGCGCCTACATCGACAAAATCTCCGAGACCTACTCGATGTCGATCTTCTTCCTGATCTTCACGCTGATCCCCATCGGGGCCGGTGTGCTGCTGATGCTGCTCAATCCCTGGATGAAGAAACTCATGCACGGCGTGCGCTGAGCTTTCCCGCCGCTTGCGCTGCGCTTGCAGCGCCTCGGTGGCAAGATCCTGCAGACCCGGCCCAACGGCCGGGTTTTTTCTTGCCAGTAGCCCCTTGACGGCACATGTACGCTGATAGGAGTTAAATTGTCGGGTTTTCCGGCACGTAGTTGCTGGTTTTGCAGCAGGTGTCCAGCGGTGCGCGGCCAGGCCGAGCGCTGACATGAGCGGCGGGACTGCCGTGGATGGCCTGTGACTGATGTGATGCGAGTAGGTGTTGACGATGGCTGTTGTGAATCACTGTGAAAAGATCCCCTTGGCCTCCCAGGGCGCGCGTGAGTGGGAAGTGGTGCAACTGCCGTCTCCCATGGGCGACTTCCAGGCCCGGGCTTTTCGCAGCCCCACCTCGGGCTCCGAGCACCTGGTCTTGTCGGTCGGCCCGCTCAAGCCCCGCGGTGGCCTGCTGCGCCTGCACAGCGAATGCCTGACCGGCGACGTCTTCCAGTCCCTGCGCTGCGACTGTGGCCCCCAGCTGCATGCCGCGCTTGACCTGATCGCCAAGGAAGAAGGCGGCGTCGTCATCTACATGCGCGGGCATGAAGGCCGCGGCATTGGCCTGGTGGAAAAGCTGCGCGCCTATGCGCTGCAGGAGGCTGGCGTGGACACCATCGACGCCAACCTGCAACTCGGCCATGCGGAAGATGCGCGTGACTATGCCGATGCCATCGACATCCTCTGCATGCTGGGAATCAGCAGCGTCCGACTCATCACCAACAATCCGCAAAAGGTGGATGCGCTGGTCAAGGGCGGCATTGAGGTGGAGGCCCTGGTGCCCATCCGGATTGCGGCCAATCCGCATAACGAGCGCTACCTCGAGACCAAGCGCAAGCGCATGGGCCATTACCTGGAGTGAGGGGCGGCGGTGGCGCCCGCGCCACATCGCTGCGCCGCCCGCCTCGCTATGATTTGCGGCGTTGGTGCTCGCAGCCAGCCTTCCGGCTGGCGCAGTTCAACGGGAATCAGGAAGGGCCCCCGCAGGGCGCCGCGCCTTGGAGGCGCGAGCCCATCGCGCACGCGGCCCCAACCTGAGCTGCCCCCGCAACGGTAAGCAGACCGCGCAACGCCCGCATGCAGGCCGCATCACCGGCCGCTGCATCGGCGCCGCTGCGCCGCCGTCGTCCATGGCCACTGGAGCAACGCTCTGGGAAGGCCACGATGGCGCAAGGCCTGCCAGCCCGGATACCGGCCAACAGGCGGTCCCGCCGCGCCCCAGGCGTGCGGGGCCATGTTCGCATCTGGCCGCGGGGAAGCGGCCAACCGTGCGTCTCGCTGTTTCTCCGAGCTCCATGACCGCTTCTACCTCCCACGCGTGCACGCGCACGCCCACTCACGCCGCTGCGCGCGTGCTGCCCCGGGCCATTGCCCTGACCCTCCTGACGCCCGCCGCTGTACTTCCGGTCATGGCCCAGTCCCCAGACGCACTGCAACCCGTCATCGTGGTGGGTACACGCGAGGCGCAGCCGCTCAAGGACAGCGTCGCCGACGTGGTGCTCATCGACAACCAGACGCTGCGCGACAGTGGCGCCGACAGCGTGGAGGATGTGCTGCGCCGCCATGCCGGACTGCAGATCACGCGCACTGGCGGCCCGGGACAAAGCTCGGGCTATCTGCTGCGCGGCACTGGCACGAGCAGCACCGTCGTCATGGTCGACGGGGTGCGGGTGGGATCGGCGTCGCTGGGTCAGGCCGCCTTTGAGTCGATGAGCCTGGCGGACATCGACCATATCGAGGTGCTGCGGGGTCCGGCCTCGGGCCTCTACGGCGCGGATGCCGTGGGCGGCGTGATCCAGATCTTCACCACCCGGGGGCGCGGCCCGCTGAACCTGACGGCCGATGCTGCGGTGGGAGACTATCGCTCGCGTCAGGGCCATATTGGCCTGAGCGGCGCCCGGGACGGTGTGGACTATGCCGCCAGCCTGAGCCGGGAGACCTCGCGCGGCGTCTCCGCGGTGCGCCCCAACGACCAATACGGCAACTACAACCCGGACGCCGACGGCTTCCGCCGCACCGTCGTCACCGCCCGCGTGGGTTTCACGCCGGTGCAAGGTCACCGCATCGGTGTGAGCGCCACGCAAAGCCGGCTCAACAACCAATACGACAGCAGCGAATACCTGGCGCCCGACTTCCTGGCCGACAACACGCCTGACTTCCGCAACCATCTGGAAACGCGCCAGGTGTCCGTGGACTACCGCGGCGCCCTCACCGCGCAATGGACCACCTCACTGCAATTGGCCCGCAACACGGACGACACGCGAAGCGGCGGCACGGTGCTCGCCCGCTATGTGACGGACCGCGACCAGTTCACGTGGCAGAACGCGGTGCAACTGGCCCCGGGCCAGCAGGCCGTGCTGGGCTACGAGCGCGTGGCCGAGACGGTGGAAGGCGAGGTCTATGCCGGCGCGCCCAAGCGCACCAACAATGGCTACTTCGCCGGCTACACGGGTGCCTTCGGCGCAGCGTCCGTGGAAGCCAGCGTGCGCAGTGACGACAACTCCGCCTACGGCACCCACACCACCGGTGGGCTGGGCGCCAGCTATGCGCTCGGGCCCACGCTGAAGCTGCGGGCCCTGGCCGGCACCAGTTTCCGGGCCCCCACCTTCAATGACCTCTACTACCCGGGCTATGGCGTCGCCACCATCAAGCCAGAGCAAGGCCGCAGCATGGAGCTGGGCCTGACGTGGACCTCGGGAGCCAGCTCTGCCTCGGCCACCGCCTATCGCAACAAGGTCCGCAACCTGATCGGCTATGACCCGGACGGCACTGGCACCACCTGCCCGGACGGGTATTTCGGCTGCGCGAGCAATACCTCCCGGGCGCTCATCAAGGGCGTCAGCCTGCTGGGCAGCCACCGGTGGGGCGACCTGAGCCTGCGCGCCACGGTGGACTTCCTCGACGCCCGCGACACGCAGACGGGCGACCGCCTGGCCCGCCGTGCCGCCCACCAGGAAAGCCTCTCGGCGGACTACACGCCGGGCGTGTGGAGCGTGGGGGCCACGCTGACCGATGTGGGCGCCCGTCCCGACATCACCGAGCCGCTGGGCGGCTATGCGGTGCTGGACCTTCGCGCCAGCTGGCGCTTCCTGCCGCAATGGCGTCTGGAAACCCGGCTGCTGAACGCCACCGACCGCGACGTGCAGCCGGTGCGCGACTACCAGGGGCTCGGACGCCAGGTGTGGGTGGGCCTGCGTTACGACATGCAGGGCCTCTGACTCGCTGCAGCGTCAGGGGTGGCGGCTGGCGACCAGCGCCGCTTCCACCCGGCTGCGCACCTGCAGCTTCTGCAAGATGTTGGTGACGTAGTGCTTGATGGTCTTTTCGGCCAGATGCAGCGTCTCACCAATCTCCCGGTTGGTACGCCCCAGGCCGATGAGTGAGAGGATGGTGCGCTCCCGCTCCGTCAGCTCCTGCAGGGGGTCCGGCGCCTTGCGCTGGGTCAACGACACCAGCATCTCCGCCGCAATCGATGGAGAGACATAGACCTCGCCGTCAACGGCAGCTCGCAAAACCTGCGCCAGTTCGCGGGCCGACACGCCCTTGAGCACATAGCCGCGCGCACCCGCCTTGAGTGCCGACAGCAGCTTGTCCTTGTCTTCCGATGAGGTCAGCATGACGATGGCCGTGGCGGGGCATGCCATGGCGATGCGCTCGGCCGTGACGATGCCGTTCCATCCCGGCATGCTGATGTCCAGCAGCACCACGTTCGGCAGCAGGGCCTGCGCCATGGCCAGCGCTTCTTCACCGCTGGCTGTCTCACCCACCACCCGAAAGCCCGGTTCCTGCGTCAGCGAGTGCACAACGCCTTGGCGAAACAGCGGATGGTCATCGACCACCAGGACGTCGATCGGCTCATTCATGCTCATGTCTCCTCGGCCGGCGATGGCGCCGCCCGCGTATCCGCGTCCGGCAGCGGCAGTGACACGCGCACTCTCGTGCCACGTCCAACCCCGCTGTCGATCTCGAACTCGCCACCCAGCGATTCCACCCGCTGGCGCATGCCGTTCAGGCCCAGTCGCCCGGTGGCGGGCACGGCCGTTCTGTCAAATCCGCGGCCGGTGTCCGCCACATCGATGCGGACGCGGCGTTGGTTCACAAGCACCTCGACGCGGCACTCGCTTCCCGGTGCATGTCGCCAGACGTTGGCCAGGGACTCTTGCAGCAGCCGGTACAGGGTGGTCTTGATGCGGGCGGGCACCGCAGTGCCGGGTGCCTCCTCGATATTCAGCCGGACGTCCTGCTGGGTCTTGCCGACGAAGTCGCGCACGACACGGCGCGCCACTTCGCCCAGGGGCAAGGGCTCAATGTCGGGAAGCTCCAGGTTCGCGGCGATGGCCCGCAGATCACCCATGGCGGCTTCCACCGCATGACCGATGCGCTGCAGGTCCTGCGCTGCCTGAGGGGGCAGGCCGGCCGCGCCGCCTTGGAGGTTGCGCAGTTGCATCAAGGCATAGCCGAGGTCTTGGCAAGGGCCGTCATGGACGCTGGCCGATACGCGCTGCAGCAAGGCCTCGTTCACCACGACGGCTTCCTGCGCTGCATGGGCCACGCGCTCGTGCAGCTCCCGGTTCTGGTGATTGAGTTCGGTCAGGCGGCGCACCTGGGCGCTCAATGCGCCGCGTTGGGCGGCAATCGTGCGGCTGCCTCGGCGCACCAGCGCGAACAGCAGCAGGTAGGTGGTCAGCATCGCGGCCGACACCACGCCCCAGCTGCGTCGCTGCGCCGCGCCGGCCTCACGGTCCACCTCGTCGGGCAACTGGTAGAACTCCGCGACGGCGCCGATGCGGCCACGGTCCGAGGTGTGGATCGGCGTATAGGTCTCGATCATGCGTTCCAGCGGCTGGCCATGGGCGGCCTGCGCCTGTCCCTGCCGCACGCTGACCTCGGAGAAGATGCTGCCCGCGACAGCGGCCTCCAGCCCCTCGTCGATGTCGAGCTTCTGGCCAACGCCTTCCCCATCGCTCGAGAACAGCACCACGCCGTCAGGGCGCCAGATCCGCAGGGAGACGATGCGGCGCGCCCATTCGGCATCGGTGATCATGTCCGCCAGCGCCCGCCGCTCCGCGTCAGTCAAGTGGCCGGCCTCGTCCACATGCTGCAGCTGCGGCGCGATGAAGCCATCCACATACAGGGCCGTGTCCGCGCCGATGCGATGCACCACGCTCTCATGCACCTGGCGTCCTACCCACCACCCTAGCAGCAACGTGGTGGCCAGCAGGACAGGAAAACTCAAGAGCAGGAACTGCTGAGACAGCGACAGCCGCGCACGCGCCGGATTCATCGGCGGCACTGTAACAGCGGGTGACCGGCGTCACCAGGGACCAAAGTCCCGACCGATCGCGACCCGGGGCCCGGACGGATCACGACCTGCGCCCCTGATGCGGCGGCCCGCGGATTCCTACGATGCCCCTGGCGGATCGGCTCACCGGCTCGCGCAAGCGTTCGGGCCGGACGTGAGCCCCGGCCGCACCACCCGCTCGTCACAAACGACCACACGGTCGATCAGGAAGGACCCTCATGTCTCATCGTTGCTCCCTTACCGCCCGCGCCGGCTTGACCGGCATGACCGCATCCAAGGCTGGACGCGCTGCGCTGCTCGGGCTGGCCCTGGCACTGTCGGCTGGCATGGCCAGCGCCGCCTCTTCCAAAGGCTGCGACGGCGGCGGCTTCCGGGTGCTAGGCCTGAGTGGCAAGACCAGCACGACCGTGCCGGCCTCCCAGGTGGGCGCCAGCTTCCTGGTGCAGGGCAAATACGTGCAGTTCGAGGTGGATGCTGCGACCTTCGGTATCCGCAACTATGTGCTGACAGGAGCCGCCAACCCGCTGGACATGACCGGCGGCGTGCCCACCCCGGTGTTCGCGGCCAAGACCCCGGACCATCGCGGCGCCACGCTGACCAGCGGTGTCGATGTGGACCTCAAGGACACCGACATCGAACTCATGCGAGAAGGTGGGCAGGTCACCATGAAGCTGCAGGCCAAGGACTGCGCCAATGGCGGCGTGTTCCAGATGGAGGTGGCTCGCGCCGATGGCACGTCTACGGTCTTCACCCACACGCTGGCCACCCACCCCAGCAATCCCAGCCTGAATGCCTTCTACTTTGACAACCGCAAGTTCAGGGACCGCGAGGGCGACGCCGTGCCCTACAAGGACACGACGGTGGTCGTGACCCCGCGCATCAACTTCGGCAATGACTACTCGGCGCGATTCGTCGGCCGCGACAGCCCCCAGGTCGCCACGCGCCTGACTGACGCCAACTGCGTGAACCGCATCGTCAAGCGGGACGGCACGCTGGCCACCGTCTCCCACTGCGGCCTGACCTCGCGATGGGAAGTGTCCAGCGGCGGCCGCATGGGCATGGTGTTCGGCGAGGACGCCACCGAGGTGGCGCCCTCCGCCACCATCTGCACGCACAAGTGCCAGGCGCAGAACCAGGTCAAGGGCCAGTCCACGGTCCTCGGCGCCCCCTTCCCGGTAGCTCCGGCGGACCGCCTGACCCCGCGCCAGTGAGGCGATGGACCGGGCCGGAGGGGCTCGCGCCTATCGTTCCTTGACCAGGGAGGCGGCCACCGTGGCGGCGCTGGTGCCATCTCCCAGCAGGAAGACGGTGTAGACGCCTTGGGCGGTGAGGTCGGTGTCCGACTGGCTGAACAGCAGCGTGGAGGACGCCGTGGCGTTCACGGTCAACAAGGAATCCGTCGTGGCGGTCATCTGCACCGGGGTGGAGACACTGCCCTGGCTGACGCTGGTGGCCTTGACGGCGTAGTCCACGTAGAGCGTCATTTCGGCGGTATTGGCGCTCAGCCCATTGAGCAGACGGATCTTGGCCGTTGTGGAGCTGGTGGGCAGCTTGTTGTCGTCGGTGAGCAGCTTGACGGTCGGCGCGGCGGCATCACCATAGACCAGCAGTGTGTAGTCGTAGCCGGCCACCAAGGTGGGGGCGCTGACCGAGACCGCTGCCCCGTTCACCGTCATGGTGACGGCCGGGGTACCCGCGGTGACCTTCGCATAGCTGCCGATGGCGGGCGAGGTCGTCGATGACAGTACCTGCGTGCCGTCCAGCGAGGCGGAAATGCTGCCGCTGGACAGGCCCGAGACCACGCGCACGCGGGCATGGGTGTTCGCGAGGTTGGTCAGCGCGCCCTTCTGGATCAACTGCATGCCGCTCACTAGCAGGCCGCCGTTGGAGCCAGTCAGGATCAGCGTGGATACGCCCTTGTCGGCCAGGGTGATGGACGGGATCTCCAGGCGCACGTCGGAGGTATCGCCTGCTGCGGTCACGACCAGCCGGAAGGTGCCGGACTTGAGCGACAGATAGCCCGAGCCGGAGCCCGAGGCGATGGTGGAGGCCAGCGTGGCGGCATTGTCGAGCGTGGTCTCGGCGGTGCCGGTTTCATAGACGTCCAGGGAACCGGCATCGGGGGCCAGGTTCAGGATCTGGAGCTTGGATTTGCCGCTGTCCGGCGTGTCCTCGCTCTCCGTGATGAGCGTGCTCTTGACCGAGCCGCTCACGCCGTAGGCGATCAGCGTGTATTTGGTGCTGTTGCTGAGCGTGGGCGTGGTCGAGACAAGCACCGCACTGCTGGTCGAATTTTGAATTTCGAGCTGGGCATCGTCAGTCGCCACGCCCTCGTAGTCGCCCACGGCGGCATAGGTCAGGCCACTGGTCACGACATCCTCGTCGTCGCCCACGGCCAGGTCCAGGGATGAGCTCCCAATGCTCGCATTGAGCAGACGTACCTGGGCCTTGTCGTCGTCGCCCCCACCACAGCCGGCCATCAGGGCCATGGTCGTTGCCAGGGCCATGCCCAGCGCCGCGCTCTTGAATCGCATGTTCCAACTCCACAAAAGGACCGGGACATTTGACGAGCCGGGTGTTTCCCGCTGTCGTTCGCTGGGTGCCAATGGTGTCGCTGGCGTGTCGGGACCGAAACTTTGTGAGCCATCGGCTGGGGCGCGGGGGCCGATCGTGTCAGCGTGCGGGCCTTGGGCAACGCTTCGTTGCAGGCCGGCCAGAAGTGATCCGTTGCCGCCCTGGCGACGTATAGCGCTCACCCCCACCCCGGCCACCCTGACAGGCTGGCGGCAAGCGATGACAGCCCATTCGTCCTTCTTGATGCGTATCGTCCAGTTCGCGCTATTCCAGGCGGCGTGGTTTGCTTGTGTGCTGAGCGCGGCACATGGCCGGGCGGAGCTGGGCGTGCTTGCGGTCAGCATCCAGGTGCTGATCACCTGGTGGCTGAGCCCCGCGCGCAGCATGGAGCTGAAGGTGACGCTCCTGGCCATCCTGGTGGGGCTGGTCTGGGATACCGCGATGCTGCAAGCCGGCTGGGTGCGATATGCCTCGCCCGGGCCGCTGCCGCATGTCGCGCCGGTGTGGATCCTGGCCTTGTGGGCCCTGTTCGCCACCTTGCTATGCGGGCCGCTGGCCTGGCTGCACGGCCGCCCATGGCTGGCCGCCGCGCTCGGCGCCGTCGGCGGCCCCATGTCTTACCTGGCTGCCGTGCGGCTGGGGGCCGGCAGCTTTGGGGAGCCGGTCACCGCCATGGTGGTGCTGGCCTTGGGCTGGGCCGTCATGACGCCGGTGCTGACCTCAGCAGCCTCTCGCCTCGGTCAGCCCCTGGCCGATCAGCGGAAGGAAAGGTTCACGCTGGCGTAGAAGGTACGGCCGCGTGGGTCGGTGTAGGTCGGGTCGTAAGTGGACAGGAAGTAGTAGCTCTGGTTGGAGAACGGCGGCGCGGTATTGGCCAGGTTCTGGATGCCTGCGCGCACGCGCAGCATCTTGTTGACCTTCCAGGCGCCAGAGGCGTCCCACAAGGAGTAGGCCTTCACCCGTCGCGGTGCCGTGTCGGGCAGGTAGCTGTCGTCCTGATAGCTGGAGTAGAAGGTGTTGCCCAGCGTGAGGTTGACGTCGCCATACTCCCAATCCACCGAGGCCCGGTGGCGCCAGCGCTGGATCACCTGGTCGTTGAGGAACCGGCCCACATTGCTCACGTACGGCTCCAGCGGACCAAACTGCCGCTTGTAGTCGAGGACGTAGGTGCCGCTCACCGTCAGGCCGAATCGCCCCCAGGCACTGGCGCCGCTGCGCAGGTTGGCTTCCAGGTCCAATCCCGACGTCTTGAGCCGGCCCTGGTTTTCCTTGCGCAGCACGATGGTCGGCTCATCGAACTCGTTGCGTTCAATGTACTGGGCGTAGCGGTCGGGGTTCTCGAGAATGGTCTTCTCGTAGAGATCACTGATGACGTCACGCTTCTTGATCATCCAGTAGTCCACACTGAAGCTCATGTCCCGCACCGGCTCCAGCACAATGCCCGCAGAGAGCTGCTGCGACCGCTCGGGTTTCAGGTTCGGATTGGCCTCCTTGCGGGTGGCCCACTGGTCGAACGTGTCCAGTACCTTGTCATAGATGAAGGCCGGGCTCGAGCCGTAGCTCGTGGGCCGGTAGAGCTCGCTGAACGACGGTGCACGGAAGCCGGTGCCCGCCGAGGCTCTCAGCAGCAGCTGGCGGCTGGGCTGGTAGCGCACGCCCAGCTTGGGGTTGGTCGTGCTGCCCACGCCCTGGTAGTGGTCGAACCGCAGAGCGGCCTGAACCTCCAGCTGCTTGAGCAGCGGCGCGCTCAGCTCGGCATAGGCCGACGCGATGTTGCGGCTGTTGCTGGTGGCCTTGAGCGTGGCGTCCGGCACCCCGGGGTCCAGGGAACTGTCCCGGTCGCCGCCGATGTTGTTGGACACCAGCAGCGCCGAAGGCGTGAAGGCCTGGCCTTCCCGCCGCAGCTCCGCACCTACCGCCATGCCCAGCGGGCCGCCGGCCAGTTCCATGAGCGAGCCCGTGAGCTTGGCATCCACGCCCTTCGTGGTGCCGCTGGATTTGCGGGCCACATCGTGGACGCGGATGGCGTCGATCAGCGCCTGTCCGTCCGCAGGTGAGGGGCCAAAGGGGTTGATGAGACCCGCCTTGACCCCGGCATCGAGCTGGTCGAAGAGAAAGTAGCCGTTGACGTACTTGTCCTGCGACTTGTTCCTGGCATAGCTGGCCGCCAGGGCGTAATCCCAGTCATTGCCGAACGTGCCCGTGACGCCGGCGACATAGCGCTCCGCATCGCTGGTGACCTCGTTGGAGCGGTTGCCCAGCTCGGTGGCACGCATGCGCACCTCCACCGTGCCGGTGTAGTCAATCGGGCGCGGCAGGAACCGGTTCAAGGCCGCGACGCTCACGCCGGTGAAGTTGGTCGGGTTGGGTGACAGCACGTAGGTCGTTTCCGCGCGGCTGCGCAGCACTTCCAGGAAGGCCTGGCTGCGGTCAGTGAGCTTGAGCACGCCACGTCCCAGGAAGCTGCTCTTGCTGGCGTCCGGATAGATTTCCGTGTCCGCCATGTAGTCATAGCCGCAGCTCTGCGTTCCCGGCGTAAAGACACTGGCCGGCGGCTGACACCCCGGCGCGAACAAATTGATGGTCCGATCGGTCAATGGCTGGCCATCGACGCTGTAGCCGGCAGCGTTGATGGCGGCCAGTTGCGCTGCGCGTGTGGTGGCGTTGCCCGAGAGCCGCAAGTTGGCCGGGTACGGCCGGCTCGACATGTAATAGGGCAGCAGCTCGGACAGCGGGCGCTCCTTGAGGAAGTCGCGCTGGGTGGAGCGCAGTGCGCCGAGCTTCTGGATGTCCAGCACGCCCATCACGTTGAAGCCTTGCTGCGCCAGGTCTCCGTAGCCGGCCGCCACGGAGGCGGCGCGCTTGCCGGCGCCGCCCTCCTGAGTGCCCGAGGCATAGGCGTTGAGGTCCACGCCGCGGTAGTCCTTGCGGGTGATGAAGTTGATGACGCCGCCAATGGCGTCAGTGCCATAGATCGCCGAGGCGCCGTCCTTCAGGATCTCCACCCGTTCGATGGCGCCAGCAGGGATGTTGTTCAGGTCCACGCCGGCACTGTCGCCGGGCGACGCGAAATTCGCCAGGCGCCGCCCATTGAGCAACACCAGCGTGCTGGAGACCCCGATGCCGCGCAGGTTGGCGCCGTTGAAGCCGCGCTGGCCGCCGTTGTTGTCGCTGATGCTCGCGCCGTCCGTCAGCCCGGCAGCATTGCCGCTGATGTTGCGCATCAACTCGGCGGCCGTAGTGGCACCTGTCTTTGCAATGTCTTCCCGCTTGAGCGTCTGCACGGGCAGCGCCGTCTCCCCTTCCAGGCGCTTGATGCTGGAACCGGTGATTTCCACACGCTCCAGCGTCTGGCTGCCGCCCTCCTGGGCATGGACGGCGACAGTGGCGGTGGCTAGGAGCACAGCGGCGGCGTGAGCGATGGCGTGCGGGCGCAATACCTGGGTGGTGACCATGAGGGGCCTCGAAAAGTTGCGGAGCTGAGGACGGTGTCGGACCGTCCTTGCGGCGCACTCTAGAAGTCGGTGTCCACCGTCCGACATCGGGTTTTGGCGGGGCCGTCGCGCCGATGCAAGTGCAGGTCGCTTCGTTGCAAGCGCGCAGCCACACAGGCCGCCAACGCCCACCTGCGGTTTGCGGCATTGCGACACCGGCTTGCATGCAAGGCACCTCTGAGGTGCAACCCTGTCACGGCTTTCGGCACCGCCCGGCACGATGCGGGCATGCATATTCACCGCAGTCCATTCCGAAGGGCCCTCGCCCGGCTCGCCCCGTCTGTCCGGCGTATCGGCATCGGTACAGTGCTGGCAACGGCCCTGGCGGCCGCACAGGCCCAGACCGCTGTCGTCATCGGCGGTGCGCTCAAGTTTGACAATGACGCGGTCTGGCAACGCATCGTCGATGAGGCCGGCGGTCACCGCGCCAGGTTCGTCGTCTTCGCCACCGCCGCGGCCAACCCGGACAGGTCAGCCGCCCAGATCGTGCAAGCGCTCAAGCGCCGGGGTGCCCAGGCGCAGGCCATGCCCATCACGCCGCAACTGCCGCGCCAGGCACTGGAGGACGCACTGCACGACCCTGTGCTGCTGGCCCAGGTGCGGGCCGCCACCGGTGTGTTCTTTTCCGGCGGCGCCCAGGAGCTCATCGTCGATACGCTGCAGCCGCAGGGCGTGGCCACGCCGATGCTGGAGGCCATCTGGGAGGTCTACCGTCGTGGTGGCGTCGTCGCCGGCACGAGCGCTGGGGCGGCCATCATGAGCCGCGTGATGTTCCGCGACGCCCAGGACGTCATGGACGTCCTGCATGGCCGTCTGCGCGAGGGCATCGAGCTTGACCGGGGCCTTGGTTTCGTGGGGCCTGATCTCTTCATTGACCAGCACTTTCTCAAGCGCGGCCGCATTGGCCGCATGCTGCCGCTCATGGTGGCGCAGGGCTACCGCCTGGGCCTGGGTGTCGAGGAGGACAGTGCTGCCGTCATCAGCCGGGGTCAGGCCGAGGTGATCGGTGCTCGCGGCGCTCTCCTTGTCGACCTGCGCGATGCGACAACGGCTCCGCATGCCCAGGCGTTCAACATCCAGCATGCGCGTCTGAGTTACCTGGAGCGGGGCGATCGCATCGATCTGAAGACGGTGGTGGCAACGCCATCCACCGAGAAGCGCGCCGGCCAGGCGCTTGATCCGGCCGCAGCCGACTTCAAGCCCTATTTCAAGACCGAGCCGTTCTACCCGGACATCCTCGGGGACAACACCATCGCCCACGCCATGGCGCAGTTGGTGGATGGCCCGGCCACCGAGCTGCGCGGACTGGCCGCCCGCCTCGGCGCCCGTGACGGTGCACCCGAGCAGCCGGGCTTTGAATTCCGCCTGTTCAAAGGGCCTGGCACCATGGGCTGGTTCACCGGTGCTTTCGGCGGCGAGAACTATACGGTCGTCAACGTGCTGCTGGACGTACGTCCGGTGCGTGTGGCGTCGCCGCTTTACGAGGCATGGGTGCCCGGCAAGGCGACGGATGCAGGGAGGCCCTGAGCATGGAGTCGCGCCAGCATGCGCTCCCCAGCGCTTCAGAAGGTACCCAGCGCAGGGTGACGAGCCTTCACTTCGGCCAGCGAAGGACAGCGGGCAAGGCCTACCTGCAAGCCAGCCTGCACGCGGACGAAGTCCCCGCGATGCTGGTGGCCCATCACCTGCGAGCCATGCTCGAGGCGCTGGACCATAGCGGGGCCATTGCAGGCGAGATCGTGCTTGTTGCGATGGCCAACCCGATCGGTCTTTCCCAATCACTGCAAGGCACGCATTACGGCCGCTTCGACATGGCCACCGGCGTCAACTTCAATCGCCAGTTCCAGCACCTGACTGAACCCATCGCGGCGCGTGTGGCACAGCAACTCACAGGCGACGCTACGGTCAACACAGGGTTGATCCGGGACGCAGGCCGGCAGGCGCTGGCGGCAATCGTCCCGGCCTCCGAGACCGACGCCCTGAAACTGCTTCTGCAAGGGCTGGCCGTCGATGCCGACGTTGTGCTGGACCTGCACTGCGACCATGAGGCCGCCTTGCACGTGTACGCAGGCACACCGCAGGCCGACACCGCCGCCGTCCTGGCGCGGCGCCTGGGCGCACGAGCGTTGCTGCTGTGCGCCTGCTCGGGGGACGACCCATTCGATGAGTCACTGTCACGCCACTGGTGGGAGTTGGCGGAACGCTTTGGCCAAGCCCATCCGGTGCCTTTGTCCTGCTTCTCCGCCACCGTGGAACTCCGGGGGGAAGCCGACGTGGACGACGCCCTGGCGCTGCAGGACGCCAAGGCGCTGGTGGCCTTCCTTCAGGACCTGGGCCATGTGCAGGGGCCAGCGCCGGCGCTGCCTGGGCCGCTCTGCCAGGCCACCCCCCTGGAGGGCGTCCAACCGCTGGTGGCGCCTTGCAGCGGTGTGCTGGTGTTCCATCGCCAGGTGGGCGAGCGGATCCAGGCAGGCGAGCGTGTGGCGGACATCGTTGATCCCGGCTCCAGCCGCCGTCAGCCCGTCACGGCCGATGTCGATGGCGTCCTGTTCGCGCGTATTGCCAGGCGCTGGGTGACCCAGGGCCTGCGCCTGGCCAAGATCGCTGGGCCAACGGCGTTCCGTACCGGCCCCTTGCTGTCGCTGTGAGTGCAATGATGACCCCTTCGACCCTGCCTACCCTCGCCGCCGGCGCATCGCCAGCTGACCCTTGCGCAGCCGGCGCAGCCGGCGCCGCCACCGCCCATGGCGCGCCGGACGGCCCCGCCGAGTCGAGCGCGCCGCGTTCGGCGCTGCGCCTACCCAACGCCTTCGTGCTGATCTTTGCGCTGCTGGTCCTGATTGCCGCGGCCACCTGGTTCGTGCCGGGCGGCAAATACGACACAGCGCTGGTGGGCGGTAAACCGGTGATCGACCCGACCAGCTACCAGGTCGTGGCCAGCAAACCGCAAGGCGTCGCAGCGGTGCTGATGGCGCCCATCAAAGGCTTTGTCGAAGCGGGCTTGATCATCGGCTTCGTCCTGATCGTGGGCGGCGCTTTTTCGGTGCTACAGGCGACGCAGGCCATCGACGCGCTGATCAAGGCAGTTGCCCGGGCCCACCGGGATTCCGCCCTCGTGCGGGCCCTGCTGATCCCCGGCTTCGTCACCCTGTTCTCGCTGGGCGGCGCGACCTTCGGCATGGCGGAAGAGGCCATTCCCTTCGTCCTTGTCTTTGTCCCGCTCGCCCTGGCCCTGCGCTACGACACCTTCATCGGGGTGGCGATCCCCTTCGTCGGGTCGCAAGTGGGCTTCGCGACTGCTTTTTTCAACCCGTTCAATGTGGGCGTGGCGCAGGGGTTGGCCAGCGTGCCGCTGTTCTCCGGGCTGGGCTACCGGTTCTTTTGCTGGGCGCTGTTTACCGCGGTGACGATCGCCTTCCTGATGCTATATGCGCGGCGCATCCGACAGCGGCCGCAAGACAGCCCCTGCTACGCACAGGATGAGCACAAGAGAGCCACGCTCGACCTGGCCGCCATCGCCTCGTTTGCCGGCATGCACAGGACACAGCGGGTCGTGCTGATGGTGTTTGCCGCCACGCTCGTGCTGATGATCACGGGGGTCGTCCGCTACGGCTGGTACATCGAGGAGATTGCCGCCGTCTTTCTTGCCATGGCGATCCTCGTGGGGCTGATCACCCGCATGGGCCAGGACGCCTGGGTGGGCCACTTTCTGGCAGGGGCCAGGGACCTGGCAGGGACCGCGCTCATCATTGCGCTGGCCAAGGGCACGGTGGTGCTCATGCGGGACGCCCAGATCATCGACGCCATGCTGCACGGGCTCGCGCCCTGGGTGGCGTCGGAGTACCCGGTGCTCGCGCTTCACAAGATGTATGGCATCCAGTCCGTCATCAACTTCTTCATCCACAGCGGCACCGGCCAGGCGGCGTTGACCATGCCGATCATGGCGCCCTTGAGTGACCTGGTACAGGTCAGCCGGCAAAGCGCCATCCTGGCCTTTCAATTCGGCGAGCTGAGCACGCCCATCATTCCCACCTCAGGCATCACCGTCGGGGTGCTGGGCCTGGCCCGCATCCCCTTCGGGCGCTGGCTGCGCTGGATGCTGCCCCTGCAGTTGGTGTTCGTGGCCCTGGCGCTGGTGCTGCTGGCCGTGCCTCAGGCGGCGCCGCAATGGGTGGGCTGGTGAGACGCGCCGCGCTACAGTCCTGCCCATGACCCGAGGCCCGCATGAGTGACGCCCGCTACGCGCCGAGTGCCGTCCTGGTGCTGCCCGGGTTTTCGGCGCTCGCGCTGGGGGCCGCGCTGGCGGTGCTGCAAGCTGTGGCCGACCTGATGGACCAGCCCGAGCTGCTGGCTCCGCAGGTCCTCTCGCTGGATGGCGGCCTGGTGCCCGGCAGCGCAGGGATGCAGGTGCACAGCGCGCCGCTTCTGGGGCAGCAGCCTTGGGGCTTGGTCGTGGTCGTGGGGCAGGACGCGCATGTAGACATCGGCTTTGAAGGCATGGCGTCCGAGGCCGCTGACCTCTCCCGTCTATGCGACACGCTGCGTGACCTTTCCGGGCAGGGCTGCACCCTGTGCGCCAGCGGTAGCGCGGTCAGCGTGTTGGCGCAGGCCGGCCTGCTGGACGGGCGCCGCGCGTCATGCCCGTGGAGCAGCGCTGATGCGCTGCCGGCCGAGTTTCCGGGCGTGCTGTGGACCACGCAGCTCTGGGCCAGCAGCGCTACGGCGCCAGGCCTTCACCAGGGCGCCATCCTCACCGCCACGAGCGGCACGGCACTGATGGACGCCCTGATGGCCTGGCTGACCGAACGCCATGGTGACCATCTGATGCCGGATCTTGCGCCAATGCTGGGGCTGGAGCGTGGGCGGGGCGCTTCGGAGCCGCAGCCTCGGCCGGGGCGTCTGAGCCAGACGGCCAGCCCCAAGTTGCGGGAGGCGCTTGCCCTGATGGAGGCCAACCTCGGCGAGCCCCTGCCGACCGAAGATGTGGCGCGCCTCTGCGGCGTGTCGCGCCGGCAGCTTGAACGGCTGTTCAAGCGCCATCTGGACACACTGCCGTCGCGGCACTACCTCGAACTCCGGCTGCAGCGCGCAAGGCGGCTGCTGCTTCAAAGCGGGCAGTCGATCCTGCAAGTCGGGCTCAGCTGCGGGTTTTCGTCAGGGCCGCATTTCTCGAACGCTTACAAGGCCCGCTATGGGCGCACGCCGCGGGAAGAACGCGCCCCTGCCGGCAACGCGTCCTTGTCCGCCGCAGACGCCAGACCGGTGCCGGCGGAGCCGCCCGCGTCCACCCCCAGCCCGAGCGACTTGATCGCCCCGCTGCACACCTCAGGAGAGGCCGTTTGAACCCCACCGACCTGTTGCTGCGCCCCGCGACGCCAGCGGACCTTGCCTCGCTGGAACGAATTGCCGCATCCAGCGTCCACGGCATTGGCTCCCTGCCCCACGACCGTGACAAGCTGCTGCATCGGCTCGTGCTTGCGGAGCAGTCGTTCCAGTCCGAGGACGTTGCCAGCGGCGAAGAGTCCTACCTTTTTCTGCTGGAGCATCAGGGCCGCGTCATCGGCTGCAGCGGCATTGCCGCCAGCGCAGGTTTTCACGAGCGGTTCTACAGCTATCGCAACGAGTTCATGGTGCATGCCTCTCGTGGACTCGGGGTGACGCGGCGCATGCACACGCTGCATCTTTGCCACGACCTCACCGGGGCGACGTTGCTGACGTCCTTCTACATCGATCCGGATTACGAAGCGACGATGGCGCCAGAGCTGCTCTCCCGCGCGCGACTGCTCTTCATCCGCCGCTTTGCGGACCGATTCCCTGGTGCTCGCATTGCCGCCGAAATGCCTGGGGTGTCCGATGATCAAGGGCACTCGCCCTTCTGGTCAGCGGTGGGCGAGCGCTTCTTCAAGATGAGCTACCCCGACGCTGAGCGGGTGAGTGATGGCCGCAACAAGGCGCTCATCGCCGATCTGATGCCCCGCACCCCGGTGTACGTCGGCCTGCTCCCTGCACAAGCGCAGATGAGCATCGGGCAGTTGCACCCGGTTGGCGAGCTTCCCTTTCAGATCCTGTTCAGGGAAGGATTCGAGGCCGACACCTATGTGGACGTGTTTGACGCGGGGCCAACGGTGGTGGCGCATCTCGATCAGCTCGCCACGGTGCGGCAGGCCAGCACTCTGCCGGTAAGGCCGGCAGAGGGCTCGAAAGCCCGACAACAGGGCGCCAGCATGGCGGAAGAGGGACCTGCATCAGACCGCTCACAGTGGCACTTGCTCGCGGCGGGCCCTCGCACGTCGTTTCGCGCGACACTGGGCCTGCTGGACGGCCGGGCTGCGGCGCTGGACCCCGACAGCGCGGCAGCACAGCGGCTCGGACTGAGGGCCGGTGACCGCGTGGACGTGGCGCCGCTCAGGTTGCCGCAACTGAAGGGGGCTCACCATGAAGGTTGAACGTGTGGAGGCCCCGGAACAGCTGCCGCCGGCCTGGCGCGAGGCGATGGCCACCTGGGTGAACGCGCTGGGCGAACCTTTGCGGCTGTCCTGGGCGCCTGGGCAGACCTTGTTCGTCCTGGAGCAGGACGGCCACCTGCTGGCCTGTGCTCGCCTGGTGGCGCCGATTGACGAGAACCGTGCATTGCAGGATGGGGACGGCCCATCTGCCGGGTTGGCAGCGAGTGACGAGTTGCGATTTCACTTTCACGTCGGAAAGCTGGTGCACCTGTGCGACGAGCTGCGGCTCTTCAGCCCTCAGCAGATCCTTTTGCTGGGCAATGACCTTTGCGATGCCACCGAAATTGCGGATCTCGCCGTCGACCCTTTGGCGCATGAGGGGGCGCTCAAGCTGCGTCTGCTGCTGACGGCGGTGGTGAAGGCGCATGAAGGCCGGAGCCGGCTCTATGCAGATCTGCAAGGCCATCGCGATACGGACGGGCTCTCGCCGTTCTGGCGTGGGCTGGGGGCGCGCTTCCTGCCTGTGCAGGGCAGCCAACCCGGCGTTGGCGCGAGATGGCGGCGCAACTTCGCTGAACTGTTGCCGGCGCTGCCGCTCTACGTGTCCTTGATGGACGACGCATCCCGCGCCTGCATCGGCCGCATCGGCCCCGCTGCGCAGTGCGCCCGCGAAGCCTTGCAGGCCGCCGGGTTCCGCGCAGGTGCCTACGTCAAGATCGACGACGCCGGGCCGACCTGGGAGCTGTAACCGGACGTCTTTCACGGCATCCGGACGGCTGCATCTTGGCGGACAGCCGACGATGCGCCTGGAGCAACTGGACGCCTGGACCGGACAGATGCGATAGTGCCCACATATGCACCAGGACCTTGGGACGACGCGCTTCTACAACGCCTACGCAGCCACGCTGTGCGAGGCCACAGAATCGCGCCGGAGCGCCATGCTGCCGTTCATCCTCAGCGCGGTGGATGCTGGTTCATCCGTCCTGGATGTGGGCGCGGGCTCGGGGCGGGACGTTGCCGCCATGCTCAAACACGGGCTGGATGCTTTTGGCGTAGAACCCAACGACGCCATGCGAGCGCTGGCACACGCCAGCCATCCGCAACTTGTGGGGCGCCTTCACGGCGGCTCACTTCCTGGCCTGGGCCGCCCATTTGTCGGTGAGCGTCCGGATGGATTCGACGCTGTCGTTTGCAGCGCCGTATTGATGCACGTCCACGCCGACCAGCTGGAAGCAGCCTTGACGGCTCTGTGGACTCAGCTGCGTGGCCCGCACGGTTCGTCGGACGGTCCCTCACCGCTGATGTTCATTTCCCTGCCCCAGATGACAGCATCGCGGCTGACCGCGGACCGAGATCCGGACGGAAGAGCGTTCTTCAATCATTCTCCCGACGGGCTTGAGCGCTTGCTGGCGGGGAGGGGGATGGTGCTCAAGCGCAAAGAGGTCAGCGAGGCGGCGCTACAGGGCTCGGGCACCTTGTGGCACACGCTGGTCTTTCAGAGGGCCGACTGATCCGCCGCAGCTTCTCGACATCCAGTCGCTCGCGCCGGCCGCGTCAGACGCGGCCCGCCAAAAAGGGATCGCGCAGACCGTTGGCTTGGCCCTGCGGTTGCAGTCAGCGCACCCTCATTCCATCGCTACCGGCTCTTCTTCGGTCTGCCGATCAGGCTCCGTGGTTTGAAGAATCTCGTTCAACACCGACGTGGCGTAGTTTCCGGCGGGCAAGGAAAAGGTCAGCACCAGTTGATCGGCCTGCGGCCATTCCCAGGACATCTCCTGTGGAAGGGCGACAAGGGCACGGCGCTCCTGGTCGAGACCGGCGTGCTCCATGCCATCGCACAGAGCAGCGTGGCGGGCTGCGACTTCGTTTTCCAGTGCCTGTGCCTGATCAGTGGTCGCCACGCGGCCCCGTCCCCACATCGGCCCGGTCGGCTGGCCCGCTTCATCCATGAGGTCTCCCGGCAGGGTCTTGCCCCACAGCCCTTGCTGGATGCGCTGCGCCAGCACTTCATTGAAGACAAACGAGCGCACCGCTGACAGGTAGATGCCCTTTTTCTTCGGGTTGCGCACGCGGATTTCCCGCGCAAGCATGGCGCGCCCCTGTTCGACGTTGCCGCCGTCGTGTCCGAACCGCTGCGCGCCGAAGTAGTTCGGCACGCCGTGGGCGGCCACGGCCTGAAGATTCGCTTCAATCGCAACCCGATCGCCAGTCACGTCGCGCAGGACGATCCGGAACCGATTGCCTTGCAGGTCGCCGGGGCGCAGTTTCTTCACGTGGCGGGTCTGACTCAAGACCTTGAACTCCGGGTGCTGCAGCAGCGTCAGATCGGGCGTTTCACCTTTGGGGAGGTAAATGCTGAACCATTGCCGGGTGATGGCGTAGCGGTCCTTCAGTCCGGCATACCCGACATCCCGGTCAGAAACACCAGCAGCTTCCGCCAGCTGCTGTGCGACGAAAGCAGTGTTGGCGCCGTTCTTTTCGACGTCCAGCCAAAGGTGTTCGCCCGTGCCGGAGGGCAGCTGCAGCGGCAGCTCGGTCACCACGAAATCCTCGTTGAGGCGTTTCAGGGTGGCGCTGGCGCCGCTGGCGGGGTAGGCGTTGGGCCACTGGGGCAAGGTCGTGTAGTGGGCGTCGGTCATGAGGCTTGTGGAGGTTCCAGCGGCGGTCGGGCCAGGCGGCTTTCGCGCCCGCGCAATGTCAGGCGGTGGATTCTCCCCCGATCGGTGCGGTGAATGGCGGAGCCGGCTCTTGGGACGAGGAACGGACGGGGAGCCTCGCGAGGCAACCGCGGAGAAACAAAGGCACAAAACGTCGCCCGGCGCCCTCCCGCCGAGCCCGTTGTCGCAGCCTGGAGCCAGGCCGGCGAGAGCGTGAGATAGTTCAAGGGCTTCATGCGCCTTAATTCGCGCACCAGGTTTAAAACCCATTCGCCATGGCCCTCCAGTACCAGACCATTGCCGTCACCCCATTCCAGCAAAACTGCTCCATCGTCTGGTGCGACACGACCATGGAAGCGGCCGTCATCGACCCCGGCGGCGAGGTTGCTCGGCTCAAGGCCGCCGCGCAGTCGCTCGGCATCACGGTGAAGGCCATTTGGCTGACCCATGCCCATATCGACCATGCGGGCGGTGCTGGCCAGTGGGCACGCGAGGATGAGCTGCCCATCGTTGGGCCGCAGCAGGGCGACCAGTTCTGGATCAGCGCATTGCCACAGCAGGCGGCCATGTTCGGCTTCCCGCCCGCGGAAATGTTCGCCCCTACCCGCTGGCTGGAAGACGGCGATCAGGTGACCGTCGGGAACGAAACGCTCACGGTGCGCCACTGCCCGGGCCACACCCCCGGTCACGTCGTTTTCCATTCATCCAGCGCCCGTCGATGTTTTGTCGGAGACGTGCTCTTTGCCGGCAGCATCGGCCGGACCGACTTCCCCGGCGGACACCACGAGACCTTGATCCGTTCCATCCAGGAACGCCTGTGGCCCATGGGCGACGACACGGTCTTCATCCCCGGGCACGGGCCGGAGAGCACCATCGGCGAGGAAAAGCGCAGCAACCCGTTCGTGGGCGGGCGCTACGGCTGACGACTTTTTGCTCTGGCGCCACGCGCACCGCCGCCCCGGCTGGTGCGCGCTTCGCTTACTTGCCCTGTGCCTCTCCTGCAGGCGGCGCGAAACGCTGCGGCGGCTTGGCCGCGCGCGCATACAAACCTTCGACCTTTGGCAATGTGCGGCGAATGTCTTCGATGCGGGTCGGACCCGACGGGTGGGTGGACATGAACTGCGGCGGCGCTCCCTTGGAGGCCTGCGCCATCTTCTCCCACAAGGAAATCCCGGCCGCCGGGTTGTAGCCGGCCCGCGCCGCCAGCTCCATGCCGACCAGGTCGGCTTCGGATTCGTCCTCACGGCTGAAGCGCAGCTTCAGCAGTTGCCCACCGATGCCAACGACGGTGCGGCCCAGATCACCCAGGCCGAAGATGGAGGAGACAAGGTCCGCGCCAAGGTTGGTCGCAGCGGATTTGCCCATCCGCTCCCGCGCATGTTCGCGCAGGGCATGGGCAATCTCGTGCCCCATCACCATGGCCACCTCGTCGTCGGTGAGCTGGAGCTTGCGGAGAATGCCGTCGTAGAAAGCGATCTTGCCGCCGGGCATGCAAAACGCGTTGATCTCCGCCGTCATCAGGAGGTTCACTTCCCATCGCCACTGTTCGGCGCGCCGGTTCCAGGCGCCGGTCAGCGGGATGATGCGCTGAGCGATGAAGCGCAGACGCTGCACCTGCGGGTCATTGCCCGAAGCCAGCACACGCTTTTGCTGCGCCTCCTTCATCATGGTGGCGTATTGGGTCTGACCGGCCGCCTCCACCTGCTCCGCCGACACCAGGCGTGTGGCCCAGCTTTCCTTGCCGACATCCACGCCTTCCTTGCCCCATGCGGGTAGCAGGGCCAGGCCACCCGCGGCGCCCAGCAGGCGAGTGAACAGGCGGCGCGACGTGCGCGCCGAACCCAGAGAAGACGAGCGCTTGTCACCGCAGTGGCAGTGGGCAAAACCGTGGGACGGTGCGCAGGCGAGGGACGGCGTGCCGTCCGGGCTGAAATCAACATCATCCATGGCGCCCATTCTAGAGACGCTCCACGCTGGCCGACTGCAGCCTGCCTCTGGAGGTCCGCAAGAAAATACTGAGCCGCCGCGCGGGCGCTTGGCCGCGTGCAGGGGTTTTCCGGGGAAGCGACAATAGGCGCCATGTCCCAGTCCCCCGCTCCCGCTCCGGTCGTTGTGCCCAACGGCGCCGCCCTGGCCTGCCCGGCCCCCCTGGACGCCCTGCAGTTCCGCGCAGCGCTTGGCATGTTTGCCACTGGCGTCACGATCGTGACCGCGCGCGGTGAGGACGGCACGCTGGTCGGGCTGACGGCCAACTCCTTCAACTCGGTCTCGCTGTCGCCGCCGCTGGTGCTGTGGAGCCTGGCTCGGCGGGCGGGT
>Ga0065165_1001088_pt1 | contig 32379 bp, 26 predicted proteins | sample AraplaMF_Cvi_mMF_FD_63813 | JGI IMG/M metagenome (GOLD analysis project Ga0065165, IMG submission 63813) | Arabidopsis root microbial communities from the University of North Carolina, USA - plate scrape MF_Cvi_mMF (version 2) (version 3) | ecosystem: Host-associated > Plants > Roots >... | reverse complement strand
GGGCAAGCTCCAGAGCCGCCTGTTCGACGAAGCCGTCGACGGCTATTTCGCCCGCCACCGCGTCAAGCCCGGCATCACCGGCTGGGCCCAGATCAACGGCTGGCGCGGCGAGATCGACAACGAGGAGAAGATCCAGAAGCGCGTCGAGTTCGACCTCTATTACATCGAGAACTGGTCGGTGCTGTTCGACCTCGTCATTCTCCTGAAGACGCCGGTCTCGCTGCTCACCAAGAACGAGAACGCGTATTGAGTTCCGTCATGCCCCGGCTTGACCGGGGCATCCAGTACGCCGTAGCGCCAGCCGTTTTCTGCAACGCGCGCCGCGGAGTACTGGATCGCCCGGTCCAGTGCGCAATTACGCACAAGGCCGGGCGATGACAGCGGTGCCTTGTGGTGTACCAGTAGCGTGAGCGTATGATGGCGTATGCGGCGGCAGCCGGGGAGATGAATGCAGCGGTTCGCGCCGCGCCCGGCGTGCTGGCGCTCCAGCGTGCGCTGGTGTGGCTGGTCGGCGCTTCCGGCGCGATCGTCTTCATCGAGCCCAGCCCCTACGAGATCGTGACGCTGCTCGCCACCGTCGCCTTCTTCGCCACCGGCCTGCGCCTGCGGCTCGCGCTGATGCCGCTGGTGCTGATGCTGGTGCTGCTCAATGTCGGCTACACCATCAGCGCGATCCCGCTGTTCGAGCAGCCCGAGGTGGTGAGCTGGATCGCAACGTCGTGGTACATGGCGGTCACCGTGCTGTTCTTCGCGATGGTCACCTCCGAGGACACCGCGGCCCGGCTCGACATGCTCCGACGCGGCCTCGTGGTCGGCGCGATGATCGCCTCGGTCTCGGCCGTCGCCGGCTATTTCAACCTCGTTCCCGGCGGCCACGATCTCCTGACGCTCTACGAGCGCGCGCGCGGCACGTTCAAGGACCCGAACGTGCTCGGCGCGTTCCTGATCCTGCCGGCCCTGTTCGCGCTCCAGAGCGTGGTCTCGGACAAATTCGCCAAGGCGTTCCGCAACGTCATCGCGTTCGGCATCATGTCGCTGGCGATCCTGCTCGCCTTCTCCCGCGCGGCCTGGGGCGGCTTGGTGCTGACCTCTGCCTTCATGCTGGCGCTGATGGTGCTGACCAGCCGCACCAACGCGCAGCGCTCGCGCATCATCATCATGGCGATCGTCGCCGCGGTGCTGGGCCTCGCGCTGATCGCGGTGCTGCTGTCGTTCGATTCCATCGCCGAGATGTTCAAGCAGCGCGCGAGCTTCGACCAGAGCTATGACGAAGGCCGTTTCGGCCGGTTCGGCCGGCACATCCTGGGTGCGGCGATGGCGCTCGACCTGCCGTTCGGCATCGGTCCCCTGCAATTCCACCGCTTCTTCCCCGAAGACACCCACAATTCATATCTGAACGCCTTCATGTCCGGCGGCTGGCTCTCCGGCGTGTGCTATCCCGCGCTGGTCTTCACCACGGTCATCACGGGATTCCGGCACATCTTCGTGCGTGTGCCCTGGCAGCGCGCTTATCTCGCGGTCTTCTCCGCCTTCGTCGGCACCGTCGGCGAAAGCTTCGTGATCGACACCGACCACTGGCGGCACTTCTGGATGATGCTGGGCGCGATGTGGGGCATGATCGCGGCCGCGCAAGCCTATAAGATCAGGGCTTCGGACGAAGCTTCTTCAATTTGAGATCAGGCCGCTTCTCCGGCGGCGTGTCGAGAAGGCTCTTCAGCGCTTCGGTCGCCGCCAGCACACCCTTGTGGCCCTCGGTCGCGAAGCGCAGCAGCAGGCGCAGCTCCTCGTCGGAATAGGCGTCAAACACCTTCGCCATCGCCTGCTGCATCGGCACGTAGAGCTGGCCGATCTTCATCGCCTGCTCCGGCACGACGGAAATGAAGACCTTGCGGCGGTCTTTCTCGTCCCGTTCGCGGCGCACCAGGCTGGCCTTCTCGAGCCGGTCGACCACGCCGGTGATGGCGCCCGTCGTCAGCCCCGTGACCTCGGCGAGCCTCCCTGCGGTAACGCGTCCCTCGAGATAGAGAATGTCCATGCATTCGAGGTCGGAATTGGCAATTCCGGCAACGTTCGCAACGGTCTGGCCATAAAGCACGCCCTGCGCGGACGACCTGCGCATCGCCTCCTCGAGCTCTTCCAACAACGCCGTGCGCGCCTTCGTCCTTGACAAGGTCGGTCTCATATCTTAGTCGATATATATCTTAGTCACTAAGAGATTTAGCGACCGTAATTTCTCCTAGCACCACGGAAACGTCGGGAGCAAGCCATGTCCTATCGTCCCCGCAAGGCCCTGATCATCGGCGCCGGCATCGCCGGGCCGGTCGCCGCGATCCTGCTGCGCCGCGCCGGCATCGAATCCGCGATCTACGAGGCCTGGCCCTACTCCAAAGGCATCGGCGGCGGTCTCCAGATCGCGCCGAACGGCATGCATGTGCTGGACGAGATCGGACTTGCGAACGAGTTGATCAGCCGCGGCTCGGTCGCGGAGGCCTTCGACTTCTATTCGCAAGGTGGCGAGCGGCTCGGCTCGATCAACCGCGACATGGCACGGCGCTTCGGCCAGCCCGCCGTCAACCTCTGCCGCGCCACGCTGAACGAGATCCTGATCGACAAGGCCTGGTGCGCCTGCGTCTCGCTCTATTTCGACAAGCGCCTGATCAAGATCGAGGACCGCGGCGACCAGCCGATCATCGCCTACTTCTCCGACGGCACCACCGCCGAAGGCGATTTCCTGATCGGCGCCGACGGCGTGCACTCGGTGGTGCGCCGCCAGGTGGTGCCGGACGGGCCGCAACCGTTCAACACAGGACTGATCGGCTTCGGCGGCTTCGTGCCGCACGCGGTGCTCGACGGCCGGTCGATCGGCCGGCATGTCGAGACCACGTTCGGCCAGAGCGGCTTCTTCGGCTACGGCTATTGCAGTCCGGATCCGGCCGCTGGCGTGATGTGGTGGAGCACGCAGCCCGCGCACGGCATGGACGCCGCGATGTTCCGCGCGCTCGATCCGGCGACGCTGAAGCAGCATCTGCGCGGATTCCATCGCGGCTGGCACGATCCGATCCCTGATATCATCGAGGCGGCCGAGAATATCGTGGTCACCGACACGCTCGACGTTGCGACGCTGCCGACCTGGTCGCGCAAGCGCTCGCTGCTGATCGGCGATGCCGCGCACGCGACCAGCCCCCACGCCGGCCAGGGCGCCTCGCTCGCGCTCGAGGATGCGATGCGGCTCGCGCGGCTGATGCAGGAACGACAGGAGCTCGGTGCCACCTTTAGGGCATTCGAGGCCGAGCGGCGCCCGCGCACCGAGAAGATCGTCGCGCTCGCCCGCCGCAACGGCAACAGCAAGCGCGAGTTCAGCGCCACCGGCGCCTGGATGCGCAATCAGATGATGAAATGGCTGTTGCCGCTGGGCTCGAAGAGCATGGAGTTCATGTACGCCTATGACGCGCGGGCGGTGTAGCGGCAATCTCAGTGTCATCGCCCGCAAGCGGGCGATCCAGTACGCCGCGGCGGCTCGTTTCCAGCCGTGCTACCTCAGAGTACTGGATGCCCCGCCTGCGCGGGGCATGACAGCGTCTTTGACGCTGCCGCCTAGGCTTCCACCTCGAACCTCAACCCGGCATGATCGACCAATCGCCTGATCAGCTTGTGCTGCATCGCTGCACCCGGCGTCCAGAGACCGGGCGGGACATCCGGGGTGTCGCGCAACAGGCAGATCGCGCATTCGGAAATCATCTTCGCCGTTGACGCGTAACCCGGATCGAGGTCGCCCTTCACCGCCGCACGGACCTCGCGGCCGTCGGTCGCGATCGCGACATAGAGCAAATCATAGTGACCGTTGTCGCGCTCTTCCTTCGACGGGCCCTCGCCGGGCTTGAGCGCCTCGGGACCGGTCTTTTCGCTGTTGGCCGCCATGACCAGCTTCGCGTTGGCCTGCCCTTCATCGCCCGCGCCGGTCAGCACCATCTCGTCGTAGACGAAATCCCGGCCATACGGGAATCCCATCAGCATGTTGGAGCGATGGACATTGCGCGTGTTGAGGAGCGCCATCGCGAACGGAGCGGACCAGGATTGCAGGTCCTCCTCGAAGATGGGCTTGTTGCCGCGCGGCTGTTTCGGCCCCTCGAATCCCGGCGTGAATGCGAAGGGATCCTTGAGGATCGACACCAGGCTGAGGTCCTTCGCGACGGCCTCGAAGGTGACCCTGGCGCTCGCCGAGGTGCCGCCGGAGAACTTCCAGCTGAGGTCGCGGACGCGCCCTTTGACGCGCGGCGCCGGCGATCCGAACACGCGCCTGGCTTCCTCCTGAACGAAGAACGCACCGAGCTCGAACGGGATGGAATCGAAGCCGCAGGAGAACATGATGCGCGCGCCGCTCGCTTTGGCGGCCGCCTCGTGCCTGTCGATCATCTGCTTCAGCCAGATCGGCTCGCCGCAGAGATCCATGTAATCGGTGCCCGATGCGACGCAGGCGGCGAGCAGATCGGACCCATAGAGCTGATAAGGTCCGACCGTGGTGACGACCAGCTTCGCCTGATCGACCATCGCGCGCAGCGATGCGGGATCGGCGGCGTCCGCGACGATGAGCGGCGTGTCCCTGGGCGCGCCAATCGCGTCGCGAACGGAGACGAGCTTGTCTCTGCTGCGCCCGGCCATCGCCCATGTCGGCGCGCCGCGACCTGCGTAGTTCGCGGCGAGATATTCAGCGACGAGCTGGCCGGTGTATCCCGTCGCGCCATAGACGACGATGTCGAACTTCGCGGACACGGATCAGGGAGCCTTATGCTTCCACTTCGAACGTCAGCCCGGCATTGTCGCGCAGCCGCTTGATCAGCTTGTGCTGCATCGCGGCTCCCGGGGTCCAGAAGCCCGCCGGGACATCCGTCACATCCCGCAGCATGCACATCGCGCATTCCGAGATCATCTTCGAGGTCGAGCCGTAGCCGGGATCGCGGTCGCCGGTGACACCGGCGCGGACCATGCGGCCGTCGGGCGCGATCGCGACATAGAGCAGATCGAAGCGGCCGTTCTCGCGCTCCTCTTTCGAGGGCCCCTCGCCGGGCTTGGGCGCATTCGGGCCGGTCTTCTCGGCATTGGCCGCCATCACGCGCTTGGCATTGGCCTCGCCTTTCTCGCCGGGGCCGGTCAGGACCATCTCGTCATAGACAAAATCCTGGCCGTAGGGAAAACCCATCAGCATGTTGGAGCGATGGACGTTGCGGGTGTTGATCAGTGCCATCATGAACGGCGCGGCCCAGGATTGCAGGTCGTCCTCGACGAGCGGCTTGTTGCCCTTCGGCTGCTTCGGGCCGGTGAAGCCTGGCGTCAGCGCGAACGGATCGTTCAGGATCGCGATGAGGCTGATGTCCTTGGCGACCGCATCGAAGGTCGCCTTCGCGCTCGCCGCGGTGCCGCCCGAAAGCGTGCCGCGCATGTCCCGCACGCGGCCTTTCACGCGCGCCGCGGGTGCGCCGAACACGCGCTTCGCCTCTTCCTGCACGAAGAACGTGCCGAGCTCGAACGGCACGGAATCGAAGCCGCACGAGAACACGATGCGCGCGCCGCTTTCCTTGGCGGCTGCCTCGTATTTGTCGATCATCTGCCGCATCCAGATCGGCTCGCCGCAGAGATCGAAATAGTCGGTGCCGGTGGCGACGCAGGCGGCTAACAGCTCCTCGCCGTAGAGCTGATACGGGCCGACGGTGGTGATCACCGACATCGTCTGCTCCGCCATCGCCTTCAGCGAGGCCGCATCGGACGCATCGGCCACGATCAGAGGCGTATTGCCCGGCGCGCCGATCGCATCGCGGACCGCCTTCAGCTTGCCGAGGCTACGGCCCGCCATCGCCCATTTGAGCGAGTGGTCGCTCTTGTAATGCTGGGTCAGATATTCGGCGACCAGCTGGCCGGTGAAACCGGTCGCGCCGTAGACAACGATGTCGAATTTCGCAGAGCTCATGGTCGGCCTTTACTTCTTCGCATAACTCACGCCCATGCCGGCGCGGACATCGCTTTGAATACCATAGGGCGGGATCGGATAGCGCAGGCCGTTCTTCGCCAGCGCCTTCATGCCTTCAATTGCCTTGGCGAGATGCGCCGGCTTCAAGGCCATCAGCATCTCCTCGTCCGGCACGCCGCCATAGCGCCGTTCGGCATAGCATGGCAAGGACAGGCTGGGCTCGCCGCTTTTCAGCGCCCGCCCCCAGGAATCCGCGCACGCGGTCTCGCCGACCACGCCCCATTCGAACTTCTTGTAGCCGGTATATTGCAGCCCGTTGATCAGGATGATCATCTGCCCCGGCGTCGCATAGACGAGGCAGATGTCGGGCGGATCGAGCCGGCCGCTCGCGAGCGGGCTGACCGCGAGCGCCTGATACTGGCCGAACGGAACCACGTCCAGCGCCTCCTGGCGCTTGCGCGCATCCTCGGCGGTGCCGTGCCAGACACCGACATAGTTCTCGCCGGCAAGCCATTTCTCGTCCTGCGGCGCCAAGCCGATCACCGCGCGGCACTGCGCGCCCACGAGATCGTCGCCGGTGATGCCGACGGTCCAGCCGAGCCGCGAGGCCATGCTGACGATCTGGTCGGTGGTGTGGACCGCATTCGGCCGGCGGATTTTCGGGATCGCTTCCATCTCCGCGGCATGCGCGAACAGCTTCATGCCGATCACCGTCGTCTTCAGCCGCAACAGGCTGTTGAGATCGGCGACGAGGCCGGCAAGATCGATCCTGTCTGCACTCTGCTGCTGCATGGCGTCCTCCGGGCCGGCGGTCACGCGCCGGTCTGTGTTCTTGTTTTACGGTTCTGGTTCTAGTCCTTCGCCGGGCCAGGAAGCAACTCGTCGGTCCTGCCCATGAGACGGTACGCCAGAAGACCAATCCATTCGCGCATGGCGACCTCGGTCCTTCCGAGCCCCTCCTTACCGAACTGTGTGAATGAGAAGAGATCGTCACGGCCGCCCATTCGCCAGTCCACCGGATAGGCCTCGACGTCAAATCCGGCCTTGTGGAATATCCCCATCGCGCGCGGCATGTGAAAGGCCGACGTAATCAGGAGCCAGCGCTCGCCCGGCTTCGGCAACACCAATTGCTTGGTGAAGATCGCATTCTCCCAGGTGTTGCGGGACTCCCGTTCTACGATCAGGCGCTCCTTCGGAATGCCGAGGCTTTCGAGGATCGGCACGGAGTAGTCCGCTTCCCTCGCGTCGGTGGAGACCAGGTTTGCCGTGCCGCCGGTGAAGACGATGCGCGCATTCGGATAGCGGCGCGCGAGTTCGGCCGGTGCCAGCATGCGATCGGCTGCGGACGAGACCACCGGGGTGCGATGCGCTGCCGACAAATCGGCGTCGACGGAGCCACCGAGCACGATGATGCCGTTTGGGCCCCCCCGCGACGGGTCCCACTTCGGAAAGCGCGACTCCAGGGGATAGATCAGCAAATTGCCGAGCGGCGAGAACGCGGCGAGCGCCAGCAGGACCAGCGTGGTCACGGCCAGCTTGCGGCCGAGCGCTGCAAAGCGCGTCAGCATCAACGCCAACGACAGGATCCCGAGCTCGACCAGGAGATTGACCGGCAGCAGCGCGATGCCGAGGGTCTTGGAAAGAACGAAATACAGGGGGGCCTCGCTGGAATGATCGTGTCTTGCGCGGGCTTGACCGGCCCGGCCGTCTTCAAAAATCTTCTTGAAAGAGGATCGATCGCCCGGTCAAGGCCGGGCATAACAGGTTCTCACGACGAGTTCTGATGAAACCGATTGGACCGCGGCACATGACCCATCACCACCTGCATTCAAGCCCCGAGACCTGCCATTGGGGCTTCTTCGAAGCCGCGCTCAAGCCTGTTCTCACCGTCAAAAACGGCGACCAGGTGACGGTCGACACCATCAGCGGCGGCCCCGACATGCTGCCTGACCGCAACAAGTTTCACATTCCGCCGGAGATCCACGAGGTTCACGCCAGAAGCGAGCGCATGCTGCCCGGTCATATCCTCACCGGCCCGATCGCGGTCGAGGGTGCCGAGCCCGGCGACGTGCTCGCAGTCGAGATCCTCGACGTCCAGCTCCGGCAGGACTGGGGCTGGAACCTGATCAAGCCGCTGTCCGGCACCCTCCCCGACGATTTCCACGAGACGCGCATCCTCAACATCCCGCTCGACCGGACGCGGATGGTCGGCCGCATGCCATGGGGATTGGACCTGCCCCTCAAACCGTTCTTCGGCGTGATGGGCGTGTCGCCGCCGCCGGCCTGGGGCCGCATCTCCTCGCTGGTCCCGCGCGCCATGGGCGGCAATCTCGACAACAAGGAGCTCGGTGCGGGTGCGACATTGTTTCTGCCAGTGTTCGTCCCGGGCGCGATGTTCTCCTGCGGCGACGGCCACGGCGTGCAGGGCGACGGCGAGGTCTGCGTCACCGCGATCGAAACCGCGCTCCAGGGCCGCTTCCGCCTGACGCTGCGCAAGGACCTCAAATTCGACTATCCCCGCGCCGAGACGGCGACGCATTACATCACCATGGCGATGGATCCCGATCTCGACCAGTGCGCGGTGCGCGCGCTGCGCGACATGATCGCACTGCTCGGCGAGACGCGAGGCCTGTCGCGCGAGGACGCCTACACGCTGTGCAGCCTGGCCGCCGATCTCAGGGTGACCCAGACCGTCAACGGCTCCAAAGGCATCCATTGCATGATCGAAAAGGCGATCGTGCACGGCTGAGCCGGCTCGCATTTTCCTCAACCGTCGACGCCACGCCGCTGCCCGGGACTCCGCGCGGCGCGCCGCGTCGCGTCCGATTTCACCAGCGATTCCAAGGCGCTGACGGACCGTTCTACTACGGATTTGACTTCCGCCCCCAAACCTAAATAGAGTCTTAATCGTTACTTTTATGTACCTGCGTAAGAGGCTAGCGTTTAGGCATGGCCACCGAAAAAGCCGAGACTGACCGTATTCCCGTAACCTTGGCGCTCTCGACCATCACCTATCTGGAGAAGCTGGTGAGACAGGGCACCCACGGCACCAGCGTTCCCGGCGTCGCACGCACTTTGATCGAGGAAGGCATCCGTCTCGCCATCAAGGACGGTCTTTTGTCGATTCGCGACAATGGCAGGACGTGAGCGCAGGCCGGACGGGAGGCGGACGAATCTCGCAAGGCGGATGGCCGACATCTGCAACCTGGGATCGCTACAATGCCTGTTCTCTCACCAACTTGGACTGACGAACGAATTGAACTTCTGAAGCGGCACTTCGAGGCGGGCCTCTCATGCCGCGAGATCGCCGCCGATATCGGCGTCAGCCGCAACGCCGTGATCGGCAAATTGTCCCGGCTCAATCTCACGCGCGGACGGACGGTCGACGACCGCAAGGTCGTGGACCGGAGCTTTGCGCCGGCACGCGCGCCCAGGGCCGTGCCCCGGCTGCAATATGAAATGCTCGCCACAATCTATCGCGAGACCGACGCGCCCGCGGTCGCAGGTCCCATCGACGAGGCCAATCGCTGCTCGCTGCTGGAGCTATCGGAGAACCGCTGCCGCTGGCCGATCTCGACGCCGGGAGCGGACGATTTCTGCTTCTGCGGCAACAGTGCGGCCGACGGCCAGTCCTATTGCGCCGGTCACAGCCGCCTCGCCTACCGGCCGAACTCGCGCGCCCGCATGATGCGCGCTTGATATCCCCAAAACGAAAAACCTCCGGCGGGGCATCACCGGAGGTTTCTGGAGGCTTAGCGTGAAGCTAAGAGCCGTGACTTTCGTAATCGGCTGAGAGCTATATAGCTGATCAACTCAGGTAAGTAAATAAGTTTGAGGACAGCGAGCCGCATAGCTCGTCTTCGTGACCTGCACGGCCCATCCGATTTTCAGAAAAGGCGCATCTCGTGAAAAAGCCCCGGCGGTGTTCCGCCGGGGCTTCATCACGTCCGCAAGACCCGAGCTTACCAGTTGCGCTGGGCGCGCAGCAGCAGGCTGTAGGTGTCCTGGTCCTTCAGCTCGTACGTGGCTGCCGGCTTGGCAACCGTCGTCAGCGCCGGGGTGGTGATCACGCCCGAGTACTTCTGGTCGAGATGGCTGTAGGTGAAGTCAGCCGAGAAGGTCAGGTTCTTCACCGGCGTCCAGCGGGTGATGACGCCCACCTGGCCGATGTTGAAGTCCGGGTTGCAGGTGCCGGTCAGGGTGGCGAACGCCGCGCTGCCGCAGATCAGGCTCTTCGCCGTGCCGCTGTAGTTGACCGCAGCCCACGCGCCGTAGAGCGCCGTGTTCCAGTACGGGCTCCAGTTGTGGGTGTAGGCGCCACGGAAGCCGTAGGTCTTGGTCAGCTCGAGGCTGCCGCCGGGGCCGAACACCGCGTCAGACACGCCGGCGAAGCCGATGCTCTGATACGCGCCGCTCGAGCTGCCGAACATCGAGTAGCTGGTCGCAGCCAGCTCCTGGAAGTTGTAGCGGCTCGCGCCCTCGGTGTAGACGCCCGAGACGTTGATCACGTCGCCGGCACCGGTCGGGATGTTCTTGATCTGCAAGGCGAGCTGAACGGCCCAGCCCCACTTGTCTTCGGGGTGACCGGTGGTTTCGGTCGCACCGTAGTAGCCGACATGGTTGTCGTGCGCGGCGACCGACGCCTGGAACAGGCCCCAGGCCTGATCGACGCGAACCGCGCCGACGAGGTCGGGAGACCGGGTGCCGCCGAGGTCGTTCGAACCGTAAGCACCGCCGAGAACGCCGGTGGTGGACATGCCGGCCGTGTTCCAGATGTTGGTCTGGAACACCTGCGTCTGGTCCTGGGCGGAGAAGATCGCCGTGATGCCCTGGCCGAAATCGGCCGTGTAGGTGAACTGGTTGACACCGTTGGTGGTGCCGCTGCCGCCGACCAGCTGGTCGAAGTTGTTGCCGGGATAGTTGATCCAGGGCGCGTCGAACTGCGACACGGCCTTACCCATGGTGAAGCCGGCGAACTGGATGAAGGCGTAGTAGACGCCGAGTGCGCCGCCCGAGAGGTTGCCGTCGGTGCCGTTGACGTTGCCGCTGCTCGAACCGACGAGACCGGTGCCGGCCGCGTTGAGGCCGAGCGTGCCGCTGTATTGCGTCGCGCCCGTGCCCGAGCCGGTGCCGACATAGTTGCCTGTCGTCCAGGTGAAGACCGCGTCGAAATAGGTGCGGACCACGCCGTACTCGGTGGCGGTGCGCGTGTCGATGTTGAGATCTTCACGGGCGCGCATCGAGTAGTAGTTGTTCAGGCGGTTGTTGGCCGCGAACACGCCGTTGTACTGGGCGCTGTAGTTGCCGCCGGCATTGAGCGCGACTTCAGCACGCAAATAGCCGCCCAGCTTGATGCAGGTGTCGCTGCCCGGGATGTAGTAGAAACCCGCACCGTAGAGCGTGCAGATCTTCACGTACTCGACCGCCTTGGCCTTGACCGGAAGATCGGCCGCCTGGGCACCACCCACGGCGATCAGACCCGCCGCAGTGCCGAGCAAAAGGCTCTTCACCACTTTCATTATAAAACCTCCAAGTTGCTCATTTTGCGGAGACCGGACCGTGAGGCCCCCCAGATCCCCGTCTCATCAAATCCGCTCGGCCGCTTCGCGCTTTCGGACGCACCCGCTTTCGGCGCGAGGGACGTGAGCGAACCACCTGCAACGGGACGATCGAGTACCCCCCACCGTCACAGGCCAATATGCCTGCGCCGTTCCTCTAATCAAAATAGTTTATTTGGTAAGCTTTCTGGTTTCGCCGGCCCTGTGCCCCGCGGGCAACAGTACGGGCGGACGAAAATGCTGATCCGCTCATGTTTGTAATTTTAGTGACAAAATTACCCTGCTCTGCACTTGCGTCAGAGCAGGCTTGCGTGGACTATGCCCCTCCACGAACACCGGCCTGAAGAATCCGTTCACGGGAGTGATGCTGTGTCCGCGACGAGGAAAGAAGGAGCGCGTCTTCGCTCCATCGGCAATCTGGATATCATCAGGCGCTTCACCTGGGAGATATCGTCGATCAACATGCATCTGGAGGAGCTGCGTCAGTTCTGGGCCAGGACGCTCGGCATCAGCGGCCCGCAATGGCTGATCCTGATGGCGATTTCCGACCTCGACAAGGACGACGGCGTGCCCGTCAACGTGGTCTCCAAGCTGCTGCACGTCGACCCCTCCTTCGTCACCACCCAGTCCAAGCTGCTGGAGAAGAAGGGCCTGCTGCGCCGGCGGCCCTCGCCGACCGATGCCCGCGTGGTGCGGCTGTCGCTGGTCGACAAGACGCAGAAGCACATCGCGAGCCTCAACGAGCAGTACAAGACGATTCGCGAATTCGTCTTCCAGGAGTTCGACGAGAACGAGCTCACCGAATTCACCGGCAAGCTCGCGACGCTGAAGAACCGGCTCGAGAAGGCCTGCGTCAGGATCTCGCTCGACTACTGAGCGGCCGACCCCGGAACGGCCGCGATCAGATCCGCCGGCCGGCGCCGCCGAGCCGCGATTCCAGCCAGTCGAAGATGTATTCGTTCGCGAGGCTCGGATTGTCCGCATGCGCCTGCGCCGCGCCGGTCTCCGCCGCGGTGAACACCTTCAGCACGATGTCGGAGCTGCCGAGCCGCGACTTCTGCACGATCTGGCGCGCCCGGTCGGCCTTGAGCCAGCCGTCCTCGCCGAGCGTGATCAGCACCGGGCAGTCGGCGCTGGAGGCCATCAGCGGCGAATGCGGCACCGGGACGATGCTGAGATCGCTCATCGCAAAGCGGCTGGCGAAGAACGACCGCTCGTGCAGGTCCCACAGCCCGCCGTCGCAGACCGCGGCCGCAAGCCGCGGCTCCTGCAACACCGCGCGTGCGACGAAGGAGGAGCCCCACCCGTCCGCCACGATCGCGACGCGATCGAAATCGACGTCGCCGCGCGTTTCCAGGTAATCCATGGCGCTCGCAATCGAGCTCTCGAGATCGCGGCGCTGGAGCAGCGTATCGGTGTAATCGTCGCGTTGGTTGCCGAGCAGGTCCAGCGCCAGCATCGACAATCCGCGCTCGCGCGCATGCGGCGCGAGCTTGTACAGGAATTCTTCCTTGCGGTGGCCGGGCTCGCCGATGCAGATCACGGCCGGAGTCCGCCCGCCCGCCGACGACGCCGGCAGGAAGTAGCCTTGCAACGCGTGGTCATCGGCCCAGGGGATCGTCACGACCTCGCCGGCCGGCGCGCGCGCCGTGAGGTAGCGGCGGGCGCATTCCTGCATCGCCAGCACCGCGACCCAGCGGCGCTCGTCGGCCTGGTCGAGCGGCATCGCCGCGGCACCGTAGTAATTCAGCGCCCGCAGCCAGTTGCGCTGCGCGGTCGCCATATGGCCTTCCGCGAACGCCGCCTCGGCACGATGGCGGTTGGCTTGCGCCAGCCGCTTCCACTCGCGATGCCAGGATTGTTCGTCGCCGCGCTTGAGCTGCCGCGCGATCATCAGGCATTCCGCGATCGTGGCCCCGCCCTCCTGGGCTGCGGTGAGAAGCCGCGTGAATTCAGCGGAGATGTCCTCTCGCTCCGGGCAAAGGATCCAGTCGTCGGAGAGACATGCGGGTATCATCGGAGCTACGCTCTATTGTCGCGTTACCCTGATTCACTAAACTACTTTAGTCCCTCAACCAAGCTGCCCCGCGCGTCATTACAGACGGTTCAAGATCACCTTCGCTTGAACGATGGGGATGTGTTGCATGCGTGACATTCCAATTCGTCATACAGCGCCGGAAACTGGCAAGAGGTGGCACGTAAAACTACCGGCGTAACATGCAAAATGACCTGCGCCATATCACGTCCGCACCTCTTGCCATGATGACCATCATACCTACGCGCGCGGTCGTCGGCGGTCCCGGCCAGACGGATTCAGCCGAGCTTCCACCCGACCTCTTGCGTGAAGCTTTCGTAGAAGGATCTTTCATAGGCCTGCTCGGGCGTAGCACGAACGCGCTCGTCGAGCCGCTTGGCGTCGTCGCCCACCAGAATGCGCCAGCGCTCCGCCCTGACCCCGTCGAGGATGATCGTCGCGGCCTGCGCGGCCGTGGTCGGCGCGTCCTCGAGGAAGCTGCGGGCGCGCTCGGCGAACACCGCCTGGATGTCCTCGTCCGACATCTTGTCGGCATCCGGCACGCCGGCGGCGGCCATGCGCCTGCGGGTCAGCGCGACCTCGTCGGCATTGAGACGCTCCGAGCCGTCCGTGCTCTGCACCTTGCGCGAATTGGAGACGATCGAGGTGCCGATATGGCCGGGCATCACCACCGAGCATTTGACGTGCGGCGCGTGCAGGCGGAGGTCGTTGATCAGCGCCTCGGTAAATCCCTTCACCGCGAACTTGGCCGAGCTATAGGCGGTGTGCGCCTGCCCCATGCCGATCGAGGCCCAGAAGCCGTTGACGCTCGCGGTGTTGACGATGTGGGCCTCGTCGGCGGCGACCAGCATCGGCAGGAAGGTGCGCACGCCGAGATAGACGCCGCCCCAGCAGATGTTGAAGGTGCGCTCCCACTGCTCGCGCGTGTTGGTGAACAGGCTGCCGCCGCCGCCGATGCCGGCATTGTTGAACAGCAGGTGGATGCGGTCGGTCTTCTGCTGCTCGGCGAGCTCGTCGCGGAACCGCTTGAGATGATCCTCGATCGCGACGTCGGCGACATGGGTGGTGATGCGCAGGCCCTGCGGCAGCTTCTCGACCTCGCACAGCCGTTTGGTCTCGGCCATCGCGGCCTCCGAGACGTCGCACATCGCGACATTGCAGCCCTCGGCGACGAGCTGCCGCGCGAGCTCGCGTCCCATTCCCGTGCCGCCGCCGGTGATGACAGCGATCTTTCCAGCAAAATCCTTCATGGGACTTTCGGCCCCTCCCCTTGTCGGTGTGTTTCTTCATCGGCGCCCACGCCTCGGGGCGCGCGCAAGATGTAGCAGCGCCGCATCCGCAGGTAAAAGCGGATCGGCGCTGCCGTTCAACAATCGCATTTCGCGACAATCGTATTTCGGCCCGCGGACTATTCGGCCGCCTCGACGCGCGCCCCGCTCAACGCACCGAGCGCTTCCAGCGCCTTGCGGGTCGCCGCCTGCTGCGCGGGCGAGGCCTCCGGCATCGGTGCGCGCGGATAGGTCTTCGGCAGGCCCTGGAGCGTCTGCGCATAGCGCGTGCAGGCCGGCAGATTGTCGGCGATGATCGCGTTCCACAGGGTCAGCAGCTTCCTGTGCAGGTCGAGCGCGCGCGGATGATCGCCCGCCTTCACCGCATCCCACAGCGCGACCGAGGCATGCGGCGCCGCAGTCAGGATCGCCGCGATCGAGCCGTGGGCCCCGAGCGTGTAGGACGGATACATCAGCGCATCGACCGCGCTGTAGATCAGCTTGTCCGGCGCCATCATCATGAGGTCGGCGAACAGTTTCAGATCGCCCGCGCTCTGCTTGACGCCGACCACCAGCGGCACCTCGGTCATGATCCGCGTCAGCAGCGCCGGCGACAGATACGACCACGGCACCACGTTGTAGATGATGATCGGCATGCCGGTCTCGTCGGCCATGGCGCGGAAATGCGCCACCATCGCCTCGTCGTCGGGCTTGAACAGGTAATGCACCGGCGTCACCTGGAGCGCCGCGACATTCATGTCGCGCACCAGCCTGCCGCGGCGAATCGCATCGCGCGTGGAGTCCACGATGATGCCGGCGATCACGGGAATGCGCCCGTTCACCGCCTCCACCGTCGCCGCCATCAGGTCGCGATATTCCTCGTGGTCGAGCGTGTGGCCCTCGCCGGTCGAGCCGCCGGCCGCAACGCCATGCGCGCCGGCGCCGATCATCCACTCGACCTGCGGCGCCACCAGCTTGTACTCGATCTCGCCGTCCTTGCGGAACGGCGTCGTCATCGGCGGGATCACGCCGGTTGGTCGTGCGTTCATGCGTCTGCCCTCGCGTTTCCATACCCTTGAGGCGGCCCCGCTCTTTTGACGGGTATCCGCGCACATGGAAGCGTACCGGCTGCGTGGCGCCTGTGAAGAGCCGCCGACGCGGCGCAGCCCCCACAATCGGTCATTCCTGCGACCACGGCCCTGTCAGTTCCCCGTATTTGCCCGGCTTCGGTTTAAGGGCAATTTTTTTACAATCCGAATCGTCAAATGGGATCGGACGCTGGGTTGAGTCGGCCAGGCCAGCGTGTTGTTTGTGTCACAGGCTCTGGCACTCCGCTTGCATCCTTGTCGTGGTCTGAAACTACCGATGAGGTGACTGGAATGTTCGTGACCGTCGTAGCCGTGCTCTGCCGGCTTAGCGCAGCTAGCTCAGGCAGCTGCGTCGAAGAAATCGTGACCGACAGCAACATGACGCCCGAAATATCGATGATGGCGTGTGCGGTCGGCGCACAGGCGCCATTGGCGAAGTGGATGGGCGAGCATCCGATCTATCACAGCAACTGGCGTCTCGACCGCTACAAATGCGTGCCGGGTCACTACGAGATCAAGGGCCACGCCTAAGGCCCCGCAAAATTACGTGACCTGAGGAAACGCCCCGGGGGCCGCCTCTCCCTCCGCGCGGGCACAAGCAGCGCCAGACCCATCGCGGCCGCGCTTTGTGACAACGGTCACGCTCTCCAATTGAGCAACCTCACACAAAATCATCGCTCGCACCTTGCGCCCGCTGGCGTCGGCGACCTGACGATTTCCAGACTCACAATTGCTGGCTGGAGCGCCGCGGACGAGATGGCATCGAATCGTTAATCCCGGACTTTTATCCTGACCGCTCCAAGCGAGGAGAGATCGATGGCGGGGGCCTGCAAGGGATGCGGTGGCGGCGATGGACTGCCGTTCGAATTCAGGATGGCGTTTCAGCCGATCGTCGCCATGAACGAACAGCGTGTCTGGGGCTATGAAGCCCTGGTGCGCGGGCCCAATGGCGAAAGTGCACAGAGCGTGCTGAGCCAACTGACCGAAGGCCAGCTTTACCGCTTCGACCAGGCCGCCAGGGTCATGGCCATCGAGACCGCCGGAAAGCTGTTCGGCGATCCGCGCGCGCGGCTGTCCATCAACTTCATGCCCAACGCCGTCTACGAGCCGCAGGCCTGCATCCAGCAATCCCTGGCGGCGGCGCGCCGTTCGAACTTCCCGCCCGCGAACCTCATGTTCGAGTTCACCGAGAACGAGCGCATGACCAATCCCGCGCATGTCGAGCACATCGTGCAGACCTACAAGGCGCTCGGCTTTCTGACCGCGCTCGACGACTTCGGGGCCGGCTATGCCGGGCTCAGCCTGCTGGCGAGGCTCCAGCCGGACCTCATCAAGGTCGACATGGAGCTGTTGCGCAACATCCATCTGAGCCGCCCGAAGCAGGTCATCGTCGCCGGCATCGCGGCGATGGCGCGCGAACTCGATATCAAGCTCCTCGCCGAGGGCGTGGAAAGCGAAGCCGAATTGACGGTGCTCCGGGCCGCGGGGATCGACCTTTTCCAGGGATACTATTTTGCCAAGCCGGGCTTCATGAGCTTGCCGGGCGTGCACGCGGTGGCCGGGACGGCGAAGTTGCGCGCCGTGTGACGCCAGTCCCGCCTTTCTCCCCTAATTCCCCTAAGCGATCGCGCGCATGATCAGCGCACGCGCCTGCCGCCCTTGCGGCGTCGGCATCATTATGCGGCTGGTCGCGTAGGAGACGGTATTACGGCGACAGTTTCCCTATTTCGTTCGAAGCAAAAGCCTGCGACATCACAGGCGGCTCGTTTAGATCAATTGAAGTGCAGTCCAGCACTGTCATCGTAATTCTAAACCCCAAGCTGGTGACCGATGAAGCAGACGTCGGCCGCCCCGTCGGTATCAATTCGACGTCGCTGGCCTACCCGCACCGGATCACGATCACGGCCGGTCTTGAAGCAACGAACCACGGAAAGTCGATGCACTTTCCCAAGGGGGCTGCTGTGAACGTAGAAGCGCGCTTGTATGCTGGTGAACTGCGATTTATGACCGAGGCGCACGACTCCGCCGCGCTAAAGGAAGAACTGAGGGACTTCAAAGGAAGATTACGGAGGCCGGCCGGACGACATGTGCGGCTCGTCGGCGCTCACGACGACTTAGTGCTCAATGTCGCTATCGCGACATGGATGGCAATGCAGGCGCCGACGGCCTTACCGGCAGGAGTTACGGACTAAGCTCAGTGAAGCGTTTTCAACTCGCCTAACAATGCTTTGGACTGCTCTAGGCGCTGTGCAGTGATCTTGGTAGCTTTACGCCGCTTCGTCTCTTCCCAAGCATCATTCCTGTAGCCGTTCTTGCTAAGGAAATCTGCCGTAGCTGCTAGTTCGAGAACCGTGGCCTCGTACTTGCTCAATATCCGAAGAACCTCTGAAGCCTTATCGAAGTTCGGAAAATCACCAACAGGGACTTTGGACTGAAAGATTGCATATTCGTTCCCGTACGCAGTCTTCCATTCAACATCAACCATACCCAAGGCTTCTGCATCTCGAGCCGCGCTGGCGAGCTCATCGCTGTAGGGACCGTAGTGATGATAATCGAAATCAAACCCCAGATTAATTCCACAAGCTTGCAACAGATAAACAGACTTCTGAAGGCGAGTCCGTCCGACCAACCGCCCCCCGTTCAGAGCAATCAACTCTGCTACAGCTGTGTACTCCATCACAATCCCTCCGCCAGCTTTCGGACCCGTTCGCCAATCGCATCATCGCGGACATAGACTCGGTAGATTGATTTAGACTGAAGAGCCTTTACAACCTCTGAACGTCTGGCCAAGTCTTCGTAAGACCCGTCCGGCTTGCGGATATGTATCTTCGCCATCGCTTCCGAGCTTTCATACCCCCGCAATTTATACGGCGTGCGGTTGGTTTGATCTTCAAATACGTCGGTCGCACTGAATACCTGATTCGCGACAGCTTCCCTCAAGCGCATTTTGAAACGAGCCACAGCATCGTCGCGACCAGCAAAATGGTCTCCGATCTCAATCGCTTTATATAATCGTCTATGTAGAAGTCTGGATGAGAGATCTCTGCAAACCTCGTCCGCTGCCTCCGCCATGAAGTGGAGGCTGGACCAAACAACAAAATCGTCCAATGCGAGATACTCGCTAAGCTCGCTATTTCGCAAAAAACGCACGAGAGGATGATTCGCGGGTAGCCCGGACTTGTCCACATCCCCCTTGTCCAGAAGCTCACCCACTCTACAGACTAGAGCCGTCAGAAGCTTTTCTGCTGAGCGAGTGGCTTTATGGAAATACACGGCAAAATACATGTGAAACAGTCCAAGCACGTACGATTCCGCAGCTTGAAAAGCTTTTCCACCGAGAATGAGGGTCTCCGCTTCGGCGTAGTGCTCACCATCAATAGCCAAGGGTATTTTATCGACCTCAAGGTTCGCAAGCAGCCAAGGGTAGTCGAAGCCGCCATGCTGCGCCCCGGTCATTAAGCGGTCGCGTCGTACATAGTCGAGGCGATCCGCGTCGAACTGGCTCGACACGATTGCTGAATAAATATCGGTTGGGCTTTCATTTTTTAAAAGCGCCGCAATGCTGTCCCGGAATTCAGCACCGGCCTTCGAGAGAACAGCGCCCAACTCGGTGTCACCCGTGACGATATCAGCCGTCCACAATTCATGTCGCTTCGGCTTCTGCTCCTTACCTTTGCCGAGCTGCTTCATGGCATCCTCGAACGCGTGACTAAACGGTCCGTGCCCGACATCGTGAACCAACGCCGCGGCCATAGCTACATTCGCCCTGTCGGGATCGATCTTTCCAATCCGGGTCTTGATCAGAGATGCGAGTTGCCGAGCAACATGGAAAACGCCTGCACTATGGGCGAAACGCGTATGCGTCGCCCCAGGGTAAACTAACTCCGAGAAACCGAGTTGCTTGATACGTCGGAGCCGCTGAAACTCCCGTGAGTTCAGCGCTTCCCACATCAGCCCTTCGAAATCGCTTTCCGTGAAGATAATCAGATCATGAAGAGGATCACGGACACGCTGGAGCTTGGCCACAGTACCACCGATGGTTGACAGCACTTCGTGCGCCGAATCGGCATTCGACTGCAAGAGGCACCCACCTTGGTGATCCACAAAAACCATAGAAGTCAGCTTGTTCTTGTTTTGTTCTTATGTCAACCTCAACCACTGAAAATTCTAGCGTTACCTAGCTAAAATCCGGGAATTACGGTGACTGTGCACTTATTTCGATCGAGGGAGAGTCTTGGCATTATAGGGAGGCACGTAGCGACACCCTTCCGCAGCAACGCCCCCCTCACTCCCTCATCACCGCAACCGGATAATCCAGCGCAATATCCAGCTCGCTGCTCACCCCTCGCGACATCACATCCTGGATCCGTTGCCGGCCAAGATCCGCATGCGAGCGCCCCAGGGCATCCGCCTTGTCCGCATCCCGGTCCCTGATGGCGACGACCATCGCGATGTGCTCGGTCAGGATCGTATCCATGTGCTTCTGATACGCAGCCTTCGACGCGAAGTGCTCCACATTGTAGGCCAGATACGCAATTCGCAGTGCGAGCGTGAGGAGGTGGAGGTAGTTGCGTTCGATCAGCTTGTTGCCGCAGGCAGCGGCGATCAGCGCGTGAAACCGCCAATTGCTCTCGTTCATCTCCTCCACGCGGCCCGCCGCTTCATGCTGTTCGAATGCGATGCGCTCGGCATCGATCTCGGCAAGCTGCGCGTCGGTTCGGCGGTGCGCCGCCCACCTGGTGACGAGCCGCTGGGTGATATCGAGCGCCTCGAACATCTCGCGAAGATCATCCCAGTTGAGGCTCGCGACGCTGGCCCCGCGGTTCGGCAGCAGCACCACCAGCGATTCCGAGGCGAGCCTGACGAGCGCTTCGTGCACGGGCGTTCGCGACAGCCCCAGCCTTGCCGCAAGGGCCGCCTCATCGAGCGGCGTGCCGGGGCGCAGGGTGAGCGACACGATCTCGCGCCGGAGCGCCGTATAGGCGAACTCGACGCCCTTCCCTTTGCCCGGCGGCGGAGGTGGTCTGCTGGCCATCATGAAATATCTTGCCTTGTTTTATTCACCGTGCATAAACTGTGCATGCACGGTCATCCTATCACTTGCGCCGTGTGATGCGAGGGCGACTGCCGGGCCGTTTTCGCGCAAGCAAAGGATCTCGTCCATGAGCATCACTGCCCAAGGGCTCGTCGCCCGCATAGACCGGCTACCTCCCTCCCGCTTCCACATTCAAGTTCTTGTCATTGCTGGACTTTCGCTGTTCTTCGATACGCTGGACACGGCCGTCACCGGCTTTGCCTTCGCAGCTTTTCGAACCGAATGGAACCTCGGCCCGCTCGCGCTCGGCGTCACCTCGGCGATCGGCCTGAGCGGCTATCTGCTCGGCTCCGTCCTGGTCGGCTTCGTCGCCGACCGGTTCGGGCGCAAGGCCGTGATGACCTGGAGCCTCGGCCTCTACTCGCTGTTCTCGGCGTCCCGGGCGCTTGCCCCCGGCATCGAGATCTTCTGCCTGCTGAACTTCTTCACATGGATCTTCGTCGGCATGGAGAGCTGCGTGGTGCCGCCTTATCTGGCGGAGCTGTGGCCCTCGCGGCTGCGCGGCCGCTTCAACGGCTGGATGATGGCCTTCTTCGCGATCGGCATCGCCCTGTCCCCGGTTTGGGCGCTCCTGCTGATCCCGACCGTCGGCTGGCGCTGGACGCTCGCGCTCACCTTCCCGTTCGCCCTGCTGATCGGCCTGATGCGGACCTTCCTCCCGGAGAGTCCGCGATGGCTGATGAGCCAGGGCCGCACCGAGGAAGCCGAGCGGATCGTCGCGTCGATCGAGGCGCAGGTGGCGCGGTCGAACGGCGGCACGCTTCCCCCCATCGTTCCGATCCCGGTGCCGGTCACCCGTCCGGTCAGCCGGCGCGAGATCGTCGCGCCCGCCATCCTGCCGGTCACCATCATGCTCTGGATGGTCTGGTTCACCGAGTACGGCGTGCTCTACACCTTCCAGTCCGTGCTTCCGACGTTGCTCGCGATGGACGGTTTCTCCATCGTGCGGTCGACCGAGTTCACCGTGGTGATCTTTTCGGGCTTCATTCCCGGCTATATCGGCGCGGGCTACTTCCTCGATCTCGTCGGCCGCAAATACTGGCTGATGATCTGCTTCGCCGGGATCGGGATCTCCAGCACGCTGTTCGGCCTCGCGAACACGCCCGTCACGATCATGGCCTGTGCATGGTTTACCGCTTTCTTCCTCGGCAACGGCTCGACCTGCATCTACACCTACACGCCCGAGCTCTATCCGACCGAGATTCGAACGACGGCGATGGGAATGGCCTCGGCCTGGGGCCGCGTCGGCGGCATCCTGTTGCTGCTGGCCTTCGGCATCTTCGCCGTGCTGCACGGCCGGCTCGCGCTCTTCCTGGTGAGCGACGGCCTGTTGATCGCCAGCATCATCGTGGTGGCGCTGGTCGGCCCCAACACGAAGGGCAAGACGCTCGAGGCGACGTCGTCGGCGCGCGACGTTGCAGCGCCGGCCAACGCCGTCGAGGCTCCGGCCGAATGACGCGGACAGCTCTGATTGCCGGGGCCGGCTATGCCGGCCTCGCAGCGGCGGCCGTGCTCGCGCGTGCGGGATGGCGCGTCGCCGTGTACGAGGCCGATCCCGAGCCGCGAAGCGTCGGCGCCGGTCTCTATGTTCACGGCTTCGTCCATGACGCCCTTCGCAAGACCGGCGCCTATGACGCCTTCATGGCCAACGCCTACAAGCCCGCCGCGCATTGCGTCTACATCGACGGCGCGCGGCAATCGAACGCGTCCACGGACGGAAAGATCACCACCACCACCCGGGCGCAGCTTCATGTCGCGCTGATCGATGCGGCGAGGCGCGCCGGAGTCAGCATCACGGGCGGATCGCGCGCCGTTGCGGCGGATCCGCGTGGTGCATTGATCCTCGCAGACGGTACCCGGCTCGCAGCCGATCTGGTCATCGCCGCCGACGGCGTGAGATCGACGATCGCGCAAGCGCTGGACATTCCGATCACGCGCGTCCCGCACCAGGACGGCATCACGCGGATTCTTCTCGATCGCGACGGACTTCGCGACGACACATGGAACAGCATCCACGATTACTATGATTACCGGGGGCGTCCGTTGCGGGTGCTCTACACGCCATGCGGGCCCGATGCCTTCTATTTCTGCCTGATGGCGCCCATCACCGATGTCGAGGCGACGTCCGTTCCGATTGCCGGCGCGCTCTGGACCGCGCGATTTCCCGATCTCGCGCCGACATTGCGGCGGGTCGGCAATGCAGGCCGGCACGACCGCTACGCAACGACGACGCTTTCGACCTGGTCGCGGGGACGTGCCGCGATCGTCGGCGATGCTGCCCATGCGATGCCCTCGAGCCTGGGACAAGGTGCCGGCGTCAGCATCGTCAACGCCGTCGCGCTCGCGGAGGCCGTTGCCCACTCCGACGACATCGATGCCGCGCTTGGCGACTGGGAAATCGCCATGCGCCCGATGGTCGAGGGCTGGCAGCGCCGGGTCGAGGATGTCGCCAGCCAGCGCAGCCTCAGTCGCACCGATCGCCCGTCGGAGCAGCGGCTCGTCGAGCTCTCGTCCGAGGATTCGGATCGCAAACACACACGACAGGAAGGGACCCACGCATGACGCTCGTTCCAAGCGCATCCTGGTACACGGACATCATCGCGGCGGTGGACCAGCAACAGGCCGGCATCAGGGATCATCTCGGTCGCCCCTGGGCGCAGCATTTCGAGCGCGTGGCGCTCCGCCTCATCTTCCGCAAGCCGGACGCCACCCGCGCCCACATCGAATCGGCCCTCCTCCACGATGCGATGATGGAGCGTGGCGGCGGCCGCGAGATGCTCAATTCGCTCGGCATCAGCCAGGAAGCGTGCGAGATCATCGAGATCACGACCCCGCCGCCGAATGCGGACTATTATCGCCGCTTCCAGGACGTCGGCCCCGCCGAATGCGAGATCTATCTCGATTATGTCCGCAAGCTCTGCGCCTCCGGCAACCGCGCCGCGATCCAGATGAAGCTCGCCGACATCACCGACACCATCGAAGCCTGCCGCACCGGGCTGACGCCGCTGCTGATCGACCAGTTCGTCAATCGCTACGAGCCGAGCCGGAAGCTGCTGGAGCAGGCGCTGGGGTCGGATCTGGGCTGACGGGGTGATGGCGCCTCCGCATTCGCATAGGTCAGCTGGCCGGCACCGGACGTGCCCTCACTCATTCCAAACCTCTGCTCCTAACGGCAATTCGTTGAGCTCAGCTCGGGCTTCGCGCCAAGTCGGATAGTGTTTCTCAAGAATAGTTATGAAACGATCATTGTGAGTGGGCTCGATAAGATGAACCATCTCGTGGACGATCACATATTCCAAGAGATCTTTTGGTTTCTTCACCAACTCAGTGTTGAGGCGAATGTGACCTGCTCGGTGATTGCAGCTGCCCCACTTCGTCTTCATCCGCTGAAGGAAGTAGCCTCGGACATCAACCTTAAGCCTGCGCTCCCAGCTCTCGATGACGGGCGGCACTTGCTTGTGGAGCAGCGTCTTGTGCCACTCGTGAATGACCTCGGCGCGCTTGGCAGGGTCACTCCAGGGGCGCACGGTCAGGGTCATTCGTTTCTGGTCAAGGGCGACAGACGGTTTGCGGTCGGCCTGGACGACCGTGAGAAGATGCCGCCGCCCCCATAGGAAGTGACTTTCCCGGTTGACATACTTTCGCGGCGTCTCTCGCGCCTGGCTCGTCAATTTCTGCCGCTGCTCGCGAATCCAGCCGAGCTTGGAGATCGCGTAAGCGCGCGCCACTTCCAGGCGTGTGGCTGTCGGGGCGACCAGCGTCACGCGGCCATGGGGCGGATGCACCGACAGATGGACATTCTTGATGCCCTTCCGCGTCACCGCGATCGAGATATCACCGAGTTCGATCGTTTCCGTCATCAGTAGCCAGGCTGGTTCTTGATGATCTCGAAAATGCTTTCCGTCGCCAAACGATCCCGCGCCATAATCGGGTAAAGCGCGTTCAGCACCTGCTTCTCTCTGATGTCGTCGCCTTTCCAGCCCGCCGGCGCGCGCTCGCGCATGGCTTGGTCGATCTCCAGCGCCAGCGTCGCTCTGCCGTCGTCGTCGGAGGGGCATTGGAAGGTCGTCACCGGAAGGCTGGCCAGATTGTTGAAGAGCACGATCGCTTCGGGCTTGCCGTGAAGGACGGCCGGAACTCCCCGGGACGGCCCCTTTCTCCCCAGGTGCTGCACCAACTCTTCGGCTTTTTTCAGGAACGCCTCATATGCCGCGGCGTCTGTCCGGCTCTGCTTGATGAGATCGTCGAGCAGGATCGACATCTCCGCGTAAAACTTTGGATCGGTCAGTTGATCGCGGATGATGGTCTTGCGGACATTGTTGATGATGCCCTCAGCAATGGCATTCTTGGAGAGCTTTCCCTTCTCGTTCAGCTTGCGCGCGATGGCATCGTGAATGCCGGTTTCGATGATCAATTCGGTCAGCGGCAACGAGTTCAGATTGCCGAGGTCGGTCGCCGGATCGGCCTGGATGTAGGTGTTGATGAGGTGGCGCATGTCCGCCTCGAAAGGCTTGATGTCCAGCTCCTCGCCCGAATGCCTTTTGATGGCGGCACGAATGTCATTGTAAAACTCGGTCTCCTGCGTCAGCGCGGTGATCTCCGCGGTCGAATAGCCGGCCTCCGCGAGATTTTGAGCGATGTCCGAATAGGCGCGAAGAAAGGCTGCAGCAGCCTTGTAGAAGGAGACGCGAAGCGGCTCGGTCTCGGCGAGAGCGCTCGCATTGCTGGCGTCACCGCAGAAATAATGCAGATATTGTTCAACCTCGCGCGGTTGCGCCACCGGCTCGCACAGATAGCGCAGCGCTTCGCGGGCAGCATCGAGCTGCGCCCTGCCCTCCACCAGCCAATCCTTGACGATCACATTGCCGTCTTTGCCGTCGGCGTCGATGTCGAGTTCATCCGAGCTATAGACGGCGATGGAGTTCTGAACGTCCTGGAACAGCTCCTTGAAGTCGACAATATAGCCGTAGTCTTTGTCGTCGCCATCGAGCCGGTTGGTGCGGCAGATCGCCTGGAACAGATTGTGGTCGTGTAGATCATTGTCGAGGTAGATGTAGGTGCAACTAGGCGCATCGAATCCAGTCAGAAGCTTGCTCACCACGATCAGCAGCTTGCAATTGGCTGGCTCCTCGATGAAGCGCCGTTTGGCCTCGTCCTCATAGGCCTTGGTCGTCTGGCCGGTTTTGAGGACGTGCTTGGTATAAGTATCGAACTTGTAGCGCTCGTCGCTATCCTTGGGCTCGCGGGAGATCGCGTTGTGATTGGGCTCGAACGACGTGATGATGCCGCAATATTGGCCGAACGGCGTATTGTGGAACAGCCGGTAGTAGTGGCAGGCATCGTAGATCGAAGCCGCCACCAGAATCGCGGTGCCGCGGTCGTTGTCGAGTCGTGGCTTTACGCCGAAATCGTGAATAATGCTGGCAATGATGCGCTGCTTGCGTTCGCCCGCGCTCATCAGCTCTTCCATCGTCGCCCAGCGTTTGCGCAGGACGGCGCGCTGGAAATTGTTCAGCGCCCTCGTCCTTCGCTCAAACCAGTCATCGATCTCCTTGCGTGAGGTGAGCCGCTGCGGCACATCCCGGGCCTCATATTTGAGGTCGAGCACAACCTTGTCGGCGACCGCCTCCTGGAATTTGTAGGTATGGATATAGGTGCCGAAGACATCGCGGGTGGTCTGCTTGTCCTTCCGCAGCAGCGGCGTACCGGTGAAGCCGATGAAAACGGCGTTTTCCAACCAGCGCTTCATCTGTTTGTTCATGTCGCCGCCCTGGGTGCGGTGACATTCATCGACGAAGACGTAAAATCGCCCGTGGGTCGGCGGCGGTGGCGCCTTGAGATCCGGCTGAAACTTATGCAGCAGCGCGCACAGCAGCCTGGGTGTCGGCGCCGCAAGCTTTTCGGAAAATTCACGCCGCGACGTGATGCGGGGGGACGGTGAGTCCGCGCCGATGACGTTGGCGTTGCGCATTACGCCCTCGATCTGCTTGTCGAGCTCGTCCCGATCGGTGACGATCAGGATGCGCGCCTCGGGATCGTGCTCCAGCAGCCATTTGGCGATCAGCACCATCAAAATGCTCTTGCCGCTCCCCTGGGTGTGCCAGATGACGCCGCCTTCGTGTTTGGCGACGCGCTGCTGCGCCGCCTTCACGCCTGCGAACTGATGCGGGCGCGGCACCTTCTTGCGGCCGCCGTCAAAGATGATGAAGTTGCGGATCAGGTCGAGCAGCCGGGTCTTCTCGCACATCTCCGCGAGTGGCCGGTCGAGCAGCGCGCCCGGCTGCGACACTTGTCCCGCCATTGACCCGGATATCGACCGGTTCCCTTGTCCGCATGAGACCGCTTTTGCGGTTGGCTCCGCACCATACAGGAAGCCTGTTTGAGGCCCCTCTCCAATGCCCGCAGGAGGCTCAAGGCTCGCGCCGCCATCCTGCCCCTTCCACTGGACGAAGAACTGTTCCGGGGTATCGGTGGTCCCATAGCGCAGGCCCTGGGAGTCGCTTCCCGCAAAGACCAGCTGCACCGTGCTGAAGAAGCCCTTGTTGAAGATCTCCTCCTGGTTGGTGACGAGCTGGCGTACCCCGTCCGCCACCTCCACCGAGCTGCGCTTCAGCTCGATGACCCCGATGGCGATGCCGTTGAGATAGAGCACGATATCCGGCCGCCGCTCGTGCCCGCCGCGCAGCGTCACCTCCTCGGCCAGCGCGAAATCGTTGGCCTCCGGATGCGCCCAGTCGACCAGATGCACGGTCTCATGCGCCTGCCCGACCGCGACCTGCACCGGCACGCCATAGCGCAGCAATTGATAGGTCCGCAGATTGGCCTGGTACAGGCTGATGCCGGTGGCGTCGGCGGCCGTCTCCAGTCTCTGTAGCGCGGCGCGAATGTGGGCCTCGCCATAGCCACGCGTCGCCAGATTCGCGCGCAGCAGCGCGGTTTCGATCGGCCGGTTGTTGTCCCGGTTGTGCCAGTCCCCGAGATATCGATAGCCGAGGCAATCCGACCGCGACGTATCGGTAAATAGTGCGACGACGCGGTTCTGGGTACGGCGTTCGGAGCGAGGGCGGTCAGGCATGGGCTACTAGCTCCGGCGCAACGAGTCGCGTCTTGCCGGTGAGCAGTTCCTGCGTCATGCCCTGTTTGAGGGCGCGGGTCTTGTCGCGTCGTTGCTCCAGGGCCGTCAGTTCAGCGTCCATGTCAGTTAGAGCCTCCGCGATTGCAACTTGTTCTAAGGTTGATGCAGGCATTGGCAGGGGTTGATCAAGGATGTCAGAGCGGGACAAGCCCGGAATCAAACCGGTTGAAGCAGCTTTGAACTGCGAGGCATTTTGCAAAAGCGAAAAGTAGATGAACCGGAAATCCCATTTGCCAGTACGAACAGCCATCAATTGTCGGCTAATGCAATAGCCTGAATCGGCGATGATAATTGTTCCAGACCCCGATCCCTTTACAGTTACGAGAATGTCATTTGGCTGGCACATAGTACCTGGCCGTTCCGTAAACCTCGTGTGCCTAATCCGACCTTCTGGAAAATCGGCAGGGCCGGTAAGGTATGGGACACCTGCAGATTTCGTGTTGCAATACTGAGCCAAGACATGATGCCCAGATAGCAACGTGATATCTTCTCCCAGCCGCTTCACCTGCCAGTCACCATGAAATCCAGGGAGGCGGGTTTGGCCGGTGAGGAGCTGCTGCATGGCAGCCTGTTTGATATCCCGTTTCTTGGCAATGAGTCGGTCCAGCGCGCCCAGCAGCTCATCCACATCGCTCAGCGCCTCCGCGATTGCGCGTTGTTCGGCGAAAGGCGGGAGGACGATCTGGAGCGCCTTAAACACAGGCATATAAATCGTGTTGTGGATACTTCCGGCCATTAAGGCCTTCCAGGTGCGCCCCATGCCACGAAATAAATAGAGAAGGAAATAGTTATGGAGACGAGGTCCGCAGACATAGTTCGCGAAGTCCTGGCTCGTAGCCATATCTCGCCCCAACACGGTGGCCTTCCCAACCGTTGCGGTTCTAGAAAATACTACAGTTCCCTTGGGCAGCATCCTTGCGGAGGAATTATTTAAGCCTTCTTCGGTGATCATTTTAGCGGTGGTGAATATTTCCCGATCATTTAGCCCGTCAGTGTCGTGAAGCGATACCCAAGGAATTTTGCCGTCCCAATAGGTTGGCTTCCGCCTACTTGGGGTATGCCCGCTTTCGAGTCTTGCGATGCTTGCAATTCGTACGCATTCCCAATCATCCGGGATCACCCCCAGCTCGGTCTTCCTGTAGCCGGTCTTCATCTAACGGCCGTCCTTTTAGCGGACGGTTGTGCTGATAGCTCGGAACCCATTCTTCTTAGGTGTCGCTCAACTTTCGTGGCCAAGATAGCGAGTTCGTCTGCGATCTGAGGCATCGGAGTTGCATAGCGGTCGGCAAGCAGCCGGATGCGGCTGGTGAGCGTCTGCGAAACGCGGTCCAGCTCGCCCTGCATGGAGGTGGCCAGTCCCGTCAGCCATTTGTCGTCCACCACTAGCGCCTGAACCTCAACCTCAGTCAGGTTTGGATACTTGTCGTAAGCCAGCTTATCGAGCGCTGCTTCAGCTTCTCGAATGGCGCGTTTCAGATCGGCTTCCTCGCCGTTGAGCCTCAGCCATTGCTGCAGGACGGCGACCTCTTCCCTGGCGTCGTCGTGTCCCTTGATTTCCTTGAGCCGGGCGCTGACTTCTGTCTTGGCGATCTTCTCTAGCGCGCCGAGGAAACCTTCTTCACCACCATGTTCCTCCTCCAGCTCGGTGAGGCCGGCGCTGACCGCCTCCAGTGCGGCATGCTGCGCCTCAATCGCTGCCTTCTGCTTGGCAAAATAGCGGGCAACGATCAGCGGCTTCGGCACGAGCTCGCAGGTCCACCCCTTGTCCCTGGTCTTTCCCTTCTTGTCGGTTTCCAGGATGCGCACGGGCTTCGCCACCCAGCCATCGGCGGCGATAATGTAGCAATCGTCCTGCATCGTTTCGGCCCAATAGTCCATCAGGTGCTGATAGACCGCATAGGGATCGATGAGTGGCTGGCCTTCGGCATGCGCGAGCAATCGCTCGGATTGCGCATGGATCACCTCCTTCGGCAGGCAGTCCAACTTCAGCTCACGCAGGCTGACTGCAGCAGCCTTGCGCCACTTCGCGAAATGCGCCTCCAGGCTGGCCATGAAGGCGGCGAACTGCGGATGGCCGAGGATGGTGTCCTTGATCTGGCCGGCGTCAAGGAGGAGATCGTCGTAGCCGGGGCGATTGGGCCTGAACAACGCGGTGCGCAGCTCCGGGCAGATCGTCCAGTAGTCACCGAGCGCGTCGATGTCCCGGGTCGGGATACCGCCGTGCAGATGCCCGCCGATGTCCTGGATATCCTCCGCGTCCTGGGTGTCGATGTAGCGCGGCAGGTTGAGATTGAAGTCGTTCTTCGCGATCTCATCATGCGGCACCAGGCGGGAATATCCGGGATGTGTCTCCGCATGAGTGAAGACGTCGACGATCCGGTGGATGTCGCGCTCGCGGAGCCGGTTCTTCGGACCGTCCTTGATGAAGCCCTTGCTGGCATCGATCATGAACACACCCTTGCGGGCCGCCGCATTTGTCTTGTCGAGCACGAGGACGCAGGCGGGAATGCCGGTGCCGTAGAAGAGATTGGCCGGCAGGCCGATGATGCCCTTGAGATAGCCTGACTTCACGAGCTGGCTGCGGATCAACGCTTCCGCGCCACCGCGAAACAGGACGCCATGCGGCAGAATGCAGGCGCCCCTGCCGGTGCTCTTCAGGGAGCGGATGATGTGCAGCAGATAGGCATAATCGCCCTGTTTGGCCGGTGGCTCGCCCCACTGAAAGCGCTGAAACGGATCGGCGGACGGCGTCAGGCCGGTGCTCCAGGACTTGTCGGAGAACGGCGGATTGGCGACGACGTAGTCATAGGTACGGAGCTGCTGGCCGTCCTTGAACTTGGGCGCGGCCAGCGTGTTGCCCGACAGGATGTTGGCAGTCGGGAAGTCATGCAGGATCATGTTCATGCGGGCAAGACCGGCGGTGGTCACGTCCTTTTCCTGGCCCTCCAGCGTGATGTGCTTGCCTGCCTCGGCCGCGACCTTCAGCAGCAACGAGCCAGAGCCGCAGGTGGGATCATAGGCGGTGGTCGCCGCCACGGCATTTTGCGCCGAGATGCCGATGACCTTGGCGATGACGCGGCTGACTTCCGACGGCGTATAGAACTGCCCCTTGCTCTTGCCGCTTTCGGTCGCAAAGTGCCGCATCAGATATTCATAGGCGTCGCCGAGGATGTCGTCGTGATCGGCGCGGTTCTTCGAAAAATCCAGCTCCGGCTTCTGGAAGATGCCGATGAGATTGGTGAGGGTGTCCACCATATCCTTACCCTCACCGAGCTTGTTCGGATCGTTGAAATCGGGGAAGTCGGTGCGGGCGAGGCGCGAATTGGCATCGACCAGCGGCTGGATCACCTGCGTGTTGATCTTGTCGCCGATATCACTTTTGCCCTTGAGAGCGATCATATCCTGGAAGCTCGCGCCCTTTGGGATCGTGACCGGCGGAGCGAAATCATCGGAGGCGCCATATTTGTCGGAAACATATTTGATGAACAGCATGAACAGGACGTAGTCCTTGTACTGGCTGGCATCCATGCCCCCGCGCAGTTCATCGCAGGAGGCCCAAAGGGAGGAGTAGAGATCAGATTTCTTGATTGCCATGATAGACGTTCGACCTTCGAGAATCGCGCACACTTAGCGCATAGCACTAACTCGGACTCGGCGGCGATGGCTGCACGGCCGGCGGCTACCCCGGCGTCGCGGCCCGGCGTCTAGGCCGCATCGAGCAGTTCCGCGTCAGCAAATAGGCCAAAGCAAGCCATCCTCCCGCCAGTGCACTGTCGTTGGTGGGAATTCAAAAGCAACTTGTCTTGGGGATGGAGAACTCAACGCCGTAGCCGCGCTCACGTCAAACGATATCGGCGGGGGGTAGCCCAGGCGACCGGTCGATCCCGCAGGCCGGCACGATACCACTATACCCCTGTTTTGCCCGACGAGCCAAGCCAATTTCGGAAAAACATCACTCGACATCGGAAAAACGTTATCCGGCAAGGACATCGCTACTGTGCATGGGGTTGTTTTCAGCATTTTGGGTTGCCGGCGCCCCCGGCAATCGGCCGCCACGCTTTTCGCGGCCTTGGTGGGCAGTTCCGCAGGCTGTGGGCGGGGACGCCAAAATGCTGCGCCCTCGCCTTGCGCATCGCGCCGATCCTAGCTAATGGAACGACGTTCGGAGCGTGGCGCAGCCCGGTTAGCGCACTAGTCTGGGAGACTAGGGGTCGGAGGTTCAAATCCTCTCGCTCCGA
>Ga0065165_1001087_pt1 | contig 32424 bp, 25 predicted proteins | sample AraplaMF_Cvi_mMF_FD_63813 | JGI IMG/M metagenome (GOLD analysis project Ga0065165, IMG submission 63813) | Arabidopsis root microbial communities from the University of North Carolina, USA - plate scrape MF_Cvi_mMF (version 2) (version 3) | ecosystem: Host-associated > Plants > Roots >... | reverse complement strand
CGGTACATACTGCTCTGTGCTGAAGGCATGCTACTCGTTATGGCCGGCCTTGCGTTCTTCGTACTGCAGCCGCTGCTCCCGGCGGCATACCATACTATACTGCTATACACCACCGTAATGGTTGTAGTGTTTGCCCTGGGCTTGCAAAACACGTTCAGCAGACTGTATGCCAAGGAAACACAAGGGCCCACTACCATCATGACCGGCAACGTAACACAGGCCGCGCTCGACCTTGGCAGCGTGGTCCACGGTGGAGCTGCATGGCGTACAACCTTTCGCAAGCACAGCGGCATACTTGGCGGCTTTCTTATCGGATGTCTGCTAGGCGCCATAGCAGCCAACCACCTCGGCCTGGGCGCGGTAATCATACCCGGCGTAATCATACTGGCCTGCTACCTGTGGATCGAAAAATTTGTACCCTAGGCATTGACAACCGCTATGAACATTGTGCAAAGCCTTTTTCAAACAACAGAAGTAAGCAGTATCATCGCGCTCGTACTCGCCGTAGCATGGATAATCGGGTATGGCTACTTTCTGAAACAGCGAACCCGTAAACAACTACAGGCCCGGCAGGAAATAATCAACAACCAACGCCACAAGTTGAATGCCCTGCTTCAGGAAAAAGAATGGCTGCTCCAGGAAGTGCACCACCGCGTAAGAAATAATTTACAGATCGTTATCAGCCTACTGAACACACAGTCTGCCTACCTCGACAATGAAGATGCCATTCGGGCTATACGCAACAGCCAGAACCGCATGTATGCCATGTCGCTCATTCATCATAAACTCTATCAACCCGAAAACATATCGGCAATAGACATGGCATGGTACATTCGCGGACTTATGGAATACATGCGTCAAACCTTCGATACCGGGACTCGCATAGACTTTGTACTCGACACCGAATGTATAAAGCTCGACATTGCACAGGCAATTCCCGTAGGTCTGGTCCTGAACGAAGCCGTGAGCAACGCCATCAAATACGCGTTCACAGAACGTTCCCACGGCACGGTAACCGTAGCGTTAAAACAGCACGAAGCCAACCGGTGTCAATTAACCGTGGCCGATAATGGCATAGGCGTGCCTCCGGGCTTCAATACCGCCACCAAACACTCGCTCGGTATAAACCTCATGCGTGGGCTCACCGAACAGCTCGACGGCGTGATGGAAATACAAAATAACCGTGGATGGATAGTGCACATAACCTTCCCAATACAGACCTTGCGCGGAACGGATCTTCCCCCGTCGCCGTCAGAGAAAAAACCATGAAGCAAAAGATACTCATTGTCGAAGACGAGTTCATTACCGCAAACGACCTGCGCATCATGCTTCTGAACGCCGGCTACAACGTTTGCGCTATAGCCTCGTCGGTAGATCAGGCCCGCAGCCTCGTCACGCTTCATACACCTAATTGGGTATTGCTCGACATCATGTTGAAAGGCAGCGAGTCCGGCATTATCCTGGGCAACGAACTGGCACAACACGGCATACCCTTTCTCTACGTATCGGCCAATACCGACGCCATCACTCTTCAGGCCGTAAAGCAAACCAAACCCTACGGCTTCCTCGTAAAGCCCTTTCGGGAATGGGACCTGCTCGTGATGCTGAACATCGCGCAACACCGGCATACACTCGAAACAAACGCCGTAACATTGCCAACCACAGTGCCTGCCGCCCGAAGTGCCGAGGCCTTGCAGAAACTTATTGGTAATAGCGACGCCTTCAAAAAAATCATTCAACTCATCCACACCGTAGCCGTAACCGACACCTCCGTGCTCCTTACCGGCGAAACCGGCACCGGCAAAGACCAGGCTGCACGAGCCATACACGCCATGTCAGACAGGAGCAACGCCTCGATGACCGTTGTTAACTGTGCCGCCTTACCCGCAACCCTGATCGAATCAGAACTGTTCGGCCACGAACGCGGAGCATTCACCGGGGCCATCGAAAAACGTATCGGTAAATTTGAACAGGCGGATGGCGGAACCGTCTTTCTCGACGAAGTAGGAGAGCTCTCGCTCGAAGCACAGGCCCGGTTGCTCCGTGTACTACAGGAGAGAGAAATCGAACGTGTAGGTGGAGACACCGTTGTAAAAATCGACGTTCGCGTCATTGCCGCAACCAACCGCAATCTCGATCAGGAAGTGGCCCAGGGCCGGTTCCGCTTAGACCTTTACTACCGCCTCAACATCTTTCCAATATCCCTGCCTGCCTTAAAACACCGCCGCGACGATATAGGCCCGCTGGCAGAATTCTTTTTGAAGAAATATGCAGCCGCACTGAACAGACCCGTTCCTGAGCTTTCGCCACAGGCGCTGCAACAACTGGAGCAATACCATTGGCCGGGCAATATTCGCGAGCTGGAACATTGTATCGAAAGAAGTATATTGTTAGCCGGGGATGTTATAAATGAAATAGACATGGCACCGCGCATGCTTCACCCCGGTCAGCAGGAGAGTGCCCGTGCAAAGTCGTTCGAGGAAATAGAACGTGAGCACATACTGCATGTGCTGAACCTATGCCATGGAAAAGTATCGGGTGCGAACGGCGCGGCAAAAGCATTGAACATTGCGCCGGCAACCCTGTACGCCAAAATGTATCGGTTAGGAATCAAAAAGGCCTAAGCTGCGGTTGTATCAAACCACCGGCATCGTCTTCTCGCTATACTGAAGAACACGGCGAATCTCGCGTTCAGAACCTGTGAATGGCCCCGGCGATTCCATCTTAATGCTGGCCATAGCCGCCGCAAACTCGCCCGCGTCTTGTAACAACGCGCCCTGTATACGTTGGCTGAGATAGCCTGCCATATACGTATCGCCACATCCCGTAGCATCGGCTACCGTTTGGGGCACGTATGCTGGAATATCGTAGAAGAGGTGATCGTGGTAAAGAATAGAACCCTTACTGCCCAACGTAATAATCACCTCGCGTACGCCCAGGTCTGCCAACATCTCTGCGCCTTTGCGCGGATCAGTCTGCCCGGTAAGCACCTCCATCTCGTGTTCGTTAGCCTTAAGGATTTTAATGTACTGAAGCGCTTCCGCCTTATCTTCCCAGTCGATCGGTATAACCTGTTGATTCTCCACCTTCCGCAGAAATCCCTGAACGTCCAGCGATACATCGCCCTGCTGGGCTAACGAGCGGATAAGCTCTACCGACATATCGTGCGCCAGCAACGGCCCGAGGTGATAAATGCGCGCAGGTACATCGATCAACTGCTCCATCGTAAACGGATCGGCAATCTGCAACACACGCTGCGTGCGGTTGTCAAGGTTGCCCGTGTACGTATTCTCGAAATATACCGTGTGTGTACTGGGCAGAGTCTTCACCTCGATACCCTGATCGCGTAGTGCGGTCACACTCGGCATCTCACTTTTGCCAAGAGCAGTAACCAGCAAATACCGAACGTTCATCGCACGGATAGCATTCGAAAAATAAAACGAAGTACCCCCAGCCATATAAAGCTCGGTCTGTGGCGTTACAACTTTATCCTTGGTGATGTGGCCGATGCAGCAGATATCGTACATAAGGCTGACGATTTGTTTAGTAACAGTAAAGTAATACAAAAGTAAAACGAATGTTTGAGTTTACTACACAGCTGGCCCGAAGAAGGTTCAGGCAATGCAGTAACCACATACAGTACAATGTCCGCTTTTATAAAAACGGGTGTTCATAATTCAACAGTTTCGCCTGCGTAAACATCGCCAAATACCCCATTCAGCCCTTGAAAGAACAGATTCGTCAACACAACACCTTTAGAACGATTTTTGTAAACCTCCTGTACCATTGGTCAATCAACATGAACACACGGAAAAAAGGAGAGTTCTACGGCGAACACAAAAAAGTATTAACCTATCCGGGCATCGTAATAACCGACACCGCATACACACTCGATCACGTAGACTGGCACTATCACGAACACGCCTACTTCACCTTCTTACTAAAAGGCGCACTACTTGAGATCAATAAAAAGGGTACGCATACTCTCACACCAGGAAGCCTGCTGTTTCATCATTGGCAGGATGCCCACTACAACGTAAAGCCGCCTGGTTATGCACAAGGCTTTCACCTTGAACTTGAACAATCCTGGTTTGACCGGCATCAGGTCGATACCACAGCCTTTGCCGGCAACCGCCTGCTCGACAATCCCGCCATAACAAACCTTTTCGCCAAACTTCACCGCGAAACAACCCTCGGTAGCGATGCATCGCCGCTGGCCATACAGGGTTTGGTATTACAGATCGTTGGCGAACTCACCCGCGCAACACCATCTGAAAAACAACGACCGCTGTGGATAGACCGCGTTCGCGAAATGCTACACGATCGCTTTGCCGAAAACATCTCACTCGACCTGCTGGCAAAAGAAGTTGATGTACACCCCGTACACCTCTCGCGCGAATTCCCGCGACACTTCAATACCACCTTTGGCGAATACGTTCGCGCACTGCGCGTAGCCCGGTCACTCACGCTGCTGGCGCAACGCCATGTATCCATAGCCGAAGTAGCCTACACCTGCGGCTTTGCAGACCAGAGCCACTACATACGGTGCTTTCGCGAAACACACGGCGTCACCCCGGCCCTATACCGCAAGCAGGTGGCAGGTTAACACCGTTCCATCGTGTTATCAGCGTACAAGATGCCCGTAAAGCAGCCCACTACTTTTGAAGTGTTCTAACATATTAACCATGCGTATCGTACTACTCATACTCATCATCGCGTTTAGCCAAAGCAAAGCCCTGGCGCAAACCAACAACGACCTTGTTCCTAACGACGGCATTACCCAGGTCATACACAAGGCCAACATAGGGCGGGTCACCTTCATGGAGAAAACCATACCCCTTGAAACCTATACAGCATCAGACTTCCGCGAAACACTTGTGTTGAAAGACGATGGCGACTTCAGCATCCGGGTGTTCCTCGGCAACTCGCTCACCAACTACCTGCATACCCTGGCACCGGAACTCACCGCCGAAGAGCTGAACAAAGCCGGTAACTATCGATTCTCGTTTCATGTCGATGGCAACCTGGTATACACCGAAAACATTAATCCCGGCGCAGGCGGACTCGCGGCAAAGAATACCCGAACGATCCTGCGCATTCCCTTTATAAGTTCAACCCAGGAAGACTCGTGGGGCCGATACCTGTGGGGCCGCTTCATGGCCCGCGGGGGAGAAGACGCGTTAACACCTGGCGAGCACACACTGCGCGTAGTCATTGCCACCTATATCAATCAGGGTGCTATAATAACAGGGCCGCAGCTTGCCGAAGGAAGCATCAAACTCACCGTGCTGCGCAAAGGCCGCGACCTTACTGATGCCCAGGCACAAGCCCAGCCCATAGCAGCAAACAGCGGATGGGATCTCGATAAAGATGCCTGTAACAACGAGCACATCATGGCGCTGAACCGTGCCATAGAAGCCCAGCGGTTCAAGAACCTTACCAGCATCGTCGTCATCCGGAATGGAAAGCTGTTACTCGAAGAATACTTCAACGGCGCTACCCGAAACACCCTGCACGACACACGATCAGTCGGCAAATCATTCGCATCTGCCATAACCGGGATCGCCATCCGCGATGGCCTTATCCTTAACGAAAATGCAACCCTCGCACAGTTCTATAACCTCAAAGACTACAGCAACTACACAAACCGCAAAGACAGCGTAACCCTCAAAAGCCTGCTCACCATGAGCTCCGGCTTCGACGGCTCGGATGAAAACGAAAACTCGCCCGGCAATGAAGAAAACATGTATCCTACCGATAACTGGGTCAAGTTTACACTCGACCTGCCGATGGATAAGCAAAAACATATCGGCCGTAACTGGGACTACTTCACCGCCGGCGTAGTAGTACTGGGCGACATTTTGCACCGTACCGTTCCCGGTGGCCTTGAGCAGTACGCCGCCAAAGAACTCTTCAGCCCATTAGGCATTACAAACTACAAATGGCAATACACCCCGCAGCACGTAGCCAACACCGCCGGCGGACTCGGTCTCCGGTCGTTAGATCTGGCACGCTTCGGCCAGCTTTATAAAAACGGAGGTATCTGGGAAAGTAAGCGTGTACTGCCGGCTGCCTGGGTGAAGAAAAGCCTGGCGCCTCAGCTCGAACTCCCTCAAAACCGCGGGCACTACGGCTACCTGTTCTGGAATACCACCTATACCGTACAGGGCAAATCGTACCAAGCGGCTTACTGCAGCGGCAATGGCGGAAACAAAGTGTTCATCTTTAAAGACCTGCCGCTGGTAATTATCGTTACCGCCACGGCCTATGGCAAGCCTTACGCCCACCCGCAGGTCGACAAACTCATTCAGCAATACCTGCTGCCTGCGGTATTACCGTAATTACTGTCAATTCATCATACTGTTTTTTCCTAAAATAAGCCATAATACTGTCGTTATGGCTTATTTTTTGACGTTTCGTGATCGTAATAAGACTTTTTGTCCTGTTTTCACAACTGGTATACTTTTGACTAATAGGGTAACTGTACATCGAAAAACAAATGTTAAACAATAAAAAACCAAACAATATGAGCATCGTTCGTTATAACTCAGCCCTGAATGAATTTGTACCCACCAACTTCAGCAATCTGATTGATCGTTTCTTCAACGAGTCGCTTTCACGCGCAGGTGGTTCACAATACTCGTTCGTACCTCGTGTAGATATTATTGAAACAGAGAAGGCATTCGAGATTCAACTGGCAGCGCCCGGTATGAATAAAGACGATTTCAAACTCGATCTGAACGACAACTACCTCACCATAAGTGGCGAGCGCAAGTTTACCAAAGACAAGAAGGATAACAACTTCCGTTCAATCGAAACACAGTATGGTACCTTTAGCCGCTCCTTCTCGCTTCCTGAAAACGTGGATGCAGGCAACATCAGCGCCGCATACAACAACGGGATACTGGAAGTCGTACTGCCTAAAGACGAGAAGAAAGTGTTGAAGACAACCATCAAAGTCAACTAAGCAAAGTACACGTAGTTTTTCATAGAGGATTTAGGTTTAGGTGAGTGAGGCGCCGGGTTAACACCGGCGCCTTTTTTATGGGGCATTTCGGTTACACAATCACCCGCTATACTTCTGCACGATACAAATACAGCGATTTCCCCGTGAGCTTCTGCTCGTTTTTGCCAAAGAAACGTTAACTTTCTGTTATAATACTGAACCGTATCCATCACCGGCTCAGCAATCACTAAACGGGTTTGGTATGAAGCGATCTATATTAATCATTGTCGTGGCGTTGGCAGCATGCATCGGTGGCGTAGTCGGAGCCATCGTAACCATTCGCTTTATGGACGTTGGTCCATCCTATAACTCCATCGAAGCACGACAGCAATCTGTTCTTACCGGATATACAACCGACACCGTATACCGTGTACCCAAAGAGTTGAACTTCCTCAATACGTCGAAACGTGTTACCCCCGCGGTTGTACACATCCGTACATCATACGGCCCTGGCGACTTCAGCGTGAACCCGCTCGACTATTACTTCGATCACCCGCCGTCGCGATCATCCGGCTCCGGCGTAATTGTGAGCGATGACGGATATATCGTAACCAACAACCACGTCATTGAAGACGCCAGCAATATCGAGATCGTAATGAACAACAACCAGCGCTACTATGCCAAGCTGGTAGGCACCGACCTCACAACCGATCTTGCCCTGCTCAAGATCAGAGCCAAAGGTTTACCCTTCGTACGCTACGGCGACTCTGACGCCATATATCCCGGCGAGTGGGTGCTGGCTGTAGGTAACCCGTTCGATCTCAACTCGACCGTAACCGCAGGCATCGTAAGCGCCAAGGCCCGCAACATCGGCATCCTGCGCGACCGCAGCAACCTGCAGGTAGAAGCCTTCATACAAACCGATGCCGCCGTTAACCCCGGCAACAGCGGAGGCGCACTGGTAAATATGAGCGGCGAACTCATAGGCATCAACACCGCCATCGCCACGTCATCCGGAAGCTTCCAGGGATACTCGTTCGCCATACCCGTAAGCCTCGTAAAAAAAGTAATGGACGATCTACTTGAATTCGGCCAGGTGCAACGCGGCCTCCTCGGTATACAAATAACCGACGTTAACGCCACCGTAGCCGAAGAGCTGGGCCTAACCGTAAACCAGGGTGTCCTCGTAAACGGTGTAGCCGGAGGTAGCGCAGCAGAACAAGCCGGCATTGAGCGAGGCGATGTTATAATAGGCATAGAAGGACACACCGTAACCTCCGTATCCGAACTACAGGAGTGGGTTGCCCGCAACCGCCCCGGCAAACAAATTTGGGTAACCTACATACGCAATGGCAAAAGCGCCGAAGTAAAAGCCAAACTCAAAAACAGTAGCGGCAACGAGACCGTCGAAAAGCGCGAGATAAAATACGAACTCAGCGGCCTCACCGTAGAAGAGATACCGTATAAGGACCTCGTTAAATATCAGCTCGAAGGTGGCGTGCGGGTAAAAACTGTAGGCTCAGGCAAATGGAAAGACGCCGGCTTCCGCGAAAACTTTGTAATAGCCTATATCGATAAAATACCGGTAGATAATGTAGAAGATCTAAACCGTATACTTGAATTCAAAAAAGGTGGTATACTCGTTGAAGGCTTCTATCCCGATGGAGTAAAAGGAACCTATGGCGTAGAGTGGTAAGCCGCCACGTACAGAACATATACAACAGACCCGGAAGGTTTCACGTCTTTCGGGTCTTTTCGTTTAAAAGGTTAGCTTTGTGGATCATTCCGCTGTACCTTAAGAAAAACAGCATTGGAATGCGGTCTCGAACCTGCCGCCTGTAAAGAACCCTACACGCTCACGCCGAGTGAGTATAACCTATAGCAGATGAAAAACTTCGGTATCAAAGAAGCCTTGACAACACTGGGCATCAAACGTACAAACCAGGGAACCTCTACCGGAAAGAGGTGGTACAAGTCCACCGGTGCGGCAATAGAATCATACTCGCCCGTAGATGGTAAACTCATCGGCGCTGTATCGGCAACCGACGAGAAAGCTTTTCATACCGTAGTAGACCAGGCGCAGCAGGCATTTGCCACATGGCGCACATGGCCCGCGCCCAAGCGTGGCGAAATTGTACGGCAAATTGGCGAAGCCCTCCGCGAATACAAAGAGCCTCTCGGCAAACTCGTATCATACGAAATGGGCAAGTCATACCAGGAAGGCCTGGGCGAAGTACAGGAAATGATAGACATCTGCGACTTTGCCGTTGGCCTCTCGCGTCAGCTGCATGGCGTAACCATGCACTCCGAACGTCCCAACCACCGCATGTACGAGCAATACCACCCCGTTGGCATTGTAGGCATCATATCGGCTTTCAACTTTCCGGTAGCCGTATGGTCATGGAACACCATGCTGGCCTGGATATGTGGCGACGTATGCATCTGGAAACCTTCCGAAAAGACACCACTGTGTGCCATAGCCTGCCAGCTCATCGTACAGCAGGTATTCGAAAAGAACGAAGTGCCCGAAGGCGTATCATGCCTTGTAAACGGCGACTATCGTGTTGGACAGTGGCTCTCGGCTGATGAGAATATTCCCCTGGTATCGGCCACGGGCTCCGTGCGTATGGGCAGGGCCGTTGCAAAGACCGTGAGCGAACGCCTCGGCCGCTCGCTGCTTGAACTCGGCGGCAACAACGCCATCATCGTAACCGAAAACGCGAACCTCGACATAGCCATTCGCGGTGCTCTCTTCGGCGCCGTAGGTACCGCCGGCCAACGCTGCACCACCACGCGCCGCCTCATCGTGCAAGACTCCATATACAATGAAGTAAAAGAACGACTCCGTAGTGCGTACGGCCAGTTAGTGATAGGCAACCCGCTCGATCCCGCAAACCATGTTGGACCGCTGATCGACCGCCAGGCCGTTAAACTATACCAGGATGCGCTCCGTAAAATCGGGCAGGAGGGAGGAGAGTTCGTCGTAAAAGGCGGCGTCCTCAAAGGTGGCGATTACGACTCCGGCTGCTATGTACGCCCCGCCATCGCCGAAGTACAGAACGACTATGCTATAGTACAACAGGAAACCTTCGCCCCCATACTTTACCTCATTCGGTATACAACCCTCGAAGAAGCCATAGCATACCAAAATGGAGTAAAGCAAGGCCTCTCATCGGCTATAATGACCACCAACATGCACGAGATGGAGCGTTTTCTATCGCATACAGGGTCCGATTGTGGTATAGCCAACGTAAACATCGGCACATCCGGTGCGGAGATCGGTGGCGCATTCGGTGGTGAAAAAGAGACCGGCGGTGGACGCGAGTCCGGCTCCGATGCCTGGAAAGTATATATGCGCCGTCAAACAAACACCATCAACTTCGGAACAACGCTGCCCCTCGCACAGGGCATAAAATTTGATATTTGATAGGAAGTTTGTAAATAAAGATCAAAAACCTATTTTTATAGAGCATTCTTAAATATTTTATGGCAGGAAAGAAATACCGTACGGTCATGCTCATTGATGATAATGAGATCGACAACCTCATCAATCAGAAGATGATCGAAGCAGCGTCCATTACCGACAACATCTATACGCACACCGGTGCTAAAAGCGCTATTGAATTCCTCAAAAACATGGAGAAGCTCGACGTAGCAGAGCAGGTCCTGCCCGATGTCATCTTCCTCGACATCGACATGCCACTCATGGATGGATTCCAATTCCTCGACGAATTTGAAAAACTCACCAACGTTGCCAAACGCAAGTGCAAAATCGTCATGCTCACATCATCCATCAACCCGCAGGACTTCAACCGCTCCAAAAAATACGAAAACGTAAAACTATACCTCAACAAACCCCTCTCCCACGAAAGCATTATAAAACTCGAAGTATAGTATATAAAATATCCCAAAACATAAAGCCACCGCGACGGCTATCGGTTTCCGATAAACCCGCGGTGGCTTTATGTTTTTAGCATTTCAGGATTTACACGTTGTATTTGTCAAACCTTGCCGAAGGTCTTCTCCCAGTATTCTCTTATTTAAAAACTCTCTACCGGCTCCCGTTTTTAAATACTTCTCAAATTCAAATGCTTTGTCTTTATTGCTGAAGGCAATATACCTCATAAGAAATACAGGTCTCCTCTTCATCGTGGAAGTAACTTCTCCCGCATTGTGCTCCCAAAGTCGTTATCCAAATTTCCGTACAACCAGTATACCGATCACCATCCGAACACCCTAGGATGTAAACAAATTACATACTACATAACATTTAGTATCAACAACGTTAGGCTCCTGCTCCCCATCACAGCTCAAACTATGGCGGGGAGAACACATGTGCCCATATTAACATTTATCATTGCCTGTGCCTTTACCGTGGAGTGTCGCGGCTTGCCCGTCGTAGCCCTTTGATGTAAATCAAAGCAGTACCTCAAAAGCAATGAAACACCCCACCCGCACCCTCTACGCCCTACCGGGCGTAGTAGGGCTAGAACTCAGTCAGCAGGTTAACAAATTTATCATCCAGTTTCACCAACTTCGTCGGAGCAAAGTAATTCACCGTCACTGCATTCAATCGCGGTATCACCGCCGTAATCTTCTTCGCCTTCTCCTTCTTCGCCTCGCTCGTAGCAATCTTCAACACCTTCAAAAACAATTGAATGTTCTCACAGCTGTCTTTACCAAACAGTCTGATCTGGCGTTGAATGCTGTTCGAAAGCTGGTTGAAAAGTTCGAAATCGCGCATCAGCGTATATTGAAGTGCCAACAGCGTTTTGATTTCCAGCTGGGCATAAGGATATTTCTTAAGGCTTACATCGTTCAGCAAACCGTTGATAAGCTTGGCGGCTTCGTCGAATTTACCAACATAATATGCCGCCAGTGCGCGGTATACAACGTAGATGATATGCTTCGGCACGTCCAGCATGTCTACTTCGTAGTCGATGAAGATGCTTTCGTTCTCCGCATACAGGTCTGCCTCGTTGCCGGTGCGCAGGTGGCGTTCCATCTTCGAGATCAGGAATTGCGCCGGAAACGTAAATGTAGAGTAGTTCACCATCAGGTTGCCGCAAGCGTCGTTTACTTCTTCGAAGTACTTTTCGGCCTGACGGTATACCTTGTAGTGGTTATAGTACTCCAGCTTCAGGAATTCGAATACCAGGTTGAGGTGATAGTAGATCGCGTCCAGGTGGTAGCTTTCGAAGATCTTCTGCACTTTGTCGAAAATATCTTCAATCGACTCGCCATCGGCCTGCATGTTATCGTCGACCTCTACAAAAAGACGATGGAAGATGTACATACAGCTCTGGTATACGTACAGGCGGTGCGACTCGTACAGCTTCGCTACGTTCTGCATCTCTTTCATCAGCAGACCTAGGCCCATCCGTTCTACATCCCCACCGTTGAGCATGTAGTCACCGTATTTCTTGAAATAATCCGCCAGCAGGTCTTCGGCCTTATCCACAGCGAGCATATACGCCACATGGCGGTTGTAAAGCTGTGAATACTGAAAGTAGTCGGGCGAATTGATGTTAAGCTTCTTCAGCGACTTATAGATCACAGTAAGCTCGTTGGCCAGATCGTAGTCCAAAAGCTCTTTTTCCAGCTTTTTAAGCGTAGCTACCGAGATCGCCCGCTTTTTGGTAAACAACACCTCGTTGATATTGGCTACCTTCCGCAGTACATCCGTACGCGGACTCTCCAGCTGCCCCATCAGGAACTCTTCAATCTTCAGGTTAAGACGCGACCGAAGGGTATAGTATGCATTCGCATTTACATCCAGTTCGGTCATGATCTTGTTATCAGACAGCTGACGTTCGCGAAGAGATCTTAGCAGATATGCTGACTTCTCCGCATTGCTTTCAATGAGGGAGTCGTAAATAGCTTTGAAGTCTTTCTCGGAAAGTTGTTTGATGATATTCTTTAGCTTTGCCATGCGGGACAGTTATCAATCTGAAAATTTACAAAATTTCTTACATCATACAACACGCTTTGTCGGAAGTGTGAGGTAAATCTTGAATCGAAGTTCGTAGTTTTACCCGGGGACAAATATAGACCTAACTATTGATTCGGAAAGTCATTATAGCCTGCGTTGTTTTTTCATTGCCCCTCTCCGTGTGGGGGCAGTTCTCATCCGAGCGCTCTGCCCTCAACAATATCGAGAAGCAGAAGTGGGAGAAGGCCTACAACCAACTACGCAAAGTACTTGATAAAGACAGCCTTCATGCCGCGGCGCACTTCGTCCTGGCCAAATACTTCTTTGCCCCTCAAAATCCTGGCTTTCAGATCGATTCGGCACATAATTACTATGTCAACGCGATACACGACTTCCAGCTTTCGCCTGTCCGCCTGCGCGATAAAATGAAGCGATTGCCACTCGACAGTGCCGTGCTCAGTCGCCTCGGTGCTCAGATCGACAGCGCCGCCTTTGCCCGTGCCAGCCTCGCCGATACCGAAGATGCCTACCGTAAATTTCTAACCACATTCACCACCGCGCTGCAACGAGACTCTGCCATACACCTGCGCGATGCCGCCGCATATCGGGTAGCCGAAGAAAAGAACACATATAACGCCTTTGCCACCTTCGTGTCGAAATATCCGAAGGCACGCGAGGCAACAGCAGCACGTGAGCGGTATGAAACACTGCTTTTTCAGGACAAGACTGCGGATAAGCGGTTGGCGAGCTACGAACGTTTCCTCAAGGAATATCCTAACACCACATACCGTCATCAGGCCGAACAACGGATCTTCGAGATCAGCACTGCCTCAGGCAGCGTAGCCCTGTACCAACAATTCCTTGAACGGTATCCCGACAGCTACCTCGCCCCGCGTGTGCGCAATATGTACTATCACCTGCTGCCCGACGACGAGCGTGAAGCAGCAACAATGTTCACAAGCGACTCCCTCGATCACGTACAGGACCTCGAAGCCGGATACCTCGTGCCGTTTCTCAAAGAAAGCCGCTTCGGCTTCATGAACCCGGCAGGCAACGAAATCATTCCTCCCGACGCCGACGACATCGCAGACGACTACCGCTGTGGAAACATAACCGAAGATGTACTCGTACTGCCCGGCAAACTCCTCTCGCGCAATGGCTCCGTAATCTACCACGGCCAGGCAAGCAGCCTCGATGATCTCGGTCAGGGCTTTCTGCTGGTAGAAACCGATAGCTGCGTCAAGGTCGTTCACAAGACCGGCTTCATCGTGGGCGACACCTGCGCCACAGATGCCAGACTCCTTGCAAACCGGCTCCTGGCACTTAAAAGGAATGACCGCTGGTCCATCTGGACGTTGTCTGGCGTCATGCTACAGCCCTACAGTTGGGAAGACGTGTCCAGCCTGCAAGACATCATTGTATATCGCGACATGGGTAAGATACGCCTCGCAACGGTAGAGCAGGTGGCCGCAATAGCCAACGGCGCTCAACTTAAACTCAACGACGTATACGACGAAGTAAAACCATGGCCCGGCAACCGCATTTGGGTACGTGCGGGCGACTATGAAGGCGTGCTCGACCAGCACCTCAATGCCTTTGTAAACTTCGATAAGCACACATTAACATCCACATTTTTTGGAGCGCAAGGCGTATCCCCCGCAGGCATCACAACATTCGCGCAGACAGGCGAAGCATCCCCGATGTTTCGTCAGGTACAGGTACACGAACCGTGGGTCTCCGCAAAAGCAAACCAGAGCTGGCGCCTCTTCGACGTTATCAAACGAGCCTACATCAGCCCGTCGTACGACTCCATCGCACAAGCCGGCCCCTTCGCCATAGGCATCAATGCCGACAGCGTACACATCTACTTCCCGGCAGGCGTCGCGGCCGCCATGGCACAACCTGTGCGCTTCGAGTTTGTACCCGGGCAGGACACATCGGCCTTTATCATAATCGATCAGGCCGGCAAACGAGCACTCTACAACCACCAGGGTAAAAAACTATTCGCCGTCACGTACGATAAAGTACAATACGCCGGGCAGGGATTCTTTATTATAAGTAAACGCGAAAAGAAAGGCCTCATCGATCGCGAAGGCAAAACCGTACTCCCTATAGAATACGACGCCGTGGGCACCGCGGGCAAAGGCACGGTATCCCTACTGCGCGCCATGAAATTCGGACTCTATGATTATGAGAAACGAAAACTCATTCGTCCCGTCTATAGCAAAAACATCATTCCCTACACCGCGGGTATACTCACCGCATTCAAACCCGGAGGCTATGGTTTTGTAGCATGGGACGAAAAGCCCCTGAGCCAATTCGACTTCTCCGAAATTCAATACTGGAACGACACCACCGCCCTCGTACGCAAAGGCGATCGCTGGGCACTCTATTCTATACCCCACAAACGTTACGAAGTAGAAGACATCAAATCCGTTAAATCCATCCGCGATAAGGCCGGCGACCGTGTAGTCATCATACGCCAGGGAGATGACTACGGCGTAATCGGAAGCCGCGCGGGTATAATCATCCCCATACGCTACAGCGATGTCATCAACGTTGGCTCGCCCGAAGTACCACTCTACTTCACCGAAAAACATGTCGAAGAAGCATCCCTGTTCGTCGTCATCTATTATGACCACACCGGCAAAATGATCCGCCGCGAAGTCTACGAACAAGACGATTACGAGAAGATCTACTGCCATAACTAACACCGTTGGCATACGTGTAAAAAGGTGCTGAACGGGCGCTGAGCCTGTTTTTTGGGATAACATTTCATTCACAGAGTATTAATTTTGCGCGCGGCAGGAATTAGTAACTTGCTGAAATCTTTTACTTTAAAGTGTATGAAGCATATCCTTGTTATCGTATGGTGCATCGTCTGTGCCACAGCTTCGGCTCAGCCGGCAACAGGCACTCGCCCCAAACTTGTAGTAGGCATCGTAGTAGACCAGATGCGTCAGGAATACCTGTTCCGCTACCAAAGCAAATACGGACCCGATGGATTCCGCCGGTTAATGGGCGACGGCTTCATGTTGCGCAACGCACACTATAACTATGTACCCACTTACACCGGACCCGGACACGCTTCCGTTTACACAGGCTCAACACCCGCCATACACGGCATAATCGGAAACGACTTCTACGACAAAGAACTTAAAACCATGGTAAACTGTGTGGGCGATCCCGCGCATAAGCCCGTAGGCATTGCCGATGGAAACGGAGACGTATCGCCATGGCGCCTGCTCGCATCCACCATCACCGATGAACTTAAACTCTTCACACAGAAACGCGCCAAAGTTGTAGGTGTCTCCTTCAAAGACCGCGGCGCTGTATTACCAGCAGGGCACATGGCCGACGGTGCCTACTGGTTCGACGGTGCTTCCGGCAAATTCATCACCAGCACCTACTACCGCGAAACAATGCCCGAGTGGGCCAACCAGTTCAACAACCTCAACCTCCCGGCCAAATACCTCGATCAGGAATGGAACACACTCCTGCCCATAGCGCAATACACCGAAAGCGGCCCTGACCAATCGCCCTACGAATCCAAAATACTGGGCAAAGACAAATCCGTATTCCCCTACAACCTCAAAGAACTGCGCGGGAAGAAAACCGGATATGAAATGATATACTACACTCCGTTTGCAAACGATCTGCTAACCGAAATGGCCAAAGCAACCCTGGCTGGCGAGCAAATGGGTAAAGACGAAATCACCGACTTCCTCTGCATATCGTACTCTACAACCGATGCCGTAGGACACGCCGTTGGCCCCAACGCCATTGAAGTAGAAGACATTTACCTGCGCCTCGATCGCAACCTGGCCGATCTCATGAAACGCCTAGACCACGAAGTAGGAAAAGGCAACTACACCATCTTCCTCACCGCCGACCATGGCGTGGCCGATGTACCGCAATACCTGAAAGACAACCGCATCCCGGCCGGATACTTCAACGAACAATACGCCAACGCCAAAGTAAAAGACTACCTCGACGTAGCGTTCCCCGGCAAAAACGTAGTGGCAAACGCCAGCAACGATCAGATCTTCCTCAACCAGGAGGCCTTCCAGGGCGCGGCACCAAAGTCAGGAATGGAAATGTACATCGCCTCCGAAATGATCGGCAAATTCCTCATGTCGCTCGATGGCGTGGCAGACTACTACACCGAAGCTACCCTGCGTCAGGGCCGGTATGATGAAGAGGGAGTAAAGGGCATGGTCATCCGTGGCTTTCACCCCAAACGCTCAGGCGACATAGCCTTCGTACTGCAACCCGGCTGGTTCGGCTCTGGATCAATCACCGGCACAACACACGGCTCTCCCTATACATACGACACAAACGTGCCCATCCTGTTCTATGGCAGCGGTATACCCAAAGGCTCATCCGTACGCTACCACCGCATAACCGACATCGCCCCTACACTGTCCATGTTGCTGAACATTAAATTCCCTAACGGCTGCACGGGCCAGCCCATAGAAGAGATCTTCGAAAAACAATGATCATAATAAAACCTCGGTTCGCATTGCCGGTGCTGGTGGGCATGCTCTGTATACTAGCAGCATGTAAAGACCGCACCGGCAGTGCCGCCGGTTTTGTAATAGAAGGAACCATAGAAGGCCTGCCCGATAGCACCACCTTACTGTTAAAATATTCCCTCCCCGGTACACCGCCAGACTCCACAATAGTACACAACGGTCGTTTTGAATTCAGAGGATATGTAAACGACACAACCCGGGCCATACAGGCCATTGTATGCACCCGCGACATGGAGCAATACAAATTCCTGTGGCTCGAAAACACCCATATCAAATTTACAGGCACAGCCGATAACCTTCGCGCCGCCCGCGTTACCGGACCCGCCACACAAGCCGATGCCAACGCCCTGCAGGCATCCGTATCGCCCATTACAAAAGAAGCCGATAGCCTACGCACCATCTGGTACCGTATGCCCGGTGCAGCCGAACGCGAAGCTTCCGGCCTCGAAGACCGCATCCGCATACTCGACGAAGAACAACAAAAACGCGAAATAACCTTCGTACGCCAGTATCCAGCATCGCTAGTAAGCGCGTATGTGCTCAGCATCTATAGTTCAACCTGGGGCCGTAAACTCGCCGGCGACTTATACGCGCAGCTATCAGACGCCAACAAACGGTCGGCCTATGGGAAATCAGTACAGACCTTCCTGGATATAAACAAGGACCTCGACATTGGCGATAAAAGCATAGACATAGACCTGCCCAACGCTAACGGACAACGTATAAGACTCTCTGACGTAAAAGGGAAATACATCCTGCTCGAGTTCTGGGCCTCCTGGTGCGGACCATGTCGCCGCGAAAACCCCCAACTTGTACAAACCTATAAACAGTATCAATCAACCGGCTTCGCCATCTACGGGGTTTCGCTCGACAGCGAACGCGACAAATGGATCGGCGCAATAGAAACCGATAAACTCCCGTGGATAAACGTATGCGACCTCACCGGCGACGAATCCACGCCCGTAATGGCCTACGGCATATCGAGCATTCCCGATAACTTCCTCATAGACTCCACAGGCACCATTGTAGGCCGTAACCTCCGCGGTGAAACCTTGCGTGGGCGCCTGGCCGGGCTCATGCCGGGCGCAAAGCCCTGAACACTAAGCCTGCTTCTTCCGGAAATACTCCAGTGCCATCGCATAGCCCTCCATGCCAAAGCCCGTAAGCATACCAATGCACTTCGATGTAATCAGACTCTTGTGGCGAAACTCCTCGCGCCCGTAAACATTCGAAATATGCACCTCGATAGCCGGAGTCTTGATCGCCCCCAGCGCGTCGTGTATCGCTACCGAAGTGTGCGTATACGCCCCGGCGTTGATAACGATCCCGTCAAACGAAAATCCTACCGCGTGAAGCTTGTTGATAAGCTCGCCCTCCACATTCGATTGATAATAGTGCAGCTCAAAATCAGGGAACCGAACCTGGAGCGTCTCAAAAAACTCATCGAACGATTGGTTGCCATAAATCGAAGGCTCACGCTTTCCCAACAGGTTCAGGTTGGGGCCGTTTATAATCTGGATCTTCATTATGCGTACAGTGAGCGGGAAAGTTAGCCGCCACAGCGTAAATTAAAAACTCTTTCTGCTAATATTGGGACATGAGCTGGAATGCAGATATTCGGGACTATGGCGATTACCTCAGGTTGGAGCGGTCATTATCCGCCAACTCCATAGAAGCCTACATTCACGACATCCGGCTGCTAAGCCAGTTCATCGGCATGCAGTACCCCGGCATAAAAGCCCCCGGCGTCACCCTCCAGCACGTAGAAGAATTTCTCGGATACCTGCACGAACTGGGCATGAGCGCCCACAGTCAGGCCCGTATACTATCGGGCGTAAAGGGATTTTACAAATATCTGCTGTTCGAGAACATCATCGAGATCGACCCAACGGCCCTCATCGAAGCACCACGCCTGGGCCGTAAACTGCCCGACACCCTGAGCTATCCCGAAATCGAAACACTGTTCGATGCCATAGACCTCTCATCGCCCGAAGGAGGCCGCAACCGCGCCATGCTCGAAGTGCTCTACAGCTCCGGCCTGCGTGTAAGCGAACTCGTAAACCTCACGCTCCACGACCTTCACTTCGACACCGGCTTCCTGCGCGTACTCGGCAAAGGCAACAAAGAACGCCTCGTGCCCATTGGCAGCGATGCCCGCAAATACGCAACGATATATATAGAGCAACTGCGCGGCTGCCCGCCCCATAAACCCGCACAGAAAGGCTCAGAAGCATTCGTCTTCCTCAACCGAAATGGCCGTAAACTAACCCGGGTCATGGTATTTACCATCATCAAAAACCTGGCGGCCCACATCGGCCTCAACAAGAGCATCAGCCCGCACACCTTCCGCCACTCCTTCGCCACACACCTCATCGAAGGCGGCGCAGACCTCCGGGCCGTACAGGAAATGCTCGGACACGAATCCATCACCACCACCGAAATCTATACCCACCTCGACCGCGACTACCTGCGGCAGGTAATTACAGAGTTCCACCCCCGTTCGTAATAATCTTTTCGTATTTTTGACCATGCGAAAAATCCTCCTGTTTTCCTGCGTAACACTGCTCGCGCTTCAGGGCTATAGCCAGGCCCTCACCACCAAAGTCGAAACCAAATCCGAAACCGATGTCGACATCGCGGCAACCTATACAACGTTTCGGGTAGACAAAGGTGAAATCGTGACACAGGCAGACCAACGCATCGACGAGGCTGCATTCTTCAAAAGCATAAAGAGCGCCGTCGTACTCGAACTCGAAGAGCGGGGCTATAAAGTCGTAGAAGATTCCTCCGCACAACTGGTAATAAGCTACGTGGGCGAAGCCGTCGTACGCATGGACACCGAAAACCTCGGCCCACTCGGACAACAACCCGCGTCGAACCCATCCGATATCAACGCCCCGCGCAACTGGTCACGCGAATACCGCCAGGGCTCAATCGTACTCGAAGTCCAGGACGCCGCAAACAAAAAAGTACTGTGGACCGCCAACGGGTCTGTAGAACTTTCCACCGCCAATGGCGATAACCGGGTATTGAACACCTTCGTAGGCCGTTCGTTCAAGAAATTCCCAAAGAAGAAGAAGAAAAAGTAAGCATGTATAAGTCGCTTGTCCGCCCGCTGCTGTTCCGTATCGACCCGGAAAAGATTCACCACACCGTCGTAAAAGGCCTCCATACATTTGGTAAACTGCCCGGAGGCCATGCGTTCCTCCGCATGCTCTACAACTACCAGCATCCATCCCTCGAACGGAAACTGCTCGGCCTTACCTTTAAAAACCCCGTAGGACTCGCAGCAGGCTTCGACAAAGACGCGCGACTCATCGACGAACTCGCATGCCTCGGCTTCGGCTTCGTAGAAATAGGAACGCTCACGCCCAAAGGCCAACCCGGAAACGATAAGCCCCGTATGTTCCGCCTCCCCGCAGACCAGGCACTCATCAACCGCATGGGTTTTAATAACGAGGGGGTTACACGCGCAGCCGAAAGACTCAAAGCCCGCAAGACTAATGTTATAGTAGGAGGTAACATCGGCAAAAACAAAGTTACACCTAACGAACAGGCCGTAGACGATTATGCATACTGCTTCGAGGCACTCTACCCGTATGTAGACTACTTCGTGGTAAACGTAAGCTCGCCCAACACACCCGGCCTTCGCGAACTACAGGAAAAAGAACCGCTGCGTAATCTATTGAACTACGTCATAGGCCTGAGCAGGGCAAAAGCAAAATATAAACCTGTACTGCTTAAGATAGCGCCGGATCTCACCCTGTCACAACTCAGCGACATCGTAGACATCCTCCGCGAAACCCGTACAGACGGCATCATCGCCACCAACACCACCATCTCACGCGATGGCCTCGTTACCGACAAAGCAACCGTAACCGCCATTGGCGCCGGAGGCCTTAGCGGCAAACCGCTTACCCAACGCGCCAACGACGTAATCCGCTACCTCCGCGACGCACTCGGCAAAGACTATCCAATTATCGCCGCCGGAGGCATCATGAGCCCGGCCGATGCAGAAGCCCGACTCGAAGCCGGAGCCGATCTTGTACAACTATATACAGGATTTATTTACGAAGGGCCGGCCTTTGCCAGCCAGATTAATCGCACACTGGCAGCATCTTCCTCAAAGGCGTAAACCCCACGGGACGAATCACCCCATTATTTTGCTGAACCGAAGCGTCGCCTTCACCTGGCCGGTTATTTTTAAACCGGTTTGAGGGTCCACCGCACTGTCGTGTTTATTGGTCTCTAAAACCAGCGTTGTTGTACTCGCTTCCAGAACCGTGTACTCACCGTACACCGTAAGGTAACTCGTTTCAAACGGCAGTGACCGAATCGTAAGCGTATTGCCCGAAATCGTATAATTACCGGTACGCGTGTTGCCATTCTGCTCAAGTCGCATCGTACCGTCGCCCCTGAACTCGACAACCGGATTAAAGTCATCGTCCGTCTGCTCGTACGGAAGCGCCGTTCCATCCAGCTGCACGCGAATCACAGCCTGCGTACCTTGCCAGTGCCCCACCACAGCGGCAGGTTCCACATCATCATCCTTACCACAGGAAACGCAGACCAAAGCTGCAACAGCGCATGCCAGAACTACTTTCGGCAAGCGAAAACGGGGGTGGCTCTTAGAAAGATTCATAGTCGGAGTATTTAAAAGGGGAATACCCTGAATATACGAAATTGCTGCCACCCGGTTAACGCGTTACAACTGTATTTTTGACAACGGAATCACGTATGTACTAATCGGTAGCCACAAAAAAAAAGCGGCAGACAAAATATGCCTGCCGCCCGAAAAGCCTGATAACATTGAATTTCCGGCTACTCCTTAATACCTGCCAGGTCCAGCATAAACGCATATTCCTGGGCAATCTCCTTATACACCCGGAAGCGCCCCGTCGTACCACCATGACCTGTTTCCATATTCGTACGCAGCAACAGCGTATTCTTATCCGTCTTCATAGCACGTAGCTTCGCTACCCACTTTGCCGGCTCCCAATACTGAACCTGCGAATCGTGCAGACCCGTGGTAACAAGCATATTCGGATAGCTCTGCGCCTTCACCTGGTCGTATGGCGAATAATCCAGCATATACATATACGACTCCTGGTTCTTTGGATTGCCCCATTCGTCAAACTCGCCCGTAGTAAGCGGGATACTTTCATCGAGCATCGTCGTCACCACATCAACAAAAGGCACCTTGGCCACCACGCCCTTAAACAGGTCGGGCCGCATATTCACAACAGCGCCCATCAATAAACCACCGGCACTTCCGCCCATGGCAAACAGCTTATCCGGCTGCGTATACTTCTCCTGCACCAGGAAGTCAGCACAGTCAATATAGTCCGTAAACGTATTCTTCTTCTTGAACATCTTACCGTCCTCATACCACTGCCGTCCCATCTCCTGGCCACCACGAATGTGCGCTATAGCATACACAAACCCACGGTCCAGCAAACTAAGCCGTGTAACCGAAAACGACGGGTCCGTACTGCTGCCATACGACCCGTAAGCATACAACAGCGTAGGATTCGAGCCGTCCTTTTTGATCCCCTTCTTATACACGATAGACATCGGCACCTTTGTACCATCCTTCGCCGTAGCCCACAAACGCTCCGTCTTGTACGCGGCAGTATCGTAACCGCCCACAACCTCCTGCTGCTTCAACAGCTTCTTCTCGCGCGTATGCATATTGTAATCATACGTAGAGCTCGGCGTCGTCAAAGACGTATATCCATACCGCAGCAACTCCGAATTGATCTCCACATTCGTCGACGGATAGATTGTATACGCAGGCTCGCCAAAGTTCAGATAATGCTTGGCACCCGTCTTCTGGTCCACAACGCGCATCAGCGTATTGGCATTGGCGCGCTCGCTCAGCACCACATAATTATTGAATACTTCAATACCCTGTAGCAGCGTATCCTTACGGTGAGCGATCTTCTCCTTCCAGTTAGCCTTCGCCGTCTTCGTATCCGGTGTTTCCATCAACCTGAAGTTCTGGGCCTCCAGGTTAGTTACCACATAAAAGCTGTTACCCAGGTGATCTATCGAATACTCCAGACCACGCTCACGCGGTGTAAACTGGGTAAACTTACCGTCGGGTGTATTAGCATTCAGAACATAGTAGTCATTCGTCAACGTACTGCCCGCCCAGATCACCAAAAACTTATTCGACTTTGTCTTATAAATGCCGGTGTAGAACGTATCGTCCTTCTCTTCATAAACATTCACATCCTTAGAGGCATCCGTGCCCAGCTTGTGCTTCACAATCCACCGCGAACGCAGCGTAACCGAATCCTTACGGGTATAGAAGAACGTCTTATTATCGTTCGCCCACGTAACGGCACCCTCTGTATTCGCCACCGGTTTCTCCACCAGCTTGTTCGTACGCAAATCTTTAACGTAGATCGTATACCGCCTACGGCTTACAGAATCTTCGGCGTATGCCAGCAGTGTATTATCTTCACTCACACTCAATCCCTGAATCGAGTAATACGAATGCCCTTTGGCCATATCGTTCACATTCAGCAGAATCTCTTCGGCGGCCTGCAGGTTTCCTTTCTTACGGCAGTAAACCGGATACTCCTGACCGCTCTCGTACCGGGTGTAATACCAGTAACCGTTCTTCAAATACGGTACTGACTCGTCGGTTTGTTTAATCCGCCCCACAATCTCGTTATATACCTTCTCCTGAAGTTTCTCCGTATGCTTGAGTTTCGCAGTGAGGTAGTTGTTCTCGGCAGTGAGGTAATCAATAACCTTCGTCGTCTGTTCATCCTTCTTCCCGGCATTCTTCTGCTCGTCGCTCAGCTTCATCCAGTAGTAATCGTCCGTGCGTTTCGTGCTGCCACCGGTAAGCTCGTAGGGCTGCTTCTCGGCAATTGGGGCGGGTACAGTATCGGTATTGCTTTCGTCCTTGGCAGCAGGGCTGCATGCCAGTGTCAGGATACCCAATGCCAGGGCTGGCAGGTATCGTAAAGTTTTTAACATGGGGTGTAGGATTAGTTGATCTGGTAAAGATAACCGCTAACCAGATACTTCAAAGTCTTATTCCAAAACCGGCCGAAGCTCTGTCCCGGCGGAGCCACCCTAACACCCCGCACCCGATACTGTAACGCATAACCGTTTATAAATTCCCGCCTCCGGTAAACCAATAACCACACACCATCATCATAGCCCTAACCAAAAGAAACTGACACCGGTAAACCATTATTTTGCAATGGGAGAAAGCCACGAAAGAAGGCCGGAGAACGAAAGAATTGTTTAGTTTTGCGACAATTACAAGAATGGCACAAAACACCTATAAGTCCAATACATTTAAGAAACCGGAGCGCGAGAAAAAGGGCAGGTCGTCATCAAAATCGAAGCTTAAATTAAACCTGGAATTTTTGAAAGATCCCCGCTTTAAACTGGCGATGGGATTCTTCCTCATGATTCTCGGGATATACCTGTTCCTTGCAATGTTCTCGTACTTGTTTACGGGCAAAGCTGATTTCAGCGTAGTACAGGATTCATCCTTCTTCGACCTTATGCGTACGCTCAAAGAGAAAGAGCTTCGCAACTGGTTGGGACTGTATGGCGCGCTCTCATCGCACTACTTCATTTACCGCTGGTTCGGTATCGCGGCATTCTTCTTCCCGCCGCTGCTGTTCCTGCTGGGCTTCCGCATCGTATTCAAACGGCAACTGTTGCCGCTGTTCACATTCAGCATCTTTGCACTGTTCTCCGGCGTGTGGCTCTGCCTCCTGCTGGGGTATATGGTTAGAATAAACGACGGCGTAAGCGAGTGGAGTTTCCTCGGGGGCGGCTTCGGCTTTGCCCTCGCCTCCATCAGCGAAGGCATGTTCGGCTGGGGCACATTCCTGATCCTCATCCTTTCGCTATTCGTATTCATCGTATTCTTCTTCAACATCACCTCGATTCCCGCCTTCCAGGTACGCGACCCCAAAGCCATGGGCAACGACGCCATCCTGCCCGATACCGAAGAAACAGAGGAGGGAGAAGAGGAGGAAGAGGAAGAAGTTCTCGAAGAAGACCCACAGTTTACCTCAACCTATACCGACGACAAAGACAACTGGCCTGACCAGGTGGGGAAAGACGAAGTTATTCCTCCGGTCAAAGTAGCTCCGGAGCCCCTCAAGCCCTCAACAGAACTTGAACTGGATGTAAAGACTCCCGTTCAATCCACAAAGAAAGATCCGAACGCCGAGCCGGTCTTTACCGTAGAAGAAACCGTACAGGAAGAAGTCGATACCGATGTACTGGCCGAGCAGCTCGTAGAGCAAATGGGCGAATACGACCCGACACTCGACCTGAGCCACTTCAAATTCCCGCCCATCGAACTGCTGAGCGAATACGACTCAAGCAAAGCCGGTGTAAGCCAGGACGAACTGAACCAGAACAAAGACAAAATCGTCGCCACCCTGGTCAACTTCAAAATCGGTATCCAAAGCATTAAGGCCACCATCGGCCCAACCGTTACCCTGTACGAAATCGTACCGGACGCCGGTATCAAAATCTCCCGGATCAAAAACCTGGAAGACGACATCGCCCTAAGCCTCGCGGCCCTGGGTATCCGTATCATTGCGCCAATCCCCGGTAAAGGCACCATTGGTATCGAAGTGCCAAACAAAAACCGCGAAATGGTTAGCATCCGGTCCGTATTCTCCGTTCCCGCCTTTGCCAAAAGCGATAAAGAACTTCCCATTGCCCTGGGTAAAACCATTTCGAACGAAGTACTCGTATCAGACCTCACCAAAATGCCTCACTTGCTCGTAGCAGGTGCCACTGGCCAGGGTAAGTCTGTAGGGCTTAACGTAATCCTCACCTCGCTGCTGTACAAACGGCACCCGTCGCAACTCAAGTTTGTACTGGTCGATCCTAAAAAGGTCGAAATGTCCATCTACAGCAAAATCGAGCGGCACTACCTCGCCAAATTGCCCAACAGCGAAGAGGCTATCATTACCGATACCAAAAAAGTTGTGCATACGCTCAACTCCCTGTGTATCGAAATGGAAAACCGCTACGAAATCCTGAAAGATGCCGGCACGCGTAACATCAAGGAATATAACGTCAAGTTCGTAGCCCGCAAGCTCAATCCGAAAGAAGGCCACCGCTTCCTCCCGTACATTGTACTGGTAATCGATGAGCTGGCCGACCTTATGATGACCGCCGGCAAAGAAGTTGAAACCCCCATTGCCCGCCTCGCACAGCTTGCCCGTGCAATCGGTATTCACCTCGTAGTAGCCACACAGCGCCCGTCGGTAAACGTAATCACCGGTGTGATCAAGGCAAACTTCCCCGCGCGTTTGTCGTTCAGGGTAACCTCCAAGGTCGACTCGCGCACCATTCTCGATGCCGGGGGAGCGGACCAACTGGTGGGCCATGGCGACATGCTGTTGTCTTCCGGCTCTGACGTCATTCGTATCCAGTGTCCGTTTGTCGATACCCCCGAAATTGAAAAGGTAGTTGACTTTATCGGTGCCCAACGTGGATACGACACCGCCTACATGCTCCCTGAATTTGAAGGCGATGACGACGGCGGCGTAGCTGCCGTAGACCTTTCCGAACGCGACTCTATGTTTGAGGAAGCGGCAAGGCTTATCGTATCGCACCAGCAGGGCAGTACCTCCCTCATTCAGCGCAAACTCAAACTGGGCTACAACCGCGCCGGTCGCCTCATCGATCAGCTCGAAGCTGCCGGAATCGTTGGCGCATTCGAAGGCAGTAAAGCACGCGAAGTTTTAATCAAAGATGAGTCGAGTTTGGAACAATTATTGACTCATCTGAAAGAGAAACACAGTCAATCGTAATTTTTGCCAATATTTTATAAGTATCAAAGAATGAAAAAGCTGATTTTATCCTTGTTCTCGCTGTTCCTGGCCCTTTCCGCATTTGCACAGTATGACCCGAAAGCTCTACAGACGCTGGAAGCCATGAGCAAGAAATACAAGGCCATACCGGCATTTGAGGCCAATATTTCGTACACCATGTCCAATGACGTGGAAAAGATAAATGAAGAGTTTAAAGGAAAGATTACCGTAAAGGGCGACAAATTCCGCCTCGTACTTCCCGAACAGGAAGTTATAAACAACGGTGCAACCATCTGGACATACCTGCCCGAAGCGAAAGAAGTAAACATCGATAACTACGATCCTAACTCTGAAGACATCAACCCTTCGAAGATCTACGAGATCTATAAAAAAGGCTTCAAGTACCTATACATGCAAGACAAGACCGAGGCCGGTGTAGTTTGCGAAGAGATCGACCTCGTACCTGAAAAGAAAGACGCCCAATACTTCAAGATCAAAATGCTGATCTCCAAAAAAGACAAAGCCATTCAAAGCTGGACCATGTTCGACAAAGGTGGCAACCGCTTCAAGTACACCATCACCAAATTCACACCGAACGCTAAAGTAGAAGACAGCTTCTTTACCTTCGACCCCAAGAAATACCCTGGTGTAGACGTAGTAGATCTACGCTAGTGCATAAAAAAACTTTAGTAAAAGCGGGCTCTATTCACGGAGTCCGCTTTTTGTTTTACAGGCAGGAGTATCGTTGATCGAACGAAGTTTAGTATTTTGCGCGCTGTTAAACATTACGGCATGGATCGCAGTCAGCTTTTCGGGGAGATCAAAAAAAAGAGTTCTTACCTATGTGTGGGCCTTGATACAGACCTCACCAAAATCCCGAGACACCTGCTGGCTACTGAAGATCCGGTGTTTGAATTCAATAAGCAGATAATCGATGCCACCCACCGTTATGCCGTGGCCTACAAACCCAACATTGCCTTCTACGAGGCGTTAGGCCCGAAAGGGTGGGAGAGCCTTGCCAAAACACTGGCATACGTTCCGAAAGATATCTTTACCATAGCCGATGCCAAACGTGGCGATATCGGCAATACATCGTTGTTATATGCCCGCGCATTTTTCGAACAGATGAACTTCGATTCGATTACAGTAGCTCCCTACATGGGCGAAGATTCAGTAAAGCCGTTCCTCGATTTTAAGAACAAGTGGGTAATACTGCTGGCACATACATCAAACTCGGGCAGTAGCGATTTTCAGCTGCTGGAGTCGGCCGGCACTGGCCGCAAGCTATACGAAGAAGTTATACTTACATCACAACGCTGGGCCACTGCCGATCAACTGATGTATGTTGTTGGCGCAACACAAGCCGAGAAGATCGGACAGATTCGTGCACTGGCACCCGAACATTTCTTCCTGGTGCCGGGGGTAGGCGCACAAGGCGGCGACCTCGAAATGACCTCGCGTCACGGTCTTAACAAACAGTGTGGCCTGTTGGTAAACTCAGCCCGCGCCATTATCTACGCCTCAAACGGAGAAGACTTTGCCCGTGTGGCAGGCGAAGAAGCCCGTAAGGTAAAAGAAGAAATGTCTGGATATTTGGATCGGTTTCTTTGAGAACCGAAAAAAAAGATGTAATCTGGTGTTGTGATTGATAATGTCTTTTCCGGAAAAGGGGAGATGTTGTATACCAGTGTAATCGTTGGCAGGAAAGTATAACAAAAGTAATCTGTCAAGAAGTGTTTTACGCTAATCATTTTATATCGGCACCGCCCGGTTATAGCTTGTCCTTTTTACTCACGCAGTGTTTCGCATCGAGAATAGGCATAGAGTAATTTCTGTGAGTTAAGGTCAAGAACTTTGTCGCAAAGTGACATGTAGAGTGTTGTCGCCTTTGCGGATACGCCCCCCATTTTAGTATAAAAACAATAGGCCTAATGTGTCTTAACGATACGTCATGCCTGCTGTGTATGCTTATAACGGGACACTATTGTTTGTAATCAAAAAGTAAAAAGCGTTATAAAGTTATGGTACAAGCACAAACACTGCCCTTTATTGGGCATGCGGGTTCTACCCACGCGTTAAAAGAAGTATTTCTGCACTACGTGTGGCAATTTCAGTATTTCGACGCCACCGACCTGTGTACAGATGATGGTGAGCCCATCACCGTATTCGCCCCAGGCGCATACAACCGGAACGCGGGGCCTGACTTTATGCAGGCGCGGATGCGCATTGGCGAAATGGAATGGGTAGGCTGTGTGGAGCTACACATCTATGGATCGGGTTGGGAAGAACACAAGCATGCAGCAGATCCGGCATACGAGAATGTTATCCTGCACGTGGTATGGGAGAACGATCAGCCCGCTTACCGCGCCGATGGTTCGCGCATTCCCACACTGGTATTACGCGATCGTATTTACTCCGGCCTGTTATTAAAATACAGGCGGTTCATGCATAGCCCGGAACATGTGCCATGTGCAACCTCGCTTAAAAATGTATCGCGTATAGTAAAGCTGTCGATGGTAGAACGCGCGTTTGCCGGGCGGCTTGAAGCAAAAGCGAATGCTGTAGCCAATCTGTTTCAACGAAACCGTCAGGATTGGGAGGAAACATGTTACCAGTTACTGGCGCGAAGCTTTGGCTTCAAGATCAATGCTGAACCCTTTCAGCGGCTGGCATTGTGCATGCCATATCGGTTGTTGCGCAGGCACGGTAATAAGCAAATACAACTGGAAGCGCTACTCTTTGGACAGGCTGGTTTTCTGGAGCCTAAGCGTGATGAGACTGTCGATCAGTACACGCTGGAGCTACGGCAGGAATATCAGTTCTTAGACCATAAATACGAGCTTGCCACAGGTCGGCTTAACCGGGCGGAGTGGAAGTTTTTGCGATTGAGGCCCGCCAACTTCCCGTCCTTACGGCTGGCCCAATTTGCCGGCCTCTTATGGAACCGGCAGCACCTTTTCTCGTCCATACTGGAAGCGCCTACCCTCGAAGCGCTACGCGATCTGTTTCGGGTTCAACAATCCGAATACTGGCGTCAGCATTACAGCCTGGGCAGCTGCTCACAGGAGGATGTAAGCGCTCTTGGCGAAACCAGTATCGATACCTTGCTGATTAATGCCGTAGTGCCGTTGCTTGTAGCATACGGGAAACACCAGGACGAGCCTGCACTGGTAGACCGGGCCATTCATATTCTTGAGCAGATGGCTCCCGAAGAAAATGCCATCACCCGGCGTTTAACCGCATTGGGGTGGCAACCCGAAAGCGCACTGGACTCGCAGGGCATGCTGGAGCTATATAATCATTTCTGTTTAAAGCGCAGATGCTTAGATTGCGTTGTGGGAGCATCGCTGCTTAAACCTACACCTGCATGACAATACTATTCCTGGCACACCTGCTGGTACTAATAGCCCTTGGCTTCATACTACGTAAGAACGCGTCGGCATCATTGCGCGTGTTCTTCTGGCCCGCATACATGGTTAAACTCAGTGCAGGCGTAGGCATAGGGTTGCTTTACAGCCTGTATTACAGCACCGGCGATACCTACAACTACTTTCAGGATGGTTTGACACTGGCAGACCTGGCACAGCAAGACATTGCTGCCTACCTGCGCTTCATAGCATGTACCGACACAGAAGCCCCGGTATGGCAGCAGCTGGTGTTTCAGGATCCCAGGGCCTTATTCCTTAGTAAAGTAGTAAGCGTTTTCGCATTGTTTACCGGGCGCAACTACTGGATTATCGGCGGCTACTTTTCACTCTGTTCGTTTTCCGCCGCCTGGTACCTGGTAGAAGTAGTATGCCGCCACACAACACGGCATACATTGGCTGCCTTGCTGGCATTTTTGTTCTTCCCGTCGGTCATGTTCTGGAGTGCCGGTATTGTTAAAGAAAGTCTGGCGATGGCGGCGCTTTATGTTTTGTGTGCCGCGTTTTTACAATACTGGCGTCGTATGCCTATACCGTGGGGCGTATGGTTTGCCGTGCCGTTATGCATGTGGTTTTTGTGGATGTTGAAGTATTATTACTTTGCGGCCTTCTTCCCGGTAGTCTTTACCGCGGTGGCCGTTCGTTTCTTATGGTCGTGGTTCAGGTGGCGTTCGCGATTGATAATGCCCCTGGTCTGGCTTGCTGTATTCGTGCTGCCGCTATCGCTGGCTGCCTCGATTCATCCAAACTTCTATCCGGAGCGTTTCCTGGAAGTCGTTGTTTCGAATTACGAAGTTTATACAGCATTGTCAGATCCACAGGATCGTATTGATTACCCCGGGTTTAACGCTACCGTGGGGAGTGTTGTTGGGCATATGCCCAAAGCACTGCTGTCGGCACTGTTCCGGCCCTTACCGTGGGAGGCACACCGGTTATTTCAATACGTTATCAGCGTTGAAAATTGTATACTGCTGGTACTGTGCGGACTCTGCCTCTGGCATTTCCGGAAAGGCGCCGGCATGACAAACGACGATTTGATTTTGGTCGTTTCGATTTTGGTATATGTGGTAGTGCTGGCTGTGTTCTTGGCGCTGTCGACCCCTAATTTTGGTACACTGTCGCGTTACCGGGTAGGCTTTGTTCCATTCCTCGTGTTTTTGCTGACGTGCGGCAATAATCACCTCGAACGATTGCAGCTACGATTTCTCAACAGATCGGCATGAGTACTGGGGCGGATACCTTGCAGCAGGGGTTTGCGTACCCGTTTCAGACGTTGTAGCGGGCGTGGAAGCGTTGCCACACAGGGTAGATTCATATAAAGATCACAGCTGTGCCTTGTGCATGCGGCTGCATCGCTCTACCTTTACAGGCTTTAACTGTATTATGGAAAATCCTGTAATTATACTGGGCGCCAATCATCTCGGAAGAGCGGCGAAGGAGATATTCGAGAACAATGGCAATGTCGTGTATTGCTTTTTGGATGATAACAAAAAACTTCACAACACCGAGATCGACAACGTAACGGTGATGGGCAGCACGGACGATGACGGATTTTTAAAACTGATCGGCAAGAAGTGTGAGGCGTTTGTGGCGGTTGACGATAACAAACTTCGCAAGAGCCTTGTAAAGATGTTGCAGGACGTGCGGCATGTACAACCTGTAAATGCCGTTCACACATCGGTGCTTTTTGCTACCTCCAGCGACCTGGGCCATGGCAACTTTGTAGACCATGGTGTTAAAATAGGAGCCGGAGCAAGCATAGGCAATCACT
>Ga0065165_1001085_pt1 | contig 32431 bp, 28 predicted proteins | sample AraplaMF_Cvi_mMF_FD_63813 | JGI IMG/M metagenome (GOLD analysis project Ga0065165, IMG submission 63813) | Arabidopsis root microbial communities from the University of North Carolina, USA - plate scrape MF_Cvi_mMF (version 2) (version 3) | ecosystem: Host-associated > Plants > Roots >... | reverse complement strand
GAGGAAGGGGTTGTTGCGAACGCCTCGAAAGAGCAGCTTGCGGGCCCAGCGGTTGGCATCGCCGACCGCCCGGGCATGCGCGAGGGTTTGCGCAGAAACGACCAGCTCGTGCGGAGACACCGCAACGCCGTCCTTGCCCTTCATCTTGAGTTGCCGCGCGCCGATTTCGGCCAGGCTCAGTGTCGTGAAACGGGTGGAGGGTTGCATGCAGGCCATGGCGAGAGGTCGTTCCGCCGTGATGATGTGACCGCGCTGAGTCACCGCGCGGAAGGAATCGTTCCAGGCCGCCTGGCGAGCGGAGGCTTGCTCCCGTGAGCCGCCGACATCGCCGCCGGCACGGCGAGCCGCTGCCCGACGACCTGTGGAGCACCGTGCCGCGCGCGCTGTTCTGCGGCGGCAACCAGGTCGAGCTGCTCAGCGGCGGCGACCAACTCTTTCCGGCGATGGCAAGGGCCATCGATGCGGCGCGGCACGAGGTCTGGCTCGCGACCTACATCTACCAGCACGAGGGCAGCGTCACCGCCGTCACCGATGCGCTGCTGGCGGCCGCGGCGCGCGGCGTCGCGGTGCGGGTGGTGCTCGACGGCTTCGGCTCGCGCGCCTTTTTGCCGCAGCTGCAGCCGCTGTTCGAAGACGCCGGCGTCGACCTCGCGGTGTTCCGCCCGATCACCAGCTGGTGGAGCTGGTTCCAGCCCGGCCAGCTGCGCCGGCTGCACCAGAAGCTGTGCGTGGTCGACGGCGAGGTCGGCTTCGTCGGCGGCATCAACCAGATCGACGACCGCATCGACCTGGTGCACGGCGCGACCGAGCAGCCGCGGCTCGATTTCGCGGTGCAGCTGCGCGGGCTGGTGGTCGCGCCGGTCGAGCAGGCGATCCGCGCGGTGTGGACGCGTGCCGACCTGGGGCAGGATTTTCGCGACGAGATGGTGGCGCTCGCGCGCAGCGCAGAGCCGCTCGCGCGTGCCAAGCGCCTGCTGCGCCGCCTGCGCATGCCGCGCAGCAAGGGCCTGCAGCTGAGCCCCGACGCGCTGCCGCCGGTGCGGGCCGCGTTCGTGCTGCGCGACAACCTGCGCCAGCGCCGCACCATCGAGCGCAGCTACATCGATGCGATCCGCGCCGCGCGCGAACGCGTCGACCTGATCAGCCCGTACTTCTACCCCGGCCGGTCATTCCGCCGCGCGCTGCGCGATGCGGCCGACCGCGGCGTCGCGGTGCGGCTGCTGCTGCAGGGCAAGCTCGACTACCGCATCGCCGGGCTGGCCGCGCGCGTGCTGTACGACGAGCTGCTGGCGCACGGCGTGCGCATCCACGAATACACGCCCGCCTACCTGCACGCCAAGGTGGCGGTGATCGACGGCGACTGGGCGACGGTCGGCAGCTCGAACATCGACCCGCTGTCGCTGCTGCTGAACCTCGAGGCCAACGTGATCGTGCGCGACGAGGGCTTCACGCGCGCGCTGGCCGAGCGCTTCGATGCCGCGGTCGCGCAGTCGCGCGAGATCGACCCGAAGCTCGCGCACCCCCGCACGCTGGCCGGCACGCTGCGGCGCGGCTTCGTCGCCTGGTGCGCGCATGTGTATTTGCGCATCGCGGGGCAAACAGGCCGGTATTGAATTGATGACCCCCGACGACCTGGTGATCGAACGGCCCGAAGGCCTGTACTGCCCGCCCGGCGACTTCTTCATCGACCCGTGGCGGCCGGTCGAGCGCGCGGTGATCACGCATGCGCATGGCGACCATGCGCGGCGTGGGCATGCGCACTACCTCGCGTCGGCCCCCTCCGAAGGCGTGTTGCGCGCGCGGCTCGGCGACGACATCGCGCTGCAGACGCTGGACTACGGCGAGTCGATCGAACACCGCGGCGTGCGGCTGTCGCTGCACCCGGCCGGCCACGTGCTCGGCTCGGCCCAGGTGCGGCTGGAGCACGGCGGCCGCACCTGGGTGGCGTCGGGCGACTACTTCGTCAGCGGCGCCGGCGACGACAACCGCACCTGCGTGCCGTTCGAGCCGGTGCGCTGCGATTGCTTCATCACCGAATCCACCTTCGGACTGCCGATCTACCGCTGGCAGCCGCAGCGCGAGGTGTTCGCCGACATCGATGCATGGTGGCGCGCCAATGCCGACGCCGGCCGCGCAAGCCTGCTGATGGCCTACAGCTTCGGCAAGGCGCAGCGGTTGCTGGCGGGGGTCGATGCGTCGATCGGGCCGATCGTCGTGCACGGCGCGGTCGATCCGCTGAACCAGGCCTACCGCGCGGCCGGCGTGGCCTTGCCGCCGACTCAGCTGGCGAGCGACGTCACCGACAAGGCGAGCCTCGCGCGGGCGCTGGTGATCGCGCCGCCCTCGGTGCAGGGCTCGGCCTGGACGCGCCGCTTCGGCGACTACGGCGATGCGTTCGCGAGCGGCTGGATGCAGCTGCGCGGCACGCGCCGCCGGCGCGCGGTGGACCGCGGCTTCGTGCTGAGCGACCATGCCGACTGGCCCGGGCTGCAGCGGGCGATCGCCGCGACCGGCGCGGCGCGCGTGATCGTCACGCACGGCTACGAGGCGGTGATGGTGCGCTGGTTGCAGGAGCAGGGGCTGCAGGCCGGCGCGTTCCACACCGAATACGACGACGAGCGCAGCGACGCGGCGGATCCCGGTGTTGCCTCCGATGCCGCCGCGGATGCTGCCGCCGCGCCCGGTCCGGAGCCGGCCGCATGAAGCGCTTCTCGCGGCTCTTCGCCGAACTCGACGCGACCACCGCCACCTCGGCCAAGGTCGCCGCGTTGCAGCGCTACTTCGCCGACGCCGCGCCGGCCGATGCGGCCTGGGCGGTGTATTTCCTGTCGGGCGGCAAGCCGCGCCAGGTCGTGCCCACCGCCACGCTGCGCGCGCTGGCCTGCGAGCGCGCCGGCATCAGCGACTGGCTGTTCGACGAGTGCTACCAGGCGGTCGGCGACCTCGCCGAGACGATCGCGCTGGTGTTGCCGGCGCCTCAACACGAGAGCGATGTCGGGCTGGCCGACTGGGTCGAGCAGCGGCTGCTGCCGCTGCGCGGGTTGTCGCCCGCCGAGCAGGCGGCGCGCATCGCGGCGTTCTGGGACGAGCTCGACACCACCGGCCGCTTCCTGCTGACCAAGCTGATCGGCGGCGGCTTCCGGGTCGGCGTCAGCAAGCTGCTGGTGCAGCGCGCGCTGGCGGCACACGCCGGGCTGGACGACAAGCTGCTCGCGCAGCGCATGATGGGCTGGACCGATGCGAAGCAGACGCCCGATGCGGCGCGCTTCGCGGCGCTGCTGGCGGCCGAAGGCGCGGGGGGCGCGGCGCCGCTCGGCCAGCCGTATCCGTTCTTCCTCGCGCATGCCGTCGAGGGGCTGCCATCCGAGTTCGACGCGCGGCTCGGCGCACCCGGCGACTGGCTGGTCGAATGGAAGTACGACGGCATCCGCGCACAGGTCGTGCGGCGCGGAGGTCAGACCTGGATCTGGTCGCGCGGCGAAGAGCTCGTCACCGAGCGTTTTCCCGAGGTCGTCGCGCTCGCGCAGGAGTGGCCGGACGGCACCGTGCTCGATGGCGAGATCCTGGTGTGGAAGAGCGATGCCCCGGCGCCGTTCAACCTGCTGCAGCAGCGCATTGCGCGCAAGACGCTGACGAAGCGGGTGCTGGCCGATGCGCCGGCCAGCTTCATCGCGTACGACCTGCTCGAATGGCAGGGCGTCGACCTGCGCGCCCGGCCGCAGCGCGAGCGGCGTGCGCTGCTCGAAGCCGCGTCGGCCGGGCGCAGCATGCGGGTCTCGCCGGTCGAGCAGCGCGACAGCTGGGCCGCGCTGGCCGCGCTGCGCGAGGAATCGCGCGCCCGCGGCGTCGAGGGCTTCATGCTGAAGCATGGGCAGGCGCAGTACGGCAGCGGCCGGCGCAAGCAGGAAGGGCTGGCGGGCGGCACCTGGCTGAAGTGGAAGATCGACCCGCTGAGCGTCGACGCGGTGCTGGTCTATGCGCAGGCCGGGCATGGCCGGCGCGCCAGCGTCTACACCGACTACACCTTCGCGGTGTGGAGCCACCCGCCGCAGGATGCCGCCGAGGCGCAGCAGGTGGTCGACGCCATCGCGCGGCGCGAGCCGGCACAGCCCGGGGCGCTGCAGCTGGTGACCTTCGCGAAGGCCTATTCGGGTTTGAGCGATGGCGAATTCGCCGAGGTTGACCGCATCATCCGGCAGACGACGCTCGAGAAGTTCGGTCCGGTGCGCAGCGTGCGGCCCACGCTGGTGTTCGAGCTGGGCTTCGAGGGCATCAACGCGAGCCCTCGCCACAAGAGCGGAATCGCCGTGCGCTTTCCACGCATGCTGCGGATCCGGCACGACAAGCCTTTGCATGAGGCCGACAGCCTCGCTACGCTCAAGGCCCTGATGGATGACGGTGGACGAAGAGAGAGGGAGCTTTCGAATGACGGTATCGGTTGACGCATCCTACGACTGCGACCTGTTCGTGATCGGTGCCGGCAGCGGCGGTGTGCGGGCCAGCCGCGTGGCCTCGCAGCTCGGCGCCCGGGTCATCCTGGCCGAAGGCAGCGCGCTCGGCGGCACCTGCGTGAACCTGGGCTGCATCCCGAAGAAGCTGTACAGCTATGCGGCGCACTACCACGAGGCGTTCGCGCAGGCGCGCGGTTTCGGCTGGACGCTGGCCGAGCCCGAGTTCGACTGGGACGTGCTGAAGGCGCGGCGCGGCGCCGAGATCGCGCGGCTCAACGGCGTGTATGCCGAGCTGCTGCGCGGGGCCAACGTGCAGCTGGTGCGCGGCTGGGCCAAGCTGCTCGACGCGCACACCGTGGCCGTCAAGACCACCACCCACGAACAGCGCTTCACCGCGCGGCACATCCTGCTGGCCACCGGCGGCGAGCCGCTGCGGATCGAAGGGCCGGGCGCGCAGTGGGCGATGAGCTCCGACGACATGTTCGACCTGTCGCCATTCCCGAAGCGGCTGGTGGTGGTCGGCGGCGGCTACATCGCGTGCGAGTTCGCATCGATCTTCCACGGCCTCGGCTCGAAGGTCACGCTGCTGCACCGCGGGCCGCAGCTGCTGCGCGGCTTCGACGGCGAGATGGCGCGCTTCGTCACTGCCGAGATGCGCAAGAAGGGCATCGACATCCGGCTCGAATCGCGCATCGCCGCGGTGGAGCGGCGCGGCGAGGTGCAGCGGCTGCAGCTCGCCGACGACAGCGTGCTCGAGGCCGACACCGTGCTGCATGCCACCGGCCGGCGCGCGCGCAGCCGCGGGCTGGGGCTGGCCGAGGTCGGCGTGAAGGTCAACGAGGACGGCACGGTGCCGGTGGATGCGGGCTTCACGACCAACGTGCCGTCGGTGCATGCGCTGGGCGACCTGGTCGGCAACAAGGCGCTGACGCCGGTGGCGCTGGCCGAGGCGATGGTGCTGATCGACCGGCTGTTCGGCGAAGGGCGCCGGCCGGCGCTCGACTACGCGACGGTGCCGACCGCGATCTTCACGCACCCGCAGGTCGCGACGGTGGGGTTGAGCGAAGAGGTCGCGCGCACGCGGCACGGTGTGCTGCGCATCTACCGCAGCGAGTTCAAGCCGCTGCAGCACACGCTGAGCGGCAGCACCGAGCGCACGCTCTTGAAGCTGGTGGTCGACGACGCGAGCGACCGTTTGCTCGGCGCGCACATGGTGGGCGGCGATGCGGGCGAGGTGCTGCAGGGTTTCGCGGTCGCGGTGCAGGCGGGGCTGACGAAGGCGCAGCTCGACCGCACGATCGGCATCCACCCGACGGTGGCGGAGGAGTTCGTGACGATGCGGGTGGCGGCGTCGAGGGGGTGAAGGGGCGCGATGGTCGGCGATGCGATCTGCGGGGCGACATGTCGCTGCAGCCGATTGCAAAACGGACAGAGACACATGACGAGACGCTGGAGGGAACGACCGGCATGAGTTGGTGACTCAGGGTGACGTATTTGCGAAGGTCCACACGCGGCCTCATCGCATTCGATCCTCACCAGGAGTTGCTTGATGGATGCAAGTGCTGCGACGGAATTTCAAGACGTCATCCGCCCCTTGCTTGCGCGCATGGGCATGGCCGAATCCAGGGACCCGCAACGCCTGGTGGTCACGCTGATGGTGGATGAGAGCCTGACCGTTGCGTTGCTCGGGCATCAGCCGGGATTTCTGGTGGTGATCGCCGAGCTGCCCGAGCTGGTCGACACCGGTGACGCACAGCGGCTGCTGCCGCTTCTGTCGGCCAACGGCTTCACCGCCGAGCACCCGCCGTTGATCGGTTCGGTGCAGGCCGACAGCGGTCGTTTCTCGTTGTGGGCGCGCCAGCGACTGGCTGAGCTGGACGAAGCGGGTGTCGTGGCCTTGTTCGACAGGTTGCTGGCTGCGGCGAGTGCCGTGCGGGACTGGTTGCGCGAGCCGCTGCCCGAGCCCGATGCGCGCGAGCCGCTGCACGGCGAAATGCGGGTCTGACGGGCGGCGGCGCGATGCACAACTCTTCCTTCAAATCACGATACGCAGCGCTGCAGCAGCCCTTGGAAATGCGGGTCGACGCAGAGGTGTGCTATCACGAAGCGCGGGCCAGCTGGTACCAGGCGACCACCGGTCGTGCCCCGACGTACGAGATCGAAGCCGTCGAGCCGAAGGTCATGACGGCGCTGCAGGTGGGTGACCTTGCCCTGGCGGAATTTCCGCAGGTGATGACGCCGGCTCCTGCCAACCAGAGATGGGGCAATGCGCTGCATGCCGGACGCCCGGCCGAGAGAACCAGGCTGGCCTACGCGGAGTTGTCCCAACCATCCGCTGAAAAGCGTGCGCTGGCAGCTGTTGCCGTGGACAGTGGCGTGTGCAACAACCTGAGCGCGGTCATCTTCAAAATGGTGATCCACTGGTACGACGGCGCCTTGGCCGATGTCCCGCAGGATCAATGGCAGCCTGTGCACAGGGTGACGAACGATGCTCACGAATGGGTGCAGATCGGCGATGGCGAGCACGCAGTCGTCGTCGACGCCTGGACTCCAGACAGGCGCAGCCTGCTGGCCAAGGATGCGGCCTTGTTGTGCTTCGGTGCCCCCGTGAAGCGCGAGACCTGGTACCCAGGCTCGAGCCCGACCTGCCCATGGACGCAACTCAAAGAAAGTGGCATCGCACTCGGCCTGTTGAAAGCCTCGATGTCCGAGGACGCGCCGGTCAGTCCGGATCTGGGATTGAACTGCCACGTGGCCGATTGGCTCGATGGCAAGCTTCAGCGGCAGTGGAATGTTCTGTCTGCGCTCGGCACGGCGTATGACAACAGGATCGGACGCCGCCCTGTGTATATGTGTGAAGAGACCGGCGAAAGTCACAACCCGGACCTGGTGCTGCTGTCGGCTCGGGAAGCATTGCTTCAAAGTGAGCTGCGCCTGAACCAAACCAACCTCGTGGCGACGCTTGCGGCTGGCCACGTCGGCCGGATGGCGTTGCAGGAATGGGGAAACGCACTGAACGCGCTCTGCACGCGGCTGGACTCGGCGGCCGTCGAGCTCTTGCTCATGCATGCCAGCGACGAAGTGCGCGGGCAGCCGGGTCACCGGCTTGCGCTGAGCGCAGAACTGACCAGGTTGATCGACCACAGTTGGCCCGATCATCAGAGGGGGCGCATCGCCCGCCTTCTGCTGAATGCCGGAGCTCCGCTCGACTCGCTTGACCGTGATGGAGCGACGCCGCTGGCGCGAGCCTGCTTGCGGGGCACGGCTGACCTGGCGCAGATCCTTCTCGACGCGGGCGAGGAGCAGGGCGCTTCGGTCGCAGCTTGTGTTCCGCCGAACATGTCGTTGTCCATGTTGGTCGCATCGGAAGGGCATTGGAGCATCGTGCACCTGCTGTTGATGCATGGCTGTCCATGTCCGCCGACGCCGTCGGGCGAACGCCTGCTCGCTCTGGCCCGACGGAAAGGTCGCAGCGACGTCGAACCTGTCTTCAAGCAGATGCTCGGGTTGGCGCTCTCGGCCTCGCCGATCAATCGGCAGGTCGTCACTGCACTGATCGACGCCGGCACTGAATTGCCCGTTGAGCGCTGGAGAGACTTGTTCGGAAGTGCTTGTCGTGCGGACAACCCCGCACTGATGGAAGTGCTCCTCGCCATGAGGACGACCGACGTGGCGCCGCTCGTTTCGGCGGGGCTCGGTTTCGTTGGCAATTGCGTTGGAGAGGCCGCGACGCGCCTGGTCGGGATGTTGCTCGATGCAGGAGCCAAGGTCGATGAGCGCGGGGCATACGAACAGACGCTGTTGATGCGGGCGTGCATGCAAGGCGCGGTTCCGATGGTCAAGGTGCTTGTGGCGCGTGGCGCGTCCGCCGGCCAGAAGGACGAAGCTGGCATGACGGCGCAGATGTACGCGGTGCAGAGCGGGCACCGAAGCATTGTCGACCTGCTTCCCAGCGTTTGACCTTGATGACAAGGCGGGCGGCGCCGGGTATGTGAGGCGAAAGACGGATCGGAATGCCTGGCTCGGGGGCGTTGCAACCGGAACACATGCCGGCGTGCGCGGTGGGAACCGCGGCGCCGCGATGACCACTCACCGCGATACCTTGGCGAGGCCGGTCTCGCGCGACCACTGCGAACGAGCGGCATGCCATCCAACCCTTTCATCGTCACGAGCGTGAACCATGCAGTACCCCGCCTCCGCGTCTTACCGAAACAACCCGCGTGTGCCGCTGAACGCGATCATTGACAAAGCGCAAGGGCCGAGCGAGCCGGCCAGTGCCATCGTGAAGGGCAAGGTGGAGGATCTGTGGGATCGGCGTGTCAGCCACTACAAGGCGACGACCGGGCGGGACCCCGTCTATGTGATCGTGGACGTGAGCGATGACGCCATGCATTCCGTGCAGCTGGCTCCCATGGTGAAAAGAAAGCTCGGCGAAGGCTTTTCACGCGATTCCGGCAATGTGATGCAGCACATCGCCACATCGAACGGCAAGTCGAACTGGTTGCTTTCTCGCGCATTTCTAGTATCAGATCCAGGCACCAAAGGCTGGCTTTTTCAAGCCCTGCGAGAGGGTGCGAGGCAATGCGGGTCGATAGCCGAGGCGACGCGAGCGATCTTGATCGAACACTACGCGAGTCAGGCGAATCCGCGGTGCGATCGCGTCGAGCTTGTCTGGTCACCGAGCATGGATCATGTGTTCGCGCGAGTCGTCATGAAGGACGGCGCCATGGTGATTCACGATCAATGGATCAACCCTGAGGCCTTCCTGGCGGAGGACGGCAGGTTCAGCAGCGCAGATGGCCTGATCGTGGAGTCAAGCTGGTCGCCGGGAGATCCGCTGCCGCAGCGGTGGGAGGACTTGAAGCAGCAGGCAAAGGATGCCGGCCCGATTCTTGACGGTGAACTTCGTGCTGCGTGGCGGTGCTTGGTCGGGGATGGGACGCCGCAGGATCTGATAGCGTATGCCAGACGAAAGATCATTTTCGGCCACCTGCTCGACAGGATCGAATCCGATTGCCTGCTGACGGAAAACCAGGCGGCCGAGCGCGGATTGCAGCCCAACGAAAGAATCGTTTATCACCATGGCGGCAGGTACTACGCCAACGACGTGGTCGCTGAATCTTCGCTCCGCCGCGTCAACGATCCCGCATTTCCCAAGTTGCATCTGCACCAAGCGCGATGGGAACTCGATGTGGAAGCCGCAATCGCCCGCCGGGACCTTCAGACACTGACTCCACTGTTGCAGCGCACCGACGTGCGCGAATGGTTCCCCGAACGCCATCGCAACCTGTGTCTCGGCGCCGTGAACATGGCATTGTGCGGCCCGCTTGATGAGCGCAACATGGCGCTAATCGCCGAGCTCTACAGCAACGCCGTCGACGCGCCCACGGCAACGCAGATGCAGACGATGCTGCGGATGCGCATGATCGACGACGCGCTGAAGAATCGCGATACGCTGGCCCTGACAAGCTGGCTGAACACGCAAAGCATCGCGGCCTCCGCAGACCAGGGCTCGAGATGGCTGATGATGGCCTGCACGCACCTCGACGTACGGGGCGTCAAACGGCTGTTGAAGGCGGGCGCGCAGTTCGGTACGTCTCACGGTCTGGAGAATGGATTGATCCTGGCGATAGAGGCCGGCGGAGCCGAGATGGTGAAGCTGTTGCTGAAGCGGGGAGCCTGCGCCTTGCGGCCGAACGTTGTCGGGCTCGTCGCGTGGGACTTCGCGCAACAGATGCTGCGAAGCGCTCATGCGGCCGGAGGCGACGTCGTGCGTCAACAGGAGGTTGCGGCACTCGTCTGCGGCTACGCGGTCGCGCAGGCGATTGCATTGCAACCGGCGGACAGGGCGCTGCTGGAGACAATGAAGGCGGGCATCGACAACGAAGCTTTGAGCGACGAGCTGACGCGCGCGATGCAGCGTTTGGGCGACTCGACGCGTGTCGGTCAAACGCCGGATGTCGAGATGATCGGGGAGACGGCGGCCGACAGCGCACAAGAGGAATTGCAATGACACCGTTGCCGTCATTCTGAGACGTGATCCGCCTGCCTGAGATCGCATCGGCATCGCGCCCTCCGACGAACGCTGATCGGGGCCGTCGAACCAGACCGCGGCCGATTCTCGCCGTGGGCCCGCGCGCGCCTCGTGGAATTCGACGAGCCCGCGTTGATGGCCTTGTTCGACCGCGTGCTGGCGGAGGCATTCGAGCTGCGCGCGTGACGCGGCGGGCCGTGCCGGCCAGGCTGGCAACTCTGGTGACAATGCGGGTTTTGCCTCGCCTGCGCCGTCGTCTCCATGTCCCTGTTCGCGCTCTGCCTCGTCCTGATCGCCGCCCTGCTGCATGCCGCCTGGAACCTGGTCGCGAAGAAGGCCGGCGGCGACAGCCGCTTCGCGCTGCTGTGCAGCCTGATGATCCTGGTGCTGTGGGGGCCGGTCGGCATCTGGGTCGGCTGGAGCGCGGTGCCGCTGTGGAGCGGCAAGGAATGGGCGCTGGTCTTCGCGAGCGGCATGGCCCACCTCGTGTACTTCAACGTGCTGCTGCGCGGCTATGCGGCGAGCGACCTGACGGTGGTGTACCCGGTGGCGCGCGGCACCGGGCCGCTGATCAGCTCGTTCGGTGCACTGCTGCTGCTCGACGAGCACATGAGTGCAGGCGGCGTGCTGGGTGTGTTCGCGGTCACCGGCGGCGTGTTCCTGATCGCCGGCGGCCCGTCGCTGTGGGCACGCGCGCACGACCCGGTGCAGCGGCAGCGCGTGATGGCCGGCCTCGGCTACGGCGCAGCCACCGGCTGCATGATCGCGCTGTACACGCTGATCGACGGCTACTCGGTCAAGGTGATGCTGATCTCGCCGATCCTGATCGACTACTTTGGCAACCTGCTGCGGGTGCCGTTCATGCTGCCCACAGCCTTGCGGCGGCCCGAGGCCTTCGTGACGTCGGCTCGTGCGCTGTGGAAGCACGCGCTGGTGCTGGCGGTGATCAGCCCGCTCGGCTATGTGCTCGTGCTGTACGCGGCGCGGCTCGCGCCGCTGTCGCACGTGGCGCCGGCGCGCGAGGTGTCGATGCTGTTCGCCGCGCTGCTCGGCGGGCGGCTGCTGGGCGAGGGCGAGCGTGGCACGCGCATCGTGGGGGCGGCTTGCATTGCGATGGGCGTGGTGGGGCTGGCCGCGGGCTGATACACGTTCGCTTCGCACCGGACGCGGCGCGATGGCCTGCCCGGGGGCCGCTAGAGTGCGAGACCGACCTGTCCGGCACCTCATGACCTTCGCTTCCCTCCCGAACACCGCTTGCCCGCTGGCCGGCGTCGACTTCACCAGCCGGCCGACACGGCGCAAGCCGATCACCGTGGCGCATGGCCACCTCGCCCATGCCGTCGTGAAGCTGGATCGTCTCGACGCGCACGAGCACTTCGACAGCTTCTCCGCCTGGCTTCGCACGCCCGGCCCGTGGCTCGCGGCCTTCGACTTCCCGTTCGGCCTGCCGCGCGAGCTGGTGCAGGCGCTGGGCTGGCCGCTCGACTGGCTGCCGTTGATGCGCCACTACGCCGGGCTGTCGCGCGACGAGATCCGCACGCGCTTCGCGGCCTTCTGCGATGCGCGGCCGGTCGGCGCGAAGTTCGCGCACCGCGCGGCCGACGGCCCGGCCGGCTCGTCGCCGTCGATGAAATGGGTCAACCCGCCGGTCGCACTGATGCTGCATGCCGGCGTGCCGCTGCTGATCGATGCCGGCGTCGACCTGCCGGGCCTGCACGCCGGCGATGCGCAGCGCGTTGCGCTCGAGGGCTACCCCGGCCTGCTGGCGCGCGAGCTGATCGGCCGGCGCTCGTACAAGGCCGACGACAAGGCGCGCCAGACCCCCGATCGCCTGATCGCCCGCAAGGACCTGCTCGATGCGCTGGAGCAGGGCCGCTCGCGCCTCGGGCTGCGGTTGCGGTTGTCGCATGCGCAGCGCGATGCGCTGGTGGCCGACGCATCGGGCGACCGGCTCGACGCGGTGCTGTGCCTGATGCAGGCCGCGTGGGCGGCCGCGCAACCGGGCTTCGGCAGGCCGGCCGATGCCGATCCGCTCGAAGGCTGGATCGTCTCGTCGCCGGTCGATTGATTTTTCAATTTCTGCATTGACAGAAATATCAGGCGGCCCTAGAGTCCGCGTCATGAACCTGTCGCCGACCCTTTCCCGATTCGTGCTGCACTGGGGCGAGATGGGCACGCGCTGGGGCGTCAACCGCACGGTCGCGCAGATCCATGCGCTGCTGTTCATCACCGGCCGGCCGATGCACGCCGAGGAAATCGCCGACACGCTCGACGTCGCGCGCTCCAACGTCAGCAACAGCCTGCGCGAGTTGCAGGGCTGGAACCTGATCAAGCTGACGCACCTGGCCGGCGACCGGCGCGACCATTTCGAGACCTCGACCCAGGTGTGGGAGCTGCTGCGCACCGTGGTGCGTGAGCGCCAACGTCGAGAGATCGCGCCGACGATCGAGGTGCTGAACGAGCTGCTGGCCGACCCGGCGCTGAGCCGCGACCCGGCCGAGGCCCGCCTGCGCATCCGCGAGACGCAGGAACTGCTGGTCACGCTGACCGCCTGGAGCGACGAGATGCTGAAACTCGACACCGACACGCTGACCAAGGTGCTGAAGCTCGGCGCGAAGATCAAGAAGCTGCTCGGCCGCGATAGCGCGGCGGCACCCGACGAGGTCAATCCGGTTCAGTTGCTCGGGCCTTGAAGGGGTTTCTTTTTTTTGACTCTGTATTTCTCTATAGACAGAAATTACTGACTTAAATAACACGAGAAATCACCCACCATGGCCGCCATCACCTACCCGTTGACCCTCTTCTACGACGCCGCCTGTCCGGTGTGTTCGCTCGAGATGGACTCGCTGCGCGAGCGCGACGCCGACGGTCGGCTGGTGTTCGTCGACATCAGCGCGTCGGGCTTCGATGCCTCGCCATGGGGCACCACGCGGGAGGCGATGGACGCCGAGATCCACGGGCTGACCGGCGACGGGCAGTGGCTGCGCGGCGTGCATGTCGTGCGGCTCGCCTACGAGGCCGTCGGGCTGGGCTGGATGTGGCGGCCGTTGCAATGGGCGCCGCTGCAGCCGGCGCTCGACACCAGCTACCGGTGGTTCGCGCGCCACCGCCATGCGATTTCGGCGACCGCGGCACCGCTGGTGCGCGGCATCCGCGCATGGCGTGCGCGTCGCGCCGCGCTGGACCCGCGGGCCTGTCGCGATGGCCGCTGCGCCGATCGCCGCGCCCGCTGATCGCGGAGCCATCGCCATGCGCAATGACGTCACCACTGTCCATGCCGATGCGCGCGCCAGCGCCGTCGAAGGCCGCGTGGCCTGGGCCCCGGCGCGTTCGCTGTGGTGGTTCGCGATGGCCGGCGGCGGCGTGCTGGCCGTCGGCGTGTTTCCGAGCTGGAGCGGGCTCGCGCTGTTCCTCGCCAGCAGCGCCGTCACGCTGTGCCTCGGCCATTCGCTCGGCATGCACCGGCGGCTGATCCACCGCGCCTACGCCTGCCCGTTGTGGCTCGAACGCGGGCTGGTCTACCTCGGCGTGCTGGTCAGCATGGCCGGGCCAGCCGGCATGATGCGCACCCACGACCTGCGCGACTGGGCCCAGCGGCAAACGCGCTGCCACGATTTCTTCGCGCACCGGCGCGGTTTCTTCGTCGATGCGTGGTGGCAGTTGCACTGCGAACTGCGCTTGGTCCGCCCGCCGCGTTTCGAGCTGCCCGGGCACCTGGCCGACGACCCGGTGCTGATGTGGATCGAGCGGCACTGGTTGCTGCAGCAGCTGCCATGGGCGCTGTTGTTCTTCGCGCTCGGCGGCATCGGCGCGGTGCTGTGGGGCGTGTGCCTGCGCTGCGTCGTCAGCCTCACCGGCCACTGGATGATCGGCCACTTCGCGCACCGCGTCGGCCCCCGCAGCTGGCATGTCGACGGGGCCGGCGTGCAAGGCCATGACGTGCGCGGCTGCGGCCTCGTCACCTTCGGCGAGGGCTGGCACAACAACCACCACGCGTTTCCCGGCTCGGCCCGCCTCGGGCTCTACCCCGGCCAGGCCGATCCCGGCTGGTGGGTGCTGTGCGCGCTGCACCGTCTCGGCCTGGTGTGGGACATCAGCCTGCCGGCCACCTTGCCGCCCCGCGCCGGGCTTCAGGCGCTCGAACCCGAGGCCGCTCGCGTGCTCGATGACGCGCGGCCCGGGCCCTGCATTCCAAGGAGTACGTCATGAAGGTCCTCGTCTGCGGATCGACCGGCTGCATCGGTGCGGCCGTCGTCCATGCGCTGCGTGCGCGCGGCCACAAGGTCGTCGAAGCCTCGCGCCGACCGGGCGCGGCGCGCGAGCACTGGTTGCTGGATTTCTCGACCCCGGTGGCACCGCGGCGCTGGGCCGAGCGGCTGCGCGACGCGCAGGTCGACACCGTCGTCAACTGCGTCGGCATCCTGAAGCCCTCGCGCGGGCAGCGCTTCGAGCGCGTGCATGCGCAGGGGCCGATCGAGCTGTTCCGCGGCGCGGCGCTGGCCGGCGTGCGGCGCGTGATCCAGGTGTCGGCGCTCGGCGTCGGACCCGGCGGCATCGACAGCCAGTACCTGCACAGCAAGCTGCTCGCCGACGACCTGCTCGCGACGCTGCCGCTCGACTGGGCGGTGCTGCGCCCGTCGCTGGTGTACGGGCCGCGCAGCGCCAGTGCGGCGCTGTTCGCGACGCTCGCGGCGCTGCCGGCCGTCGGCCTGCCGGGGCGCGGCACGCAGCGCCTGCAGCCGCTGCATGTCTACGAGCTGGCCGAGGCGATTGCGCGGCTGGTCGAGCAGCGCGGCGCGTTGCGCGTGGTGCACGAGCTCGGCGGTCCCGAGCCCGTCAGCTATCGCGAGATGCTCGCCGGCTACCGCACCGCACTTGGTCTCGGCGAGCCGCTGTGGCTGCCGGTGCCGATGCCGCTGATGAAGCTCGCAGCCCGCGTGGCAGGCGTGCTGCCGCAGAAGTCGTTCAGCCCCGAGACGCTGCACCTGCTCGAACGCGGCAGCGTGCCGGCGACCAATGCGTTGCCGACCCTGCTGGGCCGCAGCCCGACTGCGCTGGCGCAAGGCCTGCGCATCAGCCCGCCCGAGCCGCGCATCGAGTGGCGCGCCCGCTTCGCGCGCACCGTCTCGCTGGCGCAGAAGCTGACGATCGGCGTGCTCGCCGTGCTGCTGTGGATCGCGCACACCCGATGAGCGCCGGCCACCTTCCGTACCGCTACCGCTGGCCGGTGCTCGCCGGCGCGCTGGCGGGCATCGTGCTGCGGCTGGCGTTCTCCGGCGCGGCCGGCAGCCGGTGGTCGGCGATGGCCGGCGCCTTCGTGTTCCTCGCGCCGATCGCGGTGGGCATGGTCACCGTCTACATCGCCGAGCGCGAGGCGCGGTGCTCCTGGGGCTACTGCATCGCGGCGCCGTTCCTCGCCACCGGGCTGTTCGTCCTCGGCACGCTGCTGATCAACATCGAAGGGCTGATCTGCGCGATCGTCATCGCGCCACTGTTCGGCGTGCTCGGCAGCGTCGGCGGGCTGCTGATGGGCGTCGCCTGCCGCGTCACCGGCTGGCCGCGGCCCACGCTGTATGCGGTCGGCGCGTTGCCGTTGCTGCTCGGCGGACTGGTGCCCGGCACCGCGTTGCAGGACGAACACAACCGCATCGAACGCAGCCTGTGGATCGCAGCCCCCGCCGCGGTGGTGTGGCAGCAGTTGACACAGCTGCCGGACATCCAGGCCGCGGAGATCGAACGCGGCTGGGCCTACCGCATCGGCGTGCCGCCGCCGCAGTCCGGCATCACCGGATCGGCCGGCGGCCGTGTGCAGCATTTCCGGATGGGCAAGGGCATTCACTTCGATGCCGACATCACCGACTGGCAACCACCGCGCCGCATCGCGTGGACCTACCGCTTCGCCGACGACTCGGTGCCGTCGGGCGCGCTCGACGACCACGTGCGCATCGGCGGCCTGTACTTCGACCTGCACGACACCGCCTTCGAACTGCAGCCCGAGCGCGGTGGCACCCGCCTGACGATGCGCACCCACTACCGCGTCAGCACGCAGTTCAACTTCTATGCGGACGGCGTCGCGCGGCTGCTGCTCGGCAACGTCAGCGAGGTGCTGCTGGAGCTGTACGGACGGCGCTCGGTGGCCGGCCAGCGACCCGGCTAGTGCTTCAGCTCGATCGTGCCGCGCGCCACGTAGCGCTGGAAATCGCCGATCGGGATCGCGGTGGAGCCGTGGGTGTCACCGTCGACCCAGCTGAGCGTCGCGTCGGTGAGGGTGGTCTCGACCTCGATGGGGCCGGGACGGATCTCGATCGCCTGGCCGTCCCCTTCGCGGTACTCGACCTTGCCGATGATCTGGGCTTCCTGGGGCATGGGTTCCTCCTTGATGTCATGTCATGGCTTGCGTGACACCAAGAGTCCCCGGCATGACCGGTCGCGAGAATCGGACGGCATGCCGCAGCGGCGTAGGGCATTTCCTACGCCGCCGAAGCAGCTCAGAGCGCGTTGACTTTTTCCTTCAGGCGGAGGGCCTTCTGCCGTTCGAGCCTGGCCGTCTCGTTGGACGGATCGAGCTCGAGCACCTTGTCCCAGGACTTCACCGCACCGTCCAGGTCCTGGCGCGCCAGCGCCGAGCGGGCATTGCGCGAGTGCGTGTCGACCAGCCGCTTGCTGGTCGCGTCCGCCTTCGGTCCGGCCGCGGCCACGCCCAGGCTGGCCGCCTGCTTGTAGTCGGCCAGTGCGCGTTCCAGGTTGCCGGCCTTGGCCGAGGCCTCGGCCGCGCGGAACGCCTTCTCGCCTGCTGAAGGTTCGGCCGGCGCCACCGGCGCGGCAGCCACCGGCGGCGGTGCCGGTTCGGGTGCCGGTTCCGGCCTGGCCGGCGACGGCCGCGGCGGGCGGGTCGGCTCGGGCGGGGGCGCCTTGCCGGGGATGCGCAATGTCGTGCCTTCGCCGACCTGGCGCGGCACCTTGATGTTGTTGTAGCGCGCGAGGATGTGGAAGCTGTAGATGTCGCCGAGGAAGCGCCCGGCGATGCGCGACAGCGTGTCGCCCGAGCGCACCACGTACGGGAACGACTCGCGGCCGAGCGTGGCCTGCGGGTCTTCGGTCATCTGCTTCTGCAGGTTCAGCGCCAGCTTGTTGGCCGGGTCCAGCGTCAGCGCGCGCTGCAGTTCGGCGCGTGCCTGCTCTTCGTTGCCGGCCTCGAGCAGCTCGACGACGCCTTGCGCGACCTTCTGCGACTGGGCCTGCATCGCCGGGGTCGGCGGCGGCGGCGGTTCCGGCGCGGGGGCGGGGGCCGGCGTGGCGGCCGGCGGTTCGGGGGGAGGCTCGGCCGGTTTGGTGGCACAGGCCGACAGCGCCAGCGCCGCGACCAGGGCCGTCATCAAGGCAGCCGTGCCGGCGAGGCGGGACGGTGCCGTGCGATCAGTGGTTGCGATCATGCGTTCCATCTTCAGTCGAAGTGAGCGGAGCCCGGCAGCCGGGGGCCGCCCGGGTGCGGGCGGCGCCGCTGGGGCGAACGGCAGATTGTGCCCCGAGCCGGGGGCGGATCAGAACCGCTTCACCCCGTCATCCGTGTGAAGAAAGTGCTTGCCACCACAACCACGTGGCCACCGCCGAGAAGATCGCGCCGACCAGAAGCCAGGCCTTGGCCTGCGGGATCACGCGGCCGGCAGTGAGCCAGCGCGCGAGGCCGAGCACAAGGAAGGCGGGCCCGAGGATGGCGAGGATCAGCTTGGCGTCGATGGGGGGCATCGGGTCTTCCTGGGTGTTCTGGTGAGCCGCGCAAGGGGTCGCGGGGAGTATTGCACGGGGCCTGTGCGGGCGCGATGCCGGACCGGGCGCGCAAGGGGCAGCGATCGCCCTCAAACCGTCATCGATGCGAGCAGCCGTTGTTGCCGCCACGCGGGCGCCGCGGTGTTGAACAAGGCCGTTCCCGGATTCATCAGGCAAAGATACTCTGCCGCCGACCGACGTTGACGTTGCAAGCCTGTACCGAGCACGGACAGGCAATGTGCCGAGCTGGGGGATGCACCGACGAAATACTTCGTGCCCGCAACGAAGCCCGACCCGTGGATTTGCCACCAGGCAGTGATCTTCGATGGGTCCGGCCACGGCAGGCCGAGGTCCTCGTCCAAGGCGACATCGCTGTCGCCGGCGTCCTCGTCACGCCCCGGCTCCGCGTCGGCCGGTGCGTCGAGTTCCATGTCGAGCATCGAAAGATCGAGCCCCGTGATCATGCTGAACGACTCGCCAGCAAGGCGCGCCAGCCCGACGTCGGACATTTGCTTGATCAACCACGGCACATAGAACGGATCCCCTGCCGCCGCAATGGAGCGAATCAGAAGCCGACTTTGCCCCGGCTCCCTGGCGAGTCCGCGCAGCCAGTCGGAAGCCTGGTCGGTTGCGGCGACCCTCAGCCACAACCCGGCGGCCACGGCCTGTTCGGGGCCGGGGATGCGCATCAGGGACAACAATGCCTCCATGGCAACCATGCGGTCGCCCAGGAACAGGGCGGAGCGGGCAGCAACAAGCCGCAATGCCGGGTTCGCCGTGGTCAAGGCGTCCAGGCACGCCGGCAGCCGCTCCGAGCGGCCCGACTGACCTGCCGCGGCGAGCGCCCTGGCGGTGTACTGCCCGCTGGACAGCGCAGTGTCCAGGGCCGCCCCAGGGTCCACCTGATGCAGTCGGCATGCGGCCAGGCCCATGTCGCGTCGAGCGGCGCTGGCGGAGTCCAGCAGGTTGCGGACGATCCCTCGCAACTCGCTGGCGGCCACCCAGCCGAAGGCTGAAATCAGGCCGACCATGGCGGCCGGCTCGACCTCCGCGATGGCGAGCAGCGTTTCGAGGCTCGGCAGGTCCTGGTGCCGGATGACGTTGACACCGGCCGTGAACATCGCGCCGGTGCTTGGTTGCTCCAGGGCTTGCAGGCTCAACCGCGCCCCGTCTGCGCCAGCCTCTGCCACCCCATCCAGGTGCGCTGCCAACCGGTCATCGAGCCGTCGCAGGTGATGGAGGCGAATGTGCGGTGCGCGGACCAGAGACGAGCGTGTCGAGCGCAGCACCGCGGCGTCTTCGAGATGCTGCTGCAGAACGACCGAGACGGACCCTCTCTGAAACGTCGAGGCGGAGGCGGGCAGCGCGGACATCAGTCGATGCGCTTCCAGGCACTGCCGTCGAAGCAGAAGATGTCCGATGCCCCGATGGACCACAGGACACCTTCAGCCTGCGTCAGGCGATAGAACGTGGCTGGGCGGTCGGCTCCGAAGTCGACAGACTGCAGGCCGTCGTCCGTCAACACGAACAGATCGGTCATGCTGCTCATGTAGAGCTGCCCCTTGTACCAGGCGACGTCCCACAGGTCTTCGGCGAAATCCCCCAGGTCGACGAGATCCCATTGCTGACCGCGGCCGCGCAGCAGGCTGCCGCCTTGGCCGCAGATGACGACGTCGTTGTCGGTGGTGCACAGCGCGGTGAGGATGTAGTTGGTCAGCGAGCCGAGGGATGTCCAGGCCGCGCCGTTCCAGCGCCAGATCTCTCCGGCCCACCCGGCCGCGTAAACCTCCGTTGCCGCGAAACCGCCGATGGCCTCGAAGCCGGCATTGGTTCCAGGGGCGGGCGCGGGTGCGCTGATGTCGGTCCAACGACCTTCTTCGTCACGCCGGTAGACCTGGCGCTTCATGCCGCATGCATAGACCAGGCCGTCGACGACACCGGCCGAACGGATCACGCTGGGCGTGGGCGTCAGTTGTTCTTCGGTGTGCTTGCCCGCAGCGTAAGTGAACACCGCCCCCTCTTCGCTGACGACCACCATCCGTTCGCTGGGCCGCTTTGCAATGGCAATCGCCGTGGCAGTCCAGTTGCGATCGCCCATGTGGCCGAACTTGCCGCCGTCGAAGCCGATCAGCCGGGAGTGCTCGACGTGCTGCTGATCCAGGCTGCGGTCCCGACCGATGACGTAGACCAGGTCGCCGAAGCGTGCGGCACCGACGCCGAACACGGTGGATTTGGAGATGGGTTTTTCCATGAGATTTTCGGCCTCGTCCGAGGCTCTTAGCGGAGGACGACCTCAGGCTTGTAGGCCTGGGCGCGTGAGGATATTTCTTCGTTGGACATCGTACTGCCGGACGGGCTGTGCTTGACGTTGCCTTCCTGCTTGCCCATGCCCTTGTGGCCCTGCCTGAGCTGATCCTCGATGCAGCTCGGGCTGCAGCCCGACCCCTGGAAGACCTCCGCAGCACCCGCAGCCGCCAGCGTCACCTCGGTTTCAAACGGGTGGTAGACACCCTTGCCCGGGCCGTTGGCCTTGTGGTGCGAATGTCGCAGGCCATGGCTGCCGGCGGTGTTGCTGCCGCCTTCCGCACACATGCACGGTGCCTTGGAATCGTCGTAGTGGGGCCAGTCCGCAAGCTTCTCGCCCGCCCCGTCCTTGTAGCCGTCAACGAAGAACGAGGCCTTCGGCACCAGGTGATCGGCAGTCTGCGCCGGGCAGCAACCCGAAACGCCATCCTTCTTCGCGTTGTACGGCACCAGGCGGCAGCGGCGCGCGGCCAGGCATTTGTTGGCGGCCGACTTCTTGCTCTTGTCGTCGGCCCATGCCTTGGGCGTCGCGAACCCTGCGGCCTGAGCCTCGGAGCTGCTTTGGACCACGTTGCCGCTCAAACCGGCGTCGGCGCAAACGTCGGTGTCCTTGTACGGTGCGTACTCTTCGCAAGCCGTCTTCTCTCGAGCCACGTCATCCTTGCAGTTGCCCCCGCCTGCAGCCATCGTCATCTCGTCGATGTGAGGCCACGGTGTCGTGTTGGGGCCCTGGGATGCGTGGTTGTGGGTGGTCAGGTCGAGGTGCCGGACGACGTTCTCGCCCTCGGCCTTCACATCCATCGACCACATCGTGAAGTAGACCTTGCCCTTGATCTTGCTGGTCACGACGCCTTTCTTCGGTGCCGAACCGGCTTCATCCCCAGTGCTCGTCTTGAAGTACGACTTGTTCTTGAGCATCACCTCCTTGCCGGAGATCTGAAGGGTCGTGGATCCATCGGTGCAGTCCGAGGCCATGCCCGTATTGGGGTAGGGAATCGGCACGCCCGGAGGCGTGGCCGGCGTCAGCGGTGGCGTGAAGCAGACATCCGGGAAGGCGCAGATCGACTTGCCGGCGGCAGCCTTGCACGACACTTCCATCATGTTGGCGAAAACTTGATTGCTCACGAGGCCTCTGCGAAATGAAGAACGGCGGCGGCACGTTGTCCGGCATCGTTGCCGAAGTGCGTGACGATGTTCGGCCCGAGCGTGTATCCCTTGCGGCAGGCTGCTTCGGCCACGCACAAGATGGCCAGGCCACTCGCCGCGCCCGTCTCCCCGATGCACTCCGCCGGGTGCCAGATGTCGAAAGCTTCCTTGCGTCGGCGCAGCGTGCGCGACAGCGCGAGAGCGGCTTCCTTGAAGTAGTACTGCTCCCCCGACACATCGGTGATGCGGAAATCCATCTCGTGCATCTCGCGGCCGGCATCTGCCAGTGCCTGCTTGATGGCACTGGCCAGGCCCTCGGCGCGAAGCGGCTCTTCGGAGTTCAGGTGCGCCTTCTCCACTCCGAAGCCGATGCCGAGGCAACGCAGTTCGATGCGTGCAGTTCCGGCCCGTCCCAACAGGACGGCACCGGCCGCTTCGCCGGGCAGAAAGCCATTCGAGTTGGTGTCCGTCAGCAACCGGTCGCCTTGCTCCATCACGCTCAAGGTGGGCCATGACACCAGGCTGTCGACGCCTGCCACGATCACGCCGGGGCATTGCGGGTCCTGAAGCAGGCTGCGTGCTGCGGCGAGTGCCACCGCGGTACCGACCCTGCCATGCGCCACGACGGCCGATGCTGCCGCGAAGCGTGTCGACAGAAGTCCCTGGATTTCGCCGAACAGACGATCATCGAGGCCATTCTCGCGGCCGGGCCGCTCCTGCTCGGCGACACAGAGCAGCAAGGGAATGCGCGCCCACTCTTCGCGAGCGAGGCCGGACAGGCTTTCCTCGATCGCCATCGCGGCCATGCGTGCCAGCTTGGACAGCCCGCGCCAAGGCTTGTCGAGGCTCACTTCGTGGGCCGCGATGGGCCTTCCGGCGGGATCGATGAAGCGGGTCAGGCTCGGGTTCGAGATCTTGGCGCGAATGGCTGCGCAGGCGGTCGCCGCCGTCAGTCCCACGCTGGTGACCAGGCCGGTCTGCCGTATGGCGATGGAAGTCGTCGGCATGGTGTCAGGGGGCGTGGGCCGTTTCACGCCTGGGGACGTGGATCATCACGACGGGGATGGGGAAGCTGTTCTGGTCGCGTTGCTGCCACCATTCCCGCCCCTTCTTGCCCACCAGCACCTGCGCGATCTCGAACAGGTTCTTCTTCAGCGGTCGCGAGACGCGCCAGGTCAGGCTGAACCGCTGCAACTCCGGCTCGATCACGATGGTGTCGAGCATCGCAGTGAAGTCCTCGCGCGCACCGCGCTTCGGGAACACGTGCACCGGCGCCACCAGGTTCGGGATCGTGAAGCGCGTCAGTCCTTCGGGCGTCAGGTTCGCCAGCGCCACCTCGACCGGACCGCCGGCGAACGACTCGAGCGGCAATTGCTGGTCCAGCGGCGCCGCCTGGAAATATTGCTCGTCGAAATCCGGCGGCAGGAACGGGAAGTGCTGTTCGAGCCACTCGTCGCCGTACGTGCCGGCGAAGCGCGAGCGCGACGACCAGCCGCGCCCCAGCGGCCCGTACGACATCGGCGCGTAGTCGCTGTCGGGGTCGCTGATGCTGCGACCGATCTCTTCGGTGCGCGGCAACGGCTTGCCGTCGACCCAGGCCCTCTTCAGGTGCTTGTGGAAGCCCACGCCGACCGGGTTGGCCATGTAGGCGGCATGCTGCGACGGGTCTTCATGCGCGAGGTCGGTTCCGCCATAGGCCACGTCGTAGCTGATCGGCTGCGTGACGAAGGGCTCGGCCGGCGTCGCGCGCAGCGTGGCCAGGCCGCAGTCCCATTGCCGTGGCCCGACCACCGCGATGCGCTTGCTCCAGGCGCCGATGCGGATGCCGGTCTCCACGCGCGTGGCCGGCCGGCCGTGCGGCGCATGCGCGCTGCCCAGCAGCAGCACGTCGACGCGCGGCTTGCGCGGCGCGAAGTCGACCTCGTACACCGGTGCCGACAGCCCCGGCTCGCCGGTGAAGGTGTCGGCCATCACCAGCGGCAGCTGCTCGTCGTGCAGCGCGAAATGCGCGGCCGGCTCGCCGGCCTGCGGGAAGCGGAAGGTGCCCTTGATGACGACCACGAGCGACTCGCGCCCGCTCGGTTCGAGGCCCATGTTGTAGCCCGCCGTCATGCGGGTGGCGTTGATCAGTTCCATGCGGGTACGACAGTCGTGCGGTCAGTTCAGTTGCACCGAGCCGCCCTTGATGCGGTTCACGCCGGTCGAACGGCTCGACACGTAGCTGCCCTGGATCAGCACCTTGCCCGCTTCGGTCAGCGTGATGCTGGCCTTGCCGCAGCGCAGGGTCAGCTCCTTCTTCGCGCTGACCAGCATGCGCTGGCCGTCGCTGTCGAGCTGCACCTGGTCGGGCCGGTCGGCCAATGGCCAGCCCGCGGCCGGGCGCAGCACGCCGGTGACGATCGGCAGCGCCGCATCGCCGTTCTCGAACATCAGCGTCACCTGGGCGCCGATGTGCGCGCCATGCAGGTCGAGCACCGTCCTCGCGCGCAGCGCGGCCGTGCCGGGCTGGCCGGGGTAGAGCACCAGCGGCGTCGCGCCGTCGTCGGCGATCGCGATCAGCTCGCCGATCACCAGCGACGGCAGCGGCTCGCTGCGCAGCACGGCCGGGCGCGATTGCAGCAGCGGCTGCAGCGCATCGACCCGATCGGCAGGCTCGCCGATGGGCGAGGCGGGGATGGCTTCTTCGCGCGCGTGCGCTTGCAGAAGTTGTTGGTCCAGCGTGTCGCGGCCGCTCATCGTGTGCCTCAGTTCTGAAGGATCTTGGAGCCCTTCATCACGATGTTGCCGCCGGCCTTCTTCTTGATGTCGCCGGAGCCCTCCACCGTGATGTCCTTGCCCTTGATGATGATCGTGCCGTCTTTCTTCATCGTGATGCTGGCGTTGCCGGTCTTCAGCGTGATCGAGTCGGCCGCCTCGAGCACGTAGTTCTTGCCGACCTTCAGCGTGTTGTCCTCGCCGACGCTGGTGTTGCGGGCCTTGGCCACCTGCACGCTCTGCTTGCCGCCGACGCTCAGGCTGCGGTCGGAGCCGACGTCGATGCTCTGCTTGGCGCCGATCGAATGGCTTTCGTTGATGCCCACCGTGACCGAGCGCGTGGCGCCCACCGTGATGCTCTGCGCCGCGCCGACCACCACTTCCTGCGCCGCGCCGATCGCCACCGTCTCGTTGACGCCGACCGCGCGGGTGCGCTGCAGCGCGACCGTCTCGGTCTTGCTGGCGCCGATCGTCACGGTGCGGTTGCTGCCGATCGTGATCGTCTCGTTCGAGCCGACCGTTTCGGTGCGGTTCACGCCGATCGCGATGGTCTCGTTGCTGCCGACCTTCTCGTTGCGGTTGACGCCGATCGTGATGTCTTCGTTGTTGCCGACCTTTTCGGTGCGATCGACGCCGATCGTGATGGTCTCGTTGTTGTCGACGGTCTCGGTGCGGTCGTGCTTGACGTGCACCGTCTCGTCGCGGTCGATGGTCTTGCTGCGGTCGCGGCCGACCCACTTCGATTCGTCGTTCTCGACCTCGGTCAGCTGGTCTTTCTCGGCGTGCAGCCACAGCTGCTCGGCGCCCTGCTTGTCCTCGAAGCGTATCGCGTTGGCATTGCCGTAGCCGCCGCCCTTCGACGACCGCGTCAGCAGGCCCGACTGCGTCGCGTTGGCCGGCAGCTCCCACGGCGGCATCTGCTCGGCGTTGTAGACGCGGCCGGTGATCAGCGGCTGGTCGGGGCCGCCCTCGAGGAAGCCGACGACCACTTCCTGGCCGATGCGCGGGATCGAGATGCCGCCGAAGTTCTTGCCGGCCCACGGCGACGACACGCGCACCCAGCACGAGCTCTTCTCGTTGCTCTCGCCATAGCGGTCCCAGTGGAACTGCACTTTCACGCGGCCGTACTTGTCGGTGAAGATTTCTTCGCCGCCGGGGCCCACCACGACAGCCGTCTGCGGGCCTTGCACGAAGGGCTTCGGCGTGATGCGCTGCGGACGGAACTGCTGCTTGCTCGGGATGGCCGAAAACGCGCAGTGGAAGCCGGCACCGGAACCGGCCTCGGCGCCATGGATGCCGAGATGGGCCTGCACGTCCATCGATGTGACCAGGTATTCGCTGTTCTGGTCATCCCGCGGATGCTTGCTGAGCTTCATGTTGCAGCCCACCTGAAGCCCCAGTGCATTCGACATGCCGTGCATGCGGGAATAGCGCGCCTGGACTTCGTCCATGCGGTTCTCGGCCCATTGGGCGCCATCGCCTTTCTGAACGTAGTCGCCCTGATAGTCGAAGCGTTCGTAGTCGGCAAGTTCGTGACTGCGCGTGTTCGAGGTCTCGACTTCCAGCGAAGTCGACGGCCGCTCGAAGTCGTAGCTCGTCATCACGGTCTTGCCGGTGCGTACCGATTCGTCGAAGACCCAGTTCGAGACGTACTCCTGGTCCGGCGGCGCGTTCGAAGGATCTTCGATGTAGCGCATCGTCTCGTAGCCCGGTGCCGCGTCGTGCGCACTCTGCGAATCGATCAATATCAGCTTGTGGGCGCCGTCGGTGTGCTGGAAGTACCAGTAGATGCCCTCGTGTTCCAGCAGGCGCGCGATGAAACTGTAGTCGCTCTCGCGGTATTGAACGCAGTAGGTGCGCGGCTGGTAGGTGCGAAACAGCTTGGGCTCGAAGCTCGCGACGCCATGGTCGCCGAACACCTTCTTGACGATGTCGGGCACCGACATGTCCTGGAAGATGCGGCAATCGGTGGTGCGGGTCAGGAACCACAGCCACGGACGCACCGTCGCGCGATAGCCGAAGTAACGGCCCTTGTGGGCTCCCAATCCGAAGCGCGTGACGTAGCCGTTGAAATGGCGCTTGCTGCCGCTGGCGAGCGTCACGTTCACGGTGACGGACTTGCCGAGCAGGTCTTGCGGCTTCAGGTCGGGCTTCTCGCTCAACAGCGAGAGCTGCATCTCGCCCAGCATGCTGAGGCCGGCCGACAAGGTCATCGACTCGAAGAACAGGTCTTCTGGCGGGAGTGGTGAACTCAGCGTGATGGGATTGGCCATGGGTGCGCTTGCTGTGCAGACGAGGAGCACACGGGAGGTGCGCCATGGTCCTCAGGGTAGGAAAACCGGCCGGGGGGGTAAAGCGACGAAAGTCATCTGGCCCCGCGACAAGGGGCCGCCGATCACGTGCCGGCTTGCCTCTGGCGCGACAACTCGTTGCGGACCTGCTGCCAGGCGTCGGCGAAGGCAGACAGCATCATCTTGTCGAACTGCTTCAGAAGCGGCGACGCCATTCTGGCCGGCCAGCGTTCGCGGCGACGCAGGTGATCGAGCACCATCTCTCGCACGTCTTCGGCCTTCCAGCCGGTCCAGTTGCCGGCGAAGACGTTCCTGACGAAGACGGGAGCCACCTCGCGGCGCAACATGAGGTCGAGCGCGGCGTCATCGAAGCCGGTGGTCTGCAACTGCCGGGCGATCGAGCGCGCCGTGGCCTCGTCGAACTCGGTGTCGACAAACAGCTCCGACAGTGCGCACCATGCCGGCAGGCGTCGGGCGATTTCGGCATCGTCGAGCATGAGGTGGCTCAACGTGCCGGCTTGGGCCACAGCGAGCTGAACGCCCAGTCCGTGCCGAACGCCAGGGCCATCGCACCGACGATCGCCGCCGCGCCCACGCAAACCGGCGCGGTGGCAGCGCATACGCCGAGCGACACGGCGCCTGCTCCGGCGAGGTAGCCGCCGGCGACACCCGCCGCCATCAGGGACCCCTGGTGGGCGACCTCGCGCGGCTTGTCCTCGGCATCCATGATGTCGGAGAGGGCGATCGCGAGGGACAGCACGAACAATGCGCGTCCGGCATAGCGCAGCCCCATTGCCTGGCGATTGACCAGGGCATTCGGCTGCCCTGACTGCCGGATGATGTGAAGCCACACGGCAGCCTGCTCCGCTTCGCCCAGCTGCGCGAATGGCTTGGCGTAGAGTTTCCCCGCGTATTTCTCGCACAGCTCGGTCAGCGTCTTCCCCTGCTCCTTGAGCGACTTCGCATAGGCCAGCATCGTCGGACTGGTGCGTGCACGCATCATCTCCATCGCGCTGTTGCGCAATGTCTGGGCCTGCTGGGCGGCTTGAGCGGGCGTCATTTCTCCGCGTTGCACGGCGGCCAACAGGTCCTGTGCGGCCTTGCGGGTCATCGCCTGGTATTCCATGCGCACCCTTGCATCGGTCTGACCCGTGGTGCCGAAGTGAGCTGCCGTGGCTTGCAACGACTCCAGCGCCTGGTGCAGCGCCGGCATTTCGCCGGACTGTGCATCACGCCCGGACGGTGCCTGGCCTGTGCCCGGAACAATGAATCCGCTCATGGCGCAAGCATAGAACGACGCCGTCACGAGCCCGACGACCAAAGTCATCTGCACGACATGCGGTCCGATGCATTTTGGACGCCGCGGCGCTCACCAACCGTTACGCCTGCACACCCCGATCCGGCGATTCCCCGTTGTCCAACGCCCCGCCGCGCCCGTAACATTCCCGGCGCAATGGAAGAGGGCAGACGGGCGCCACCCCAGGACGCCCGCGTCGACCGCATCGGAGGGATCTTCATGACATTGCCTGGCGCCAGAACCGCCCCGCAGGACCACCTGCCCGAACTGACCAGCCTGCGCTTCATCGCGGCCTTCGCGGTGCTCGTGCTGCATTACCGCGACCTGTTCGGCCCGCTGCCCGACGGCCTGCTGCGCGCGATCGTCGGCGGCCAATACGGCGTCACCTTCTTCTTCGTGCTGAGCGGCTTCATCCTGACCTATCGCTACCACGACTGGTTCGATGGCGGTGTTCGCGATGGACGCTTCTGGCGCTTCCAGCGACTGCGCTTCGCGCGCATCTACCCGGTGTACCTGCTCGGGCTGCTGCTCGACACGCCGTGGCACCTGATCGAGCGCGCGCAGGCCGGCCAGCTGGCCGAGGTCGGGCAGACCTGGTGGGCGTCGTGGCTGCTGAACCTGGTCGGGCTGCAGGCCTGGGTGCCGGCGGTGCCGTTCGCGATGTTCTGGAACACGCCGGCCTGGAGCGTGGCCGCCGAGTTCTTCTTTTACGCGACCTTCCCGTTCCTGTGCGCCGGGCTGCTGCGCCTGCGGCTGCGGCTGCGCGGCCTCGCGTTGCTGCTCGCGGCCAGCGTCGCGCTCGGCGTCGGCCTGTATGCCGCGGTGATCTGGTGGATGAACGTCGTGCTGCATGCCGAGGCGCAGACGCAGTACATCGTGATGGTCTACAACCCGTTGCTGCGCTACAGCGAATTCCTGGGCGGCTGCCTGACCGGCCTGGCGTTCCTGCAGCTGCAGGCCGGTACCTGGCCGCGCGCGGTGTGGCTCACCGGCACCGATGTCCGTGCCCGCCGCGTGCGCGATGCGATCGTGCTGCTGGCGCTGGCGGCGGCCGGCGTGCGCATCGGCCTGCCCGACTACACCGGGCCGTCGATGGAGCGCTGGGTGTTCGACGTGGCGGTGAAGTACGGCATCTTCATCGTGCCGTTCAGCGCGCTGATCCTGGCCGTGGCGTCGGGTCGCACCTTTCTCAGCGCGCTGCTGAAGCAGCCCTGGATGGTGCTGCTCGGCGAGGCCAGCTACGCGCTCTACATCATCCACTGGTCGGTGACGACCTTCCTGCGCCTGGGCTGGCTCGGCGAGGCCGGCACGCCGGCGGTGCACGGACTGTTCCTGCTCGGCACCGTGGCCGCCTCCGTGCTCTGCCACCGCTTCATCGAAGTGCCGTGGCGACGCCGCTTGCGCGGCACCGCCGATGCCGGCACGCTGGCCACGCCCGCGGACGCCACCGTCCCCCTTCAACCCCAACCGAGACCTGCTCTGCCATGAACGCTTCCACGCTGATGCCCGCACCGCGACCGCGCGAGATCGAAGCCCAGGCCCGTCCGATCGACAACGGCTGGCTGCAGTGGGTGGCCGAGAACAAGCTGCGCAACTGCGCGATGGAATCGATGCTGCAGACGATGACGGCCGCCGGCCTGTCGCGCGCCGAATCCGAAGCGGCCATCGTCCGCATGGACAGCGACCCGGCCTACCTCGCGGCGAAGCGTTACCAGCAGATGCAGCGCAAGTTCGAATCGGTGCTCGCGAACCAGCAGAAGCTGTGGGAATCGTCGCCGCATTACGGGCGCGTCGAGAAGCGCAGCCATGTGCCGCGCGACGAGTTCATCGAACGCTACGTGCGCGGCAGCCGCCCGCTGGTGCTGACCGAAGCGGCCCGCGACTGGCCGGCGCGCACGCGCTGGTCGCCGCAAGACCTGAAGACCCGCTTCGGCCACCTCGACGTCGAGATCCAGGCCGAGCGCAATGCCGATGCGAACTACGAGCAGAACAAGCTCGAGCACCGGCGCACGGTGCGGCTGGGCAGTTTCGTCGACCAGGTGCTGGCCGGCGGCGCGACCAACGACTACTACCTGACGGCCAACAACGAGGTGCTGCGGCGCCCGGAGTTCGCGCCGCTGCTGAAGGACATCGGCACGCTGCCCGAGATCTGCGACCCGGCGCAGCTCGCGCAGCGCTCGTCGTTCTGGTTCGGGCCGGCCGGCACGCGCACGCCGCTGCACCACGACACGCTGATGCTGATGCACACGCAGATCGTCGGCCGCAAGCGATGGCGCTTCATCTCGCCGCTGGAGACACCGAAGCTCTACAACCACTTCCGCGTCTACAGCCCGATCGACCTCGACGCGCCGGACCTGGTGCGCCACCCCGATTTCGCGAGCGTGAAGGTGCTGGAGGTGATCGTCGAGCCGGGCGAGACGATGTTCCTGCCGCTCGGCTGGTGGCACCAGGTGACCTCGCTGGACGTGAGCCTGTCCTTCTCGTACTCGAACCTGGCGATCCCGAACGACTTCACCTACGTGAACGCGGAGATCCACAACTGGTGAAGTGACGCGCCCGGTCTGGAATGCGTCTTGCACGGGTGGTCGAACAAATCGAACGCCAGCACGGATGGGTAACCGTTCGTATCAACAAACGACGCCAGGAGGGTTCCATGAATCAGCAGCGCATGCCGGCCGGAGCAGGTCGGAACGACAGGTCGCGAACACTCGCCGCGGTGGCGATCCTGTTCGGCAGTGCAATGGCGCTGTCGGCCTGCGGCTCGGGGGGCGGCGATGATGCCGGCCCGGCGAGCAGCCCGCCGCCGACGAGCAATGCGCCGGCGCCTTCACCGGTGCCTTCACCGGCACCCGCTCCCGCGCCGTCCGCAGCGCCGTCTCCTGCGCCCGCACCGGCCCCCGCGCCGTCGCCGAGCACGCCGGTCTCGTCGGCCCCTGCACCCGCCGGCACCGGCGTGAGCGACTACGTGCCGCTGTTCAACAGCGGCACCAAGCTGATCGAGCAGATCCAGTACAGCGAGGCCGACGGCACGCTGGTGACCTACGCCGGCTTCCGCCCGACGCCGCGCCATGCGCGAGAAGGCGGCGAGCCGTGGACCGACACCGTCGACAAGGGGCCGGGCAGCTACTTCGCGTTCCCGCCGTTCTATTTCCAGAACCGCACCTTCGGGCTGGTGATCCGCGACGAGGTGCCGGCCGGCCGCCAGAAGATCACCGCGTACCTGAAGCCGAACGTCGGCACGATGATCAACAACAGCTTCAGCGCGTTCCGCCGGCTGGACCCGAACGTCATCGAGTACGGCTGGAAGATGGGCGTCGGCTACACCAACCCGAAGGACGGCACGCAGCGCTGCAACCCGGCCACCGCGATCGCCGACCTGTGCGTGGCGCAGAGCATCACCGACTACTGGCGACTGGCCGACGAGGCGCAGTACCAGGGTCTCACGCGGCGCGACAACAAGCTGCGGGTCGGCGACAAGATCGAGATGTCGCCCGGCGTGTTCCTCGACTACGTGCCCGGCACCGACATCGCGCTGATCGACGGCGGGCACAACCGCGACTACTCGTTCGAGCAGCTCTACGTCGTCGGCAAGGGCATGGTGCCGTGGTACGGCATCGCGCCGAAGCTCGACACCACGCCGCTGCCCGACGATGCGCTGCTCGGCGGCCAGGCGAGCGTCTCGTACAACTATTCGGAAGAGCCGCATCGCGTCTTCCAGCAGTCGGTCAACAACATCGGCATCGCCGACATGCAGCGCTTCGTCGAAGGGCGCCGGCTGTTCCACACCTCCTTCCTCGACGGCAAGCACTCCGAGAGCCCGACGGTGAATCCGGTGTTCACCGCGCATGCCGGCCAGCTGGGCGAACGCTTCAACGAAGTGCGCTGCCTCGGCTGCCACACGCTGAACGGCCGCAGCCCGGCGGCCGACATCGGCACGCCGCTGAACAAGTTCGCGGTGCTGACCGCGGCGGCCAGCAGCACGGCGGGCGTCACGCCCGACGCCACCTACGGCGTCAACGTGCAGCAGCTGTCGCGCACCGCCGGCGCGGCCGACTACGGCGTCAGCATCCAGTCGTACGTGAAGACGGTGCGCACGCTGGCCGGCGGCGAGACGGTCGAGCTGCAGAAGCCGGTCTATGCGTTCAAGGGGCCGGTGCCGGCGCAGCTGTCGGTGCGGCAGGCGCCGCAGGTGGTCGGCATGGGACTGATCGAGGCGCTGGACGAAGCGACGATCCTCGCGCTGGCCGATCCGGACGACAAGAACGGCGACGGCATCCGCGGCATCCCGAACTGGTCGACCAACCCCGAGACCGGCCAGCGCCACCTGGGCCGCTACGGCTGGAAGGCCGGCAAGGCGACGGTGCGCCAGCAGGCGGCAGGGGCCTTC
>Ga0065165_1001081_pt1 | contig 32488 bp, 31 predicted proteins | sample AraplaMF_Cvi_mMF_FD_63813 | JGI IMG/M metagenome (GOLD analysis project Ga0065165, IMG submission 63813) | Arabidopsis root microbial communities from the University of North Carolina, USA - plate scrape MF_Cvi_mMF (version 2) (version 3) | ecosystem: Host-associated > Plants > Roots >... | reverse complement strand
CAGGTTGCCCCGCGCTGCCGTTCGACTTGCATGTGTAAAGCATGCCGCCAGCGTTCAATCTGAGCCAGGATCAAACTCTTCAGTTTAATCTCTGTTTTGTCATCCGCTTTCGCAGACAACGTGTCGCTCACTCAAAATACTGACCGTCACTCATTGCTGAGCAACGTTATACTTTTTGTGAACATTTGATAATTTAAGCATTCAGCACCCCGAAGGATGCTGGCACTTCATCAAACGCCCACACTTATCGACTGTTGATTGTTAAAGATCGTATTCGGTACTGCCTTGCTGCGTTCTGCGAATCGTTTTGTTCGTCAGCAGCAGAGAAGCGAGATTATGCAGTGTTTCGCGATGATCGTCAACTTCTTTTTTACATCGTGCCGTTAAGACACACCTCGATGAAACTGCCGTAACTGCTTGAATCGGCAATCGTTTTCGACGAGGGAGCGCATCATAACAAAGCCGGGAAAACCCTGCAAGGGCGCACGCGCGCTTTCACACACAAGCGGGCCGCCGGACCGGTACAATCCCCCCTTTGCCGTCCCCGACCCGACCCCGTCCATCAAGCCATGACCATCCTGCTCTCCACCCTCAACGCCCGCTACGCCCATGCTTCGCTGGGCCTGCGCTACCTGCTGGCCAATATGGGAGAGCTGCAGGAACAGACGGCGCTGATGGAATTCGTCATCGGCGCCAAGACCACCGAAGTGGTCGAACGCCTGCTGGCGAAACAGCCGCGCATCGTCGGTTTCGGCGTCTATATATGGAATGTCGAGGAAACGACCAGGGTCGTTGCCATGCTCAAGCGCGTCGCACCCGAGGTGACGGTCGTGCTGGGCGGCCCCGAAGTCTCGTACGAAACGGATAAACAGGAGATCGTCCGCCTGGCCGATTACACCGTCACCGGCTGGGGCGACATCAGCTTCCCCAAGCTGTGCGGCGAAATCCTGCACGGCCCCAAGCCGCTGATGAAGGTCCACGCCGGCGTCCAGCCGCCCATGGCGGACATCGCCCTGCCCTATGCTCTATATAGTGACGAGGACATCGCCCACCGCACCATCTACGTGGAAGCCTCGCGCGGCTGCCCCTTCAAATGCGAGTTCTGCCTGTCTTCGCTGGACAAGACCGCCTGGCCCTTCCACCTCGATACCTTCCTGGCCGAGATGGAAAACCTGTACCAGCGCGGCGCCCGCCTGTTCAAGTTCGTCGATCGCACCTTCAACCTGAACGTCAAGACCAGCCAGCGCATCATGCAGTTCTTCCTCGATAAGCTGGCGGCCAAGCCGGACGATCCGGTCTACGCCCACTTCGAGCTGGTCCCCGACCACCTGCCGGAAGCCCTGAAAGACACGATCTCCCGCTTCCCGCCGGGCGCCCTGCAGTTCGAGATCGGCATCCAGAGCTTCAATCCGGAGGTGCAGTCCCTGGTCAGCCGGCGCCAGGACAATACCAAGGCGGCGGACAACATCCGCTGGCTGCACGCACATTCGCACGCCCACCTGCACGTCGACCTGATCGCCGGCCTCCCGGGCGAAGACGTCGACAGCTTCGCGCGCGGCTTCGACCATCTGGTGTCGCTCGGCCCGCACGAGATCCAGTTCGGCATCCTGAAGCGCCTGCGCGGTACGCCGATCATCCGCCACACCGAGCCGTACAAGATGGTGTTCGATCCTTACCCGCCCTACACCGTGCTGGCCACCGACCGCATCGACTTCGCCACCATGCAGCGCCTGGTGCGCTTTGCCCGCTACTGGGACCTGGTCGCCAACTCGGGCCGCTTCGCACACACCGTCAATACACTCCTCGGCGCTCAGTCAGGCGAATCTCCCTTCGCCAACTTCATGGCCTTCAGCGACTGGATGTACACCCGCACGGACGCCACCCACCGCATCGCCCTCGACCGCCTGGCGAAGCTGGTGCAGGAATGGCTGCAGCTGCGCGGCATGAGCGAGCCGGAAGCGAAGGCGCTGCTGGCCAGCGATTATGCCGGCAACGTCGACAAGCCGGCCGTCAAGAAGGAGCAGAAAGAGAAAGAACAAAGGGCCGCGGCCCCCGAGCGCCAGATCCGCCACCTGGCGGCGTAAAAGAGCGCATGAACGGTGCGTGTGGCAGCCACCGCGAATCTCTTTTACACTGCCGTAATGCGGATTGAAAATGCGCCAACATTAACTATTGATCATTCCAGTGCGGAGCAGTCCGTGGTGGCGCGTGGCGTATGGCAGGTGCATGCGCTGGCGAAGCGTGGCGCGATCAAGTCCATCAACAAGACCCTCGCCGCACTGGGCAACGAATCCTCACTGGCCTGGGACCTGTCGGAAGTCGCGAGCCTCGACCACATCGGCGCCCAGATGTTCTGGAACGCCTGGGGCAACAAGCGCCCCAGCCGGCTGAAGCTCGATCCGAAACAGGAAGAGCTGTTCGCACGCATCGAAAAGGCCGCCCACATCGAGCTGCCGCGCGTGCGCACCAGCCCCCTGAACTGGATCATCAAGCTGGGATCGGGCGTGCTGTCCTTCTTCGAGCACATGAAGGCCGTGGTGATCCTGGTCGGCCAGGTGGTGCAGGACGTCGGCCGCTTCATCCGCCACCCCATGTCGGGACCATGGCGCGAGATCTCGGCGAACATCTACCATTCCGGCTTCCAGGCGCTGGGCATCACGGCCCTGGTGGGCTTCCTGATCGGGATCGTGCTGTCCTACCTGTCGGCGCAGCAGCTGCGCATGTTCGGCGGCGACATCTACCTGGTCAACATCCTCGGCATGGCCGTCATCCGCGAACTCGGGCCGCTGCTGGCGGCGATCCTGGTGGCGGGCCGCTCCGGCTCCTCGATCACGGCGCAGCTGGGGGTGATGCGGGTGACCGAGGAACTCGATGCGATGCTGGTGATGGGCATCTCGCACGGTTTTCGCCTGATCATGCCGAAGGTGCTCGCGCTGGCGATCGCGATGCCGCTGCTGGTGGTGTGGACCGATGCCATGGCCCTGCTGGGCGGGATGATCGCGGCCAAGGTGGAGCTGAGCCTGTCGCTGCGCTACTTCATCCAGAAGCTGCCGTCCGCGGTGCCGATCGTGAACTACATGATCGGCCTCGGTAAAGGCATCGTGTTCGGCATGCTGATCGCATTGACCGCCTGCCACTTCGGCCTGCGCATCAAGCCGAACACCGAGAGCCTGGGACGCCTGACCACGACCTCCGTGGTCACCGCGATTACCGTCGTCATCATGGCCAACGCCGTGTTCGCGATCGTCTTTTCCGGCGTGGGGTTCGACTGATGCAGCAGGCACTCAACCGCAAGCCGGACGAAAAAGTCGGACCGCCGGTGGTCCAGATCCGCAACCTCTGGACCCGCTTCGGCCGCACCGTGGTGCACCAGGACCTGAACCTCGATATCTACGCCGGCGAGATCCTGTCCATCGTCGGCGGTTCCGGCACCGGCAAGACGGTCCTGCTGCGCCAGATGCTGGGCCTGGAGCATCCGTCCAGCGGCTCCGTCACCGTATTCGGCGAGGACGTCAGCAGCGCCAGCCCGGAACAGCTGCAGCGCATGCGCAACCACTGGGGCATGCTGTTCCAGCAGGGCGCCCTGTATTCTGCGCTGACCGTGTTCGACAACATCGCGCTGCCCCTGCGCGAACTGCGCGCCCTGCCCGAGGATGTGATTCGCGACGCCGTGCTGCTGAAGATGGACATGGTGGGCCTGGGCCCGGGTGACGCCAACAAGATGCCGTCCGATCTGTCGGGCGGGATGATCAAGCGCGCCGCGCTGGCGCGCGCCCTTGCGCTCGAACCCCAGCTATTGTTCCTGGACGAGCCCACTGCCGGCCTGGATCCCGATTTGTCGGATACCTTCGTGGAGTTGATCCAGACCCTGCACAACGAACTGAAACTGACCGTGGTGATGGTCACCCACGACCTCGACACCCTGTTCGCGCTGTCCTCGCGCATTGCGGTGCTGGCCGAGAAGCACGTGCTGGCGGTCGGTCCGGCCTGCGACGTGCTGCAGGTGAAACATCCCTTCATCAAAGACTTCTTCCTCGGTCCGCGTGGGCAGCGGGCACTGGAGGTGCTGGAAGAACGCTACGCAGGAAAGGAATCGGAAGACTGACATGGAAAACAGATCGTATGCCCTGATGACGGGCTTCTTCACGGTCGCGCTGCTGGTGGCGGCCATCCTGGTCGGCCTGTGGCTCAACCGCGACCGCACCGAGATGCATCCCTACGAGATCGTCACCACCCAGACCATCCCCGGCCTGAACCCGCAGGCCACGGTGCGCTACCGCGGCCTGGAAGTCGGGCGCGTCGACGACATCGTGTTCGACCCGCGCGTGACCGGCCAGATCCTGATCAAGCTGTCGATCGCGGAAGGCGCGCCGGTGACCACCACCACCTTCGCCTCGCTCGGCTACCAGGGCGTGACCGGGATCGCCTTCATCCAGCTCGACGATGACCGTACGGGTTCGCCGCTGCTGAAGTCCGACAAAGGCCACGTGGCGCGCCTGCCGCTTCGCCCCGGCCTGCTCGACCAGCTGGAAAAGCGCGGCTTGTCCATCCTGGAAAAGACCGAGCAGATCACGAATAGCCTGAACAACATCCTGAGCCAGGAGAACGCCGACAAGATCACCGGCGCGGTCGACAACGTCAGCAAGGCAGCTGAGGCTTTCAGCGAAATCCCGAAACAGCTGCAGCCGACGCTGGCGCGCATGCCCGAACTGACCGCCAAGCTGGATCGCACCATGACGTCGGTGAACGAGCTGTCGACCAGCGCCACCAGCGCGGTGCGCAATTACGACCGCCTGGCCACCAGCCTGCAAGCGCCGGGCGGCCCGATCGACCGCGCCAGCAACGCCATCGCGTCGCTGGAAGGCGTGACCACCGATCTCGAACTGCGCACCCTGCCGCACCTGACCGAGATGACCGACGAGGCGCGTATCTCGCTGCGGGCGGTGCGCCGCACCGTGACCAATATCGGCGACCGTCCGCAGAGCATCCTGTTCGGCGCGCCGAAATCGCAACCCGGCCCCGGCGAGCCCGGCTTCGTCCCTCCGGCCAAATGACATCATGAGGAAACCGTGACCCTGCTCAGTACAAACCTGCTTAGGCAACGTCTCATCGCCCTGGCCGCCGCTGCGCTGCTGGTTAGCGGCTGCGCCTCGCAGAAAGGCGAACCGACCACCCAGTTCGACTTCGGGCCCGCCATGCCCGCGCAGACGCAAGCTGCCGTCTCGCCGATCGGCGCCATCGTCGTCACCGACGCCACCGGCTCCAGCGCCCTCGAGAGCGAGCGCATGTTCTACCGCCTGAGCTATGCCGACGCCCTGCAGGCGCGCTCCTATGCCAACAGCCGCTGGACCGCGAACCCGCTGCAGATGATGACCCAGCGCCTGAAGACCCGGATTGCGCAGTCGGGCGCCAAGGTGCTGTCGGAAACCGATGCCTCGAGCGGCATCCCGATCCTGCGCATCGACGTCGATGAATTCATCCACAACTTCAGCGGCGTGGCGCAGAGCGAAGGCCAGGTCGCGCTGCGCGCCTCGGTGTTCCAGGGCCATGCGCTGGTCGACCAGCGCAGCTTTGCCCGTACCACGGCTGCCGGCGGCGCCGACGCGGCCGGCGGCGCGCGCGCCCTCGCCGCCAGCACCGACGCCATCGCCGCCGACATCGTGGCCTGGCTCGGCACCCTGAACCTGAATCGCCGATGACCGTGCCGGAAGACGAGGCGGGGCCGCGCGCGTCTCCGGTCGCGCGCGCCGCCCTGCTGGCCTACCTGCTGCTGATCGTCTACGCGAGCTGGTTTCCCTTTGCCGGCTGGCGCAGCAGCGGGCTGTCGCCGTTCGCCTTCCTGAACCTGCAGCCGCAGCGCTACTGGACCGGCTTCGACGTCATGGTCAACGTCGTCGGCTACATGCCGCTCGGCGTGCTGCTGGTGCTGTCCCTGCATCCGCGCGTGCGCGGCGTGTGGGCGGTGGTGGTGGCGGCCGTGGGCGGCGTGCTGGTGTCGGGCACCATGGAAGTGGTGCAGAACTACCTGCCCAGCCGCGTGCCCTCGAACCTCGACCTGCTGACAAATTCGGTCGGCTGCTTCGCCGGCGCGGTGATCGGGCCCTTCGTCGCCCCGCTGCTGCTCGACCACGGCCGCCTGCAGCGCCTGCGCCGGCGCTGGTTTGCCGCCTACGCCAGCCAGGGCCTGGTGCTGGTCGCGCTATGGCCGCTGGCCCAGGTCTACCCGCAGGGCTACCTGTTCGGCAACGGGCAGATCCTGCCGCTGCTGTCGGAGTGGCTGTCCGAATGGCTCGACATGGATATCGACCTGGTCGCGCTCATCCGCGGCAGCGCCGGCATGACGGTCGAGCAGTACTGGCTGTCCGAGATCGTGATCACGGCCTGCGGCATGACCGGCGCCGCCCTCACCCTCCTGTGCCTGGCCCGCCGCGGTGCGCCGAAGCTATGGCTGATGCTGGCCCTCGTGTTCACCGGCCTGCTGGTGAAGACCCTGGCCAGTTCGCTGTTCTTCTCGCCCGAGAATGCCCTCACCTGGATCACGCCGGGCGCCCAGGGCGGCTTCCTGATCGGCCTGATCATGCTGGCCGGGCTGGCCTTCGCACCCCAGGTCGCGCAGCGGCGCCTGGCCGTGATGACGCTGGTACTGGCCCTCATCGTCGTCAACACGATCCCGGCCAATCCGTATTTTGTCGCCACCCTGCAGGCCTGGCAGCAGGGTAAATTCCTGAACTTCAATGGCGCCGCCCAGTTCCTGGGCATGGCCTGGCCCTTTTTTGCGCTCTGGTTCCTGCTGCTGCCCTCGCATCGCCTGAACCGTCAGGCATAAGCGCGTATCATTGGCACAAATGCGCGACCGCGCCCCATTCGAGAACGACATGAGCGACGATAAACCCTATTACGAACACCACGTGTTCTTCTGCATGAACGTGCGCGAAGGCGAAGGCTGCCGCCCGAGCTGCGGCAAGCATGGCGCCGAAACCGCCCAGAAGCACGCCAAGAAACGCATCAAGGAACTGGGCCTGAACGGCCATGGCAAGGTGCGCATCAACCAGTCCGGCTGCCTGGACCGCTGCGAAGAAGGTCCGGTGGTCGTGGTCTACCCGCAGGGCACCTGGTACACCTATGTGGACACCTCGGACATCGACGAAATCATCGACCGCCACCTGCTCAAGGGCGAAGTGGTCGAACGTTTGAAAATATGAACAAGCATTCGCAAAAATTTTACCTGACCGGCCACGCCGGCAAGATGGAGTGCCTGCTGGACCTGCCGGAAGGCGCACTGGAGAGCTCACCCCAGGGCATCGCCCTGGTCGCCCACCCGCACCCGCTGTACGGCGGCACCATGGAAAACAAGGTCGCGCAGACGCTGGCGCGCGCCTTTGTCGGCCTGGGCTACATCACGGCCCGCTTCAACTTCCGCGGCGTTGGCGAATCCGAGGGCACGTATGACGACGGCCGCGGCGAAGTCGACGACATGCAGGTCATGTACGACCACATGACGAAAGAATATCCCGGCCTGCCGGTCGCGCTGACCGGCTTCTCCTTCGGCACCTTCGTCCAGGCCCAGCTGCAGCAGCGCCTCGAAGCCGCCGGCCGCCCGGCCGAGCGCCTGGTGCTGGTGGGGACGGCGGCCGGCAAGTGGCCGATGCCGCCGGTGCCGGCGGACACCATCCTGATCCACGGCGAGCTTGACGATACGATCACACTCCAGCAGGTATTCGACTGGGCGCGCCCGCTCGACATCCCCGTGACCGTAATCCCGGGCGCCGACCACTTCTTCCATCGCAAGCTGGTTCACATAAAAAATCTTGTCGCGCAAATGTGGCGGCGTGACATTTGAGGCGGTCACTGGCCTATAATGGCCTGTCTTTTTTCTAGGCAATGCTGATGGGAATTCCTTGGCATTGCCAGTGCGTCATCATCTACTGATCACCTCTTTACCTCCCATGAAAAAGCTAATCGCAGCCCTGGCCGCCAGTGCCTTCCTGATGTCGGCCGCCAATGCGCAACAAGTGCCGCCTCCGCAAATCGCCGCCCGCTCCTGGACTCTGCTGGACGCCACCAGCGGCCAGATCATCGCATCCCAGGATGCCGACATGCGCATCGAGCCGGCCTCGCTCACCAAGGTCATGACGGCTTACGTGGTGTTCGGCGCCCTTCGTGACAAGAAGATCACGCTGGACCAGAAGGTCAACGTGTCGGTGCGCGCCTGGAAAGTCGAGGGCAGCAGCTCGAAGATGTTCATCGACCCGGCCACCCCGGTCTCGATCAACGACCTGCTGTACGGCCTGATGGTCCAGTCGGGCAACGACGCCGCCGTGGCACTGGCCGAAGCGGTGGCCGGCGACGAAGGCACCTTCGCCCACCTGATGAACGAGCAGGCCCAGCGCATGGGCATGAAGAACACCAAGTTCGCCAATCCGCACGGCCTGCCCAGCCCGGACAATTATTCGACTGCGCGCGACCTGTCGATCCTGGCCTCGCACGTGATCAAGGACTTCCCCGAGTTCTACAAGATCGACTCGGTCAAGGAATTCACCTATAACAAGATCAAGCAGCAGAACCGCAACCGCCTGCTGTGGATCGACCCGACCGTGGACGGCATGAAGACCGGCCACACCGAAGCGTCGGGCTACTCGATGATCGCCTCGGCCCACCGCCCGAACGGCACGGCCGGCGAGCGCCGCCTGATCTCGGTGCTGTCCGGCGCGAACTCGGACGGCACCCGTACCGCCGAAAGCCAGAAGCTGCTGAACTGGGGCTTCCAGAACTTCGACACCGTCAAGCTGTACGCGAAGGGCCAGGCGATCGCCACCCCGGAAGTGTGGAAGGGCTCGCAGTCGACCGTGAAGATCGGCTTCCCGACCGACGTGCTGGTGACCGTGCCGAAGGGCGTGGCTTCGCGGATGAAGCCGGTCCTCGAGCGCAAGGACCCGCTGGTCGCCCCGCTGGCCCGCAACGGCCGCGTCGGCACCCTGAAGATGATGGTCGACGGCAAACCGCTGCTGGCGCTGCCGGTGGTGTCGCTGGAAGAGGTGCCGGAAGCGTCGATGTTCGGCAAGGCCTGGGACTCGATGCGTTTGTGGATGAAGTAATGGCGTCCTGACCTGCCCCTGCGGCCCCGCTTCGGCGGGGCCGTTGCGTTTACGACGTTATAATCTGGCGAACTGATCAAAGGAAGCTCTCATGACCCACGCCCTCCCCCGCGACCTGCACTGCCCCCGCATCACCACCCGCGCGAACGGACCGGAACTGTCCCGCATCGTTGCCGGCATGTGGCGCATGGTCGAGTGGAACATGACGGTCGAGCAGCGCATCGCGCTGATCGAACAGTGCATCGCGATGGGCGTGACCTCCTTCGACCACGCCGACATCTACGGCAACTACGGCGTCGAAGGCCTGTTCGGCGAAGCCCTGCGCGCCCAGCCCTCGCTGCGCGACCGCATCCAGCTGGTCAGTAAGTGCGGCATCAAGCTGCTGTCCAACAAGCGCCCCGAACATACGATCCAGCACTACGACACCACCGCGCCGCACATCGTCGCTTCCGTCGAGGAGTCGCTGCGCCAGCTGCATACCGACCGCCTCGACCTGCTGCTGATCCATCGCCCGGATCCGCTGATGGACTTCGACGAAGTCGCCGACGCCTTCACGCGCCTCAAGCAGGCCGGCAAGGTGCTGCACGTGGGCGTGTCGAACTTCAGCCGCCACCAGTTCGAGGCGCTGAACCGCCGCATCGAGCTGGCCACGAACCAGGTCGAGTTCTCGCCGCTGCACGTGGCGCCGATGTTCGACGAGACCTTCGACGGCCTGCAGGACCTCGGCGTCAGCCCGATGGCCTGGTCGCCGCTGGGCGGCGGCCGCCTGTTCACCTCGAACGACGCCAACGCCGAGAACCTGCGCCTGGTGATCAAGGAAATCGCCGACCGCCTGCACCAGCCCTTCGCCAGCGTGATCTTCGCCTGGATCATGCAGCTGCCGTCGAAGCCGGTGCCGATCACCGGCAGCGGCCGCATCGAGGCGATTTCGGTGGCGGTGGTCGGCACCGCGTTCAAGCTGTCGCGCGCCGACTGGTTCGCGATCCTGCGCGCGGCGCGCGGCCACGAAGTCGCGTAAGCGCAAGCGCCATGGCGGAACCGCTCAAGATCGTCGAGGGCCGCGCCCTCAGCGCGCAGCAGAAGAAGGACCTGCTGAACCGCCTGGCGCGGGTCGAGGGCCAGCTGCGCGGCATCCAGAAGCTGGTGGCGCTGGCCGATGCGCCCTCGGACTGCGACGCCGTGGCCCAGCAGATGGCGGCAGCGCGCAAGGCGCTCGACCGCTCCTTCGTACAGCTGCTGACGGCCAGTATCGTCAACCAGACCGGGAATGCTGCGGATCTGGATGAGGCAAAAGAAAGCGCCGCGCATCTGGCGGCGCTGTTCGACAAGTTTGCCTGAACCCGCGTAAAACAGTCCCCCGGACTGTTTTACTCCTCGTAAACCTTCGGCGGCGCAATCCCGCGCCACCCGCCCTGCCACGCGATATTCAGCAGGAGCGTCGCACTGATATACAGCACGAAGAACAGCGCAAAGAAGCGCGTCTGCAGCAGCACCAGCAGCAGCACGCACACGCCCAGCGCCACGAACACCGCCTTCGATTTCGGCTGCTTCGAGCTGGGGAAGCGGATCGTCGACACCATCAGCGCGCCCACCCCAACCATCAGCAGCATCACCAGGAAGGCGCGGCCCATGTCGGTGGCGACCACCGGGTCGGGCCAGGCCACCACCACCGCGGCCACGCAGGCCGCGCCGGCGGTGATCGGCATGCCGACGAAATAGCGCGGGTCGGTACGGCCCACCATTACGTTGAAGCGCGCCAGGCGCAGCGCCCCGCAGGCGACGAATATGAAGCAGGCCAGGCCGCCCATGCGCACCAGGGTCGGGTGGTCGGGGCTCATCTGCGCGAAGCCGTAGCAATACAGCAGCAGGCCGGGCGCGCAGCCGAAGTTCATCACGTCCGCGATCGAGTCGAGCTGCACGCCGAAATCCGACTGGGTGTTGGTGGCACGCGCGACAAAGCCGTCGAGCGCGTCGAACACGCCGGCCAGCACCAGCAGGATGGCCGCCAGGCGGTAGTCCGACGGATCGCCCACCGGGGCATTGTCGACCGAGATGACAATACTGCCGAAGCCGCAGGCGATCGACAGCAGGGTCACGAAACTGGGCAGGGCGAACTTGGCGCGCGCGAGGCGCTGCTGGCGGCTAGGCTTCAAATGGACGACTCGGCAAAGGAAAGAATGGCTTATTTTACATGGACTTAGATGTGACCCGGATTTGCCGCGACCGGCCGTCATCGATTGTGGAATTGGCCTAGAATGGAAGTTCTTTTATCCCGGTATTGACGGACCTTGGGAGTCTTGCATGATGAGCAAAACGCATCCTGTGAAGGGCGCCATCGCCGCCTTCATTGCCGCCCTGGCACTTGCCGCATGCGGCGGCGGCGGCTCGGACAACGGCAGCGCGAACAGCCTGACCGGCGCGAGCGGCGGCGGGTCGACCGGGTTCTCGGGCCAGGACGCATCGGCGCCGGTCCTGACGAATAACATCGCGCTCGACGGTTTCAACTGGATCAACTACCGGCGCGCCCAGGCCGGCGTCGGCGCCCTCGCGCACAACAACATGCTCGACCGCTCGGCCCAGGCCCACTCCGATTACCAGCGCCTGAACAACGACGTGACCCACGACGAGGATCCCGCCAAGCCCGGCTTCACCGGCGCCACGGTGGAAGCGCGCGTGCAGGCCGCCGGCTACGCGCTGGTCGGCAGGTACGCCTCCGGCGAGATCATCGCCGCCACCAACAACAACTCCGGCTTCTACATGGCCGAGGAACTGGTCACCGCGATCTACCACCGCTTCGTGATGTTCGAACCGCTGTTCAAGGACATGGGCAGCGGCGTGGCCACCGGGTCCAACAACTATCACTACTTCACCACCAATCTCGGGGCGACCAACGGCTACGCTGCAGGCCTGGCCGGCAATACCATCGTGAGCTGGCCCGTCAACGGCCAGACCGGGGTCCAGACCACCTTCAACAGCAATTTCGAGGAGCCGGATCCGGTCCCGGACGCCGAAAATGTCGGCTACCCGATCAGCATCCACGCAAACCTCGACAAGACGGTTGTCGTGCAGAGCTTCACGGTGCGTCCGCGCGGCGGTGCCGCCGACCTGGCGACGCGCCTGCTGGTGAAGGGCCGGGACGCCAACACCACCATGTCGTCGGTGGCGGCCATCGTGCCGATTGCGCCGCTGGCCGCGAACACGACCTACGACGTGAGCTTCAGCGGCACCGTCAGCGGCACGGCGGTCAGCAAGACCTGGTCGTTCACGACGAAGTAAACGGCCCCATGACCACGCCACAGACTGATCTCGACCAGGACCGCTCCACACCCGCCATCGACCGTGCCAACGGCATCGCCCGCCTGATGGGCGACGGTGCCCTGTTCGCGCGCGTACTGGCGCGCTTTCGCAAGGAGTACCGGCATGCGGCGGACGGCATCCGCAATGCGATCAAGGCCGGCGACATCCAGCTGGCGCAACGCCTGGCGCACACGCTCAAGGGCGCGGCCGGGATGATCGAGGCGGTGCCGCTGCGCGAAGAAGCCAGGGCGCTGGAACAGGCGCTGCGCCTCGGGATCGGCGAACATGAGTGGCGCCTGGCGCGCCTGGAACGCGCGCTGGAGCGGGTGCTGCGCGAACTGGACCTGGCGGAAGGCGCCCATCCGGCGCAGCCCACGGCGCGCGCAACGGAAGGCAGCGATGTCCTGGCGCGGCTGCGTATTCTGCTGGAAGACGGCAATGGCGACGCGGTCGACCTGGTGCAGGAGGCCGCAGCCAGCTTGAAGGGGGAAGTGGGAGAGGAATGCTACCGCCGGATCGCAGCGGCGATCGACGTGTTCGACTTCGAAGCGGCGCTGGCGCTGCTCAACCGGCGCGGTTGAATTCCGCTTCTTCGTCGAAGGCGTCGGAGCAGGATTTGCCGCAGAAGCGGCGCACGCTGTCCAAGGGTTTTTCGCAGTACCAGCACGAACCTTTCGGCGGCAGGCTCAAACGGGCCGGTACCTGCCTGGTGCCGGTATCGATCGACGCGGCGACGAGCGGCTCGACAGCCAGGCCCTTCTCCGGAAAACTTTCCTGTATCGTTTCCAAGATCACCCCCTTACCGGCAGCACTTCAGTATCGCAGAGATTACTTCAGTGGAACACCGTGTGCATGAGAAAGCGCAAGCGCCGCTTGTCCATTGCATGCTGCTGCGCGTTCGAGTGCTGTTCAGTGTGCGCCGTTTGCGCTACCTCCGCAATGGCGTGCTCACGACAGTGCCGATGCCGCAACAGTCACGGTACTCCCCGACATCATCGAAGCGAACCAGACCGGACTTCCATCTGCGGGAAATCATAGCAGTAATAACAACAGGCGCGCGCGGCCGTTCAATCGTGCGCGCCTCCGTCTCGGATTTGCGACGGCGCGTCAAGCATGCAGGCGTCAGCGTGCCGGTTCGAGGGTCACGACGAGGGCGCCGGGGACGGTATCGAGGCGGGTCGGCACGAACTGGGTGCCGGCATAGCGCAAGTCTTCCAGGCGGAAGCTGTAGATGGCGACGTCGCGCACCAGCTGGTTCATGAGGACGTCGGCGGCACGTCCGAGATCGCGGGCGCGGTCGCCGTCCATGCCCTGGATGTCGAAGCGGTCGACATGGGCGTCGGCCATGAACACGCCGCTGCGCGCGGCATCGATGTACAGGTGGCCGGACAGGGTCATGGTGCCGGCCCAGGACTGGCGCAGGAAAGGCGGCGACACCGCCACGTCCACCGTCAGCGCCACGCGGTCGCTCTGGGGCAGGACCTCGACGCGCGGGCCGGTCAGCTGCACGTCGAACAGTTCGAGCAGGCGGTTCCGCAGCGGGAAGCGGCGCTCCAGGCCCGCCTGCAGCTTGGCCTGCGACAGCTCGACGCGGCGCGGACCGGATAGGCTGGCGCAGGACGCGAGCATCGCGCCAGCCGCCAAGCTTACTGCCATCATGCCGAAACGCCGCCGCGTGATTCCCTGTTCCATGCCTGCCTCGCCCGTGAACTGTTCAGATGGGCGAAGCGTAGCACATCAGCGTTCGAGGCCGCTTATCACAGCCCCATGCCGCCGGACGCTTCGATGCGCTGGCCGGTGATCCAGCCGCTGCCTTCCGCCAGCAGGCTGGCGGCGGCACCGCCGATATCGTCCGGCAGGCCGGCGCGTCCCAAGGCCGTCTGCGAAGCGACCCAGCCGTTCAGGGCGGCGTCATCGCGCACGCGGCCGCCGTTGAAATCGGTGGCGATGGCGCCCGGCGCCAGCGTGTTCACCGAGATCCGGCGCGCCGCCAGTTCGCGCGCCAGGTAGCGCGTCAGCACCTCGACGCCGCCCTTGGCCGCGGCATAGGCGCCGGCGCCGGCCACCGTGAAGCGGGTCAGGCCGCTGGAGATGTTCAGGATGCGGCCGCCATCGTTCAGGCGCGACGCCAGCACCTGGGTCAGGAACAGCGCGGATTTCAAATGGATCGCGATCATGCCGTCGAACTGCGCTTCCGTCAGCTCCATCAGCGGCACGTGCAGGCCGCTGCCGGCATTGTTGACGAGGATGTCGAAGCGTTCCTGGCCCCAGCCGGCCAGCACGGCATCGACCTGTTGTGCGAAGCCGGCGAAGGCGTAGCTAGCGGCCACGTCCAGCTTCAGCGCGGCGGCCTTGCGGCCCGTTGCCTCGATCGCGGCGACGGTCTCCTGCGCAGCCGCTTCGTTTTGCTGATAGGTGAAGATGATGTCGGCGCCGTCGCGCGCCAGGTGCAGGGCCATGCTGCGGCCCAGGCCACGGCTGCCGCCGGTGATGATGGCAATTCGATTGTTCATCGCAGACTCCTTTTGTAAGAAGTGTCCAGTGTATTCTTCGCTCCCTCTGCAATAAACCTGCCAAAATCGAATTGACTTTGCAGGATTTACGAAGAATCATGGCGGCATGAACGAACTCGATACGATCCAGGTCTTCCTGAAGGTGGCTGAACTCGAGAGCTTCAGCGGCGCTGCCCGCCAGCTCGGCCTGCCGAATGCGACAGTGTCCGCGGCGGTGCGCCAGCTGGAGCAGCAGCTCGGCACGCGCCTGCTGCAGCGGACCACGCGCCGGGTGCAGATGACGCAGGAGGGCGAAGCCTTCCACGCGCGCAGCCGCGAGGTGCTGGATGAAGTCGAGGCGCTGCGCGGCATGTTCCGCGGCGGCGCCGATGTGCTGACGGGCCGCCTGCGGGTCGACATGTCGGTGGCGCTGGCCAGCGAACTGGTGCTGCCGCGCCTGGGCGAATTCATGGCAAAGCACCCGCAGCTGGCGATCGACCTCGGCACCGCCGACCGCCGCGTCGACCTGATCCGCGAAGGCTACGATTGCGTGTTGCGCGCGGGCGTGCTGCTCGATTCCAGCCTGGTCGCGCGGCCGCTGGGCAGCTACCGCCTGGTCAACTGCGCCAGCCCGGCCTATCTCGAACAGTACGGCACACCCTTGAAGCTCGAGGATCTTTTACATCATCGCCTGGTGCACTACGACGCCCAGCTGGGCGGCAGCGCCGCAGCCTGGGAATGGTTCGACGGCGAGCAGACCCGCTACGCGCCGGTCGGCAGCATGCTGACCGTGAACGGCACCGCCTCCTATAAGGCCGCCTGCCTGGCCGGCCTCGGCATCATCCAGGTCCCGCGCGCCGGCCTGCGCGAACTGATCGAGGCCGGCAAACTCGTGGAGGTGCTGCCCGATTACCGGCCGGCGCCGATGCCGGTGGCCTTCGTGTATCCGACCCGGCGCCATGTGCCGGCGCGGGCGGTGGCCTTCATGGATTGGGTGGCGGAATTATTGAAGCCCTACCTGGATTGAGGTATCAGAATCGCCAGCCATAAGCGAGTCCAAGTATGTTTTCCGCCAGGCTCACATTCGCATTCCCGCCGCCAAAGTTTTGCGGAATCGAATGGATGCCATTCACCGTTTTCTTCGGCGCGCGCGTATAGGCGACACTGATTTCGCCGTGATCGCCGAGCTTCAAGCTGCCGCCGGTGCTCAGGTGATTCTGGACGACACCCGGCGCCAGGATATTGAATAGGGTCTCGCTGGCCGGCACCGGCTGCGTGGAATGGTTATAGCCCACGCGCAGGGTCAGGCTGTCGCCGACGTCGTAAGCGGCGCCGATCTTGTAGACGCTGATATTCTTCCAGCCGAAACCGGGACCGCCGGCCGTACCGAGCTGGCCGGTCGCGAAATGCGATAGCGGCGCGCCAACCGACGTAATCCGGCCGTACATGATGCGATGGATGTCCGCAGCGACGGTCAAGCCGGACGTGATTCGATACGCCGCGCCGATGCCGTAGCTTGCCGGGATATCGAAACTGCCGCCATCGGCAAACAGGCCGCGGTATCTGTCGAACCTGCCCATGGCAATCTTCGCCCCCCAGCTGGCGCCGATGCTGAATTCAGGCGTGAGCCTGCCGAGATAACCGAGCCGCAGGCCCCAGCCGGTCGAGGTATCGATGCCGCGATCGGTCACCGCGCCGGGGCTGGACGAGAACATCGGGTTATCGAAGTTCGCGAGTCCCTTTGCCTCGAAACGCTGATAGGCAAAGTTCAGGGCGGCGCCGATGGCATGAGCTTCCGCCAGCTTCCAGGCGATATTCGGCGCAATGAATACCTGTTCGAGATTGACGCCGGCCTCGCCATGGCCAAACAGCGGAATGCCGCGCCGGTAGGTGGTATTCATGCCGCCATTGCCATAGACGGCGATGCCCGCTGCCAGACGCGGCCCGATTTGCCTGACAAGCCCTAGTTCAGGGATATAGAAATGCTTTTTGCCGTTGCCGTCATAACTGCCATTGACAGGGGCCGCACTGCCGGCGATGTCCGCGCTGCGTTTCGGCGCAAACCAGCTGACGCCGAGATCGAAGCGCTCATCGAGGAATACGCCGCCGGCAGGATTGGCGGCCGCCGCCAGCCCATCCTGCGGTAGCGCGATGCCGGCGCCGCCGATGCCCTGGGCCTTGATGCCATAGCCCTGCTGGAAATAGCCGTTGGTGGCGTGCGTGGTATCGGCCGCGAATGCGGCCAGCATGAGTGCGGCCAGCCTGGGGAGCCGGCCGGTTCGGGTTTGCCTGGTTTGCCTGGTTTGCATGGGGCCTCGGGAAGGATTGCGAACGAAGCAAATAACTTATGCTTGTTTGCAATACGAAGCACCGAGTCACATCAAAACAATTGAACCAAGCTCAGTAGTAGTAAGGCGTCTTGCGGTCCCACTCCGTGTTCGGATAGCGCTTGTTCAGCAGGACGAAGGCCTTTTTCGACAGGCTTGACGCGCCCGGGTCGAGGCAGCCGCCGCGCGTCGACTGCACCACCACGTACAGCAGCCAGGGCAGCTCCGGATCCTTCGGGTGGCTGTTCAGCCATTGCAGCACGTCGTCGCCGACCACGCCGGTGGCGGTCTTCAGCGGCGCCAGGCGCGCCAGCTCGTCGCGCGCAGCCGCCGCCCCGCCGGTTTCGGGTGCCGCCGGCAGACGCCATGCGAAGCGCTTGTCCGCCACCGCCTCGTCGTCCGTGCGCTTGAAGCTGCACCAGGCTGACGCGGTGGCATCGTCGTCCGGGACGCGCTGGACGGGACGCGGCATGATGTCCAGCTGCGCCGACAGGCCGAAGCGCAGCGTCGCGACCAGCATGATGTGGCGGCGCTCCTCCGCCGACTTCGCGGCGCGGTAGCGCGCGGCCGTCCCGCGCACTTCCGGGACCAGTTCCGCCAGCGTATCGGCGGCCCGTACGCCCGTTTCGTGGTCGTCGAGCAGGGCTGCGCGGATCCAGGCGGCGCCGGCGGCGCGGGCACGCAAGTCCTTCGGCAAGGTGCCGGCCTGCGCCAGCTCGACCATGCCGGCGGCCGGCAGCGCGGTACTGAACCACTGCAGGCCATCCTCGTTGACTGCATCTTCCTTCGGGTTCGCTTCGTTCCTGGCGTAATCCACATTGGTGCGCAGCAGCCAGGCGCCCGCATCCTTGACCGATGCCGCCACCGCGAAGCGCTCCTCGCGGAACAGGTTGCGCGTGCCTGCCGACAGCTTGCGCTGCAGGGCCGCCTCGCTGATCGCGCGCGCCTCCTCCTTCCTGCCGGCCAGCCGGTACAGGCGCGCCAAGTGGTAGCGCAAGGTCAGCCAGGACGGATCGTCGGCGCCGACCTCCAGCGCGGCCTTCTCCATGTCCGGCGTGATGGCCGGGGCCAGCATCATGGCTGCGGTCAGCCAGCTGCGCGACCTGGTCTTCTGCCAGCGCGCCAGCGCGTGCGCAGCCTGGGCGGCGCAGGACGGGTCTTCGGTCTGCTGGTCGCAATCGTGCAGGGTCTCGATCCAGTCGATGAAGTCGTGCTGGGCGCGTCCCGTACCGGCCTTGGCGCCGTCCATCAGGATCGCCCAGTCGCCCAGCCGGTCCAGCGCGAAGGGATCGGCGGCCGGCTTGTCCAGGTAGCGGCTCAGCTCTTCCAGGCGCAGCTCGGGCGTGAGGCGCACGCGCATCGCGCGCAGCAATGCGCGGGTCGGCTCATGCATGGGAGAGAGCGCGGCGTCGGCCAGGATCGCATCGCCGCGGCGTTCGAGCAGGCGGGCGTACTTGTCGCGTTCGGCCACGCCGGCTTCCTTGTTCAGCTGCGCGCGCCGGATCTCCGAGCGCAGCGCCAGGTAGACACCCAGGCCCTGCATCGGGTGGCCGCGCGTGGCGCCGATGCGCTCGAACTGCGCCGTGCTCTCCGCGTAATGCTGCAGGTAGAAATCCCAGGCGGCGCGCTGGTAGTCGCGCAGCTGGCGCCAGAACAGCGGTTCGGACTCGGGCAGCGGCGCCGGCGGCACCAGCTTCGGCGGCTTCTGGTCGCCGTAACGGTAGCGCGCATCGTCCGCTTCGGCGCAGGCTTCGGCAACCTGGTACTGGGCGCGCACCCACGCCGTGAGGCGCTCGCGGCTGACGTCGGGACGCGTGCCGAGCTTGCGGTAGGTAAGCGCGGCCTGGTCGCTCGCCGCGGCCGGGCAGGCGGAACGGTACTTCCAGAGCGCGGGGTCGTTGTCGCGCAGCTGCAGGATTTCCGCCACCGACGGCATGGGCGGCTGCGCTTGCGGCTCGGGTTCGGGGGCGCTGGTGTCCGCCCAGCCGTTCGAGAATGCCGTGCCGTCGGCGCGCGCCAGCCCGCCCGCGAGCCCCGGCGCCTGGGCGAGCTTCGGCCCGAGCGCGATCGCGCGCCACGCTGTGTACAGGTAGACCCGCCGCATGCCCGGCTGCAGGATGCCGATCTCGCCCGCCTGGAAGCGCTCGAGCGGAATGTCGGGCGAGCGGTAGGCCTTGAACATCATGTAGCTGGGGCCGGAGTCACCGCTGGCGCCGGCGTCGCTCGCCATCGAGCACGCGGCGGCCAGCATGACGGCCGCAAGAAGTCGCTTCATTCGGGGTCTCTCCATCCTTTTTCATCGAACCAGTAAGTGTGCCGGTAGCGTGCCGTCACTGCGGGCGCGAACGGCTCCTGCCTTGAAAAGCCGGCGCTGCCCGTGCGGCACAGCGGATGCAGCAACTGCGGGCGGGACGCCACGACGCCGCGCAAGGCCGCATTGTCGCGGCCCATGCGGAAGAACATCGGCACCACTTCGTCGGCGGCCAGCCCGTCCAGCCAGGACGGCGAACGGCACCACCACGCCAGCGCGGTGACGCTCAGGCGGATATCGGGCGGCAGCGATGTGCGGATGCCCTGCACCAGGGCGCGGTAGTCGGCACGCTGCGAAGGCCGCGCTTCCAGGTCGAGCTGGACCCAGCCGGACGTGCTCGCGCGCGCGGCTGCGCGCATGGCGTCGAGCACGGTGGCCCGCGCCGGCTGCAGGCTGGCGGGCGGACGCAGCACATCGATTTCCACGTGCACCACCGGGATCACGCGGGTGTCCGGCGGCAGCCGGCGCGGCCGGGCGCCGGGACGCACCAGCACCTTGTCGCCGACCAGCCAGATGTGGCGGTCGACCACCGCCACCACGGCCTGCGACCAGGCCGGGATGGGCGCGTCGCGCCACAGCCAGGCCACGGCATCCGTGCCGGGTGCGGGCGGCAGGTCGGCAGGCATCGGCTTTACTTACCGATACAGAAGCGGCTGAAGATCACCCCCAGCAGATCATCCGGCGTGAACTGCCCGGTAATGCTCGACAGCTGGTCCTGCGCCAACCGCAGCTCCTCGGCAAACAGATCCAGCGACTGGTCGTCCTGCGCCGCGTGCGCCGCCGCCATGTCGAGGTGCTCGCGCGCCGCGCGCAGGGCGATCAGGTGGCGCTCCCGCGCCAGGTAGAGCGACTCGCCGGTCTGCTGCCAGCCGGCGATGCGCAGCAGTTCCGCGCGCAGCAGCTCGATGCCGATCTTCTCGTGCGCCGACAAATAAATATGGGTCGCGTCGGCACTCACGTCCACCGAGGGCTTGTGGCCCGACAGGTCGATCTTGTTCCAGATGCGGACCACCGGCACGCCTTCCGGGAAGGCGGCGACGATCTCCTCGTCGGCTTTCGCCGGGCCCAGGTTGGCGTCGAGCAGGTGCAGGATCACGTCGGCCTTGCCGACCTCGCCCCAGGTGCGCTCGATGCCGATGCGCTCGACCACGTCGATGCCCTCGTCCAGCGCGCGGATGCCGGCGGTGTCGATGATGTTCAGCGGGATGCCCTCGACCTGGATGGTCTCGCTGACCTTGTCGCGGGTAGTGCCGGCGATCGGCGTGACGATGGCGACGTCCGATCCGGCCAGCGCGTTCAGCAGCGAGGATTTGCCGACGTTCGGCTGGCCGACCAGCACCACGTTCAGGCCTTCGCGCAGCAGCGCGCCTTGCGCCGCCTGGCTGAACACTTTATTCAGCGCCTCGACGATGCCGGCCAGCTGGCCGCGCGCGTTGGACTTTTCGAGGAAGTCGATCTCCTCTTCCGGGAAATCCAGCGTGGCCTCGACCAGCATGCGCAGGTTGATGGTCTTTTCCACCAGCTCGTGCACGACCTTCGAGAAGGCGCCCGACAGCGATTGCGACGCCGACTTGGCGGCGGCTTCGGTGGAGGCGTCGATCAGGTCGGCCACGGCCTCGGCCTGGGCCAGGTCGAGCTTGTCGTTCAGGAAGGCGCGGCGCGTGAATTCGCCCGGCTCGGCCAGGCGCAGGCCGGATTCCAGGCCCGCTTCCAGCACACGCGCCAGCAGCATGCGCAGCACCACCGGGCCGCCGTGGCCCTGCAGTTCCAGCACGTCTTCGCCGGTATAGGAGTGCGGGCCCTTGAAGTACAGAGCCAGGCCTTCGTCGATGACGGTGCCGTCGGCAGCCTTGAAGGGGGTATAGGTGGCGTGGCGCGGGGCCAGGGTCTGGCCCGGGAACAGCGCATCGATCAGCGGCGCCAGCGATTTGCCGGACGCACGTACGACGCCGATGCCGCCACGGCCGGGGGCGGTGGCGATGGCGGCGATGGGGGAGGTATCGAGTTTCATAAGAGGTGATTGTAATAAAAAAGCCCGTGCGAACACGGGCTTCTAGTCAGCGCAGCGAAAAGGCCTTACTTTGCCGGCGCATACTTCTTGGTGATCACATACTGCTGCGCCATCGAGATCAGGTTGTTCACCACCCAGTACAGCACCAGGCCGGACGGGAAGAAGATGAAGATCACCGAGAACGCGATCGGCATGAACATCATCATCTTGGCCTGCATCGGGTCGGCCGGCTGCGGGTTCAGGCGGGTGGTCACGATCATCGAGATCGCGTACAGGATCGGCAGCACGTAGAACGGGTCCGGCGCGGTCAGGTCGTGGATCCACAGCACCCACGGGGCGCCGCGCATTTCGACCGCGGCCTGCAGCACCCAGTACAGCGCCAGGAACACCGGCATCTGGATCAGGATCGGCAGGCAGCCGCCCAGCGGGTTGATCTTCTCGGTCTTGTACAGCTCCATGGTGGCCTGCTGCATCTTGACCGGGTCGGCCTTGTAGCGCTCGCGGATCGCCTGCATCTTCGGCGTCACGGTCTTCATCTTGGCCATGCTGCGGTAGCCGGCGGCGGACAGCGGGAAGAACAGCAGCTTGATCAGGATGGTGAAGGCGACGATGGTCCAGCCCCAGTTACCGATCATCTGGTGCAGCTGGTCCATGGTCCAGAAAATCGGCTTGGCGATGATGGTCGCCCAGCCGTAGTCGCGCACCAGTTCCAGGCCCGGCGTGACCTTTTCCAGCATCTTCTCTTCCTGCGGACCCGAGTACAGGCGCGCTTCGTTCGACACGGTCGCACCCGGCGCCACGGTACCCAGCGGGAGCACGGTGCCGATCGCGAACAGGTTGTTGCCCAGGCTCTTGGTGTAGATGTCGCGCTGCAGCTTCTCCTGCGGGATGAAGGCGGAGACGAAGAAGTGCTGCGAGATCGCGATCCAGCCGTCGGTGGCCTTGGTCGCGTGCTCGGCGTTGCCCTTGGCGATCTTCTCGAAGGTCAGCTTCTGGTACTTGTCCTGCGAGGTGTACAGGGTCGGACCGGTGTAGCTGCTGTTGAAATAAGTGTCGCCTTCCGGCTTGCTGCCGTCGTGCTGCAGCTGCAGGTAGAGGCTCGGCGCCACCGGCGCGGTGCCGATGTTGGTCACGTCATGGCGCACGCCGATCACGTAGTCGCCCTGGTGGAAGGTGAAGGTCTTGGTCAGGCGCACGCCGCCCTGCTCCGCTTCGAGCACGAGCTGGATCTGGTTGCCATTGGTGACCAGCGGCTTCGCCACGAACGGGGTGTTGTGGTTCGGCAGGACGCCGGTCGCGGCCGGGGTCAGGCCGGTCTGCGCCAGGTAGAGGCGGCCCTTGGTCGCGTCGGTATGGAACAGCAGCTGGTTCTTGGTGTTGTCGACCTTGTCGCGGTACTTCAGCAGCTCCAGGCGGCGGATCACACCACCGGCGGTGTCGATGTCGGCTTTATAGACGTCGGTCGTGATCGTGATGATCTGGGTGGCGACAGGGGCCTGCGCAGTGCCTGCTGCGGGAGCCGCACCAGGTACTGCGCCGGGCACGGAAGCCGGGGTCGCGGTCGCTGCCGGCAGGTCGTTCACCTTCGGCTGGGCGGGCGTGGTGCTGGCTGCGACTTTGGCCGGCGGGGCCGGCGAGAACATCGACTGCTTGCCGTTGGCCACCATCCAGTCGTTCCAGAGGACGACCAGCGAGACGGCGAACACGATCCACAGGATGGTACGTTTATTGATTTCCATTGGGTCTTATTCAGGAATGCTTGCAACCGCAAGCGGTTGGTGGGGGTGGCACAGGATCGTTGCCGCCGGCGTTCCACGGATGGCAGCGGCAGACGCGGCGCATGGCCAGCCAGCCACCACGCGCGGCGCCGTGCAGGCGTACCGCTTCGATCGCGTAATTGGAACAGGTCGGATAGAAACGGCAGCTCGGTCCGAGCATCGGAGACACCAGCAACTGGTAACCGCGCAACAGCCAGACGAGCAGCCGGTTCATGATGGCTGCTGCCCTGGCTGTGGATCTGGCGCCGGCTTGCGCGGCCGCGGCGCCTGCGACGCGAACAGGCGCGCCAGCTCGGTGCGCAGCAGCGTCTTCAGCGCGGCGTTGGTCGCCGGGCCGTCCTTGGCGTTGACCGGACGCGCCAGCCGCACGATGCAATCGACGCTGGGCATCGGCATGGTGCGGAACAGTTCGCGCGTGACGCGCTTGATGGTGTTGCGCGTGACCGCGCGCGGGGCGAAGCGTTTGGCCGCGACGACGCCCAGCCGCGCATGCGGCAGGGCGTTCGGCCGGGTATAGAGCACGAAATGCGCGCTTTTTTGTGCGGGGCGCAAACGAAAAACGGATGAAAACTCATCCGTTTTTACGATACGCCGAACGCGCGCGAAGTCGTGCGAACCTTCGCCTGTCATAGCTGGATATAACTGAGCGCGGTCGACAGGGCGTCTGGTGGCTTAGACAGCCAGACGCTTGCGGCCCTTGGCGCGGCGTGCGTTCAGGACTTGGCGGCCACCACGGGTAGCCATACGTGCGCGGAAGCCGTGCGTACGCTTGCGACGAACGACGGAAGGTTGGTAAGTACGTTTCATGGTGGTCTCGCTTAAAGCAAAATAGAATGCAAAATCGGAGCCGGCGTCTCATGAGCCGGCAATGCGCCAATGACATTTCGCAGTTGTTAAGCCAGCGTCACGCCTCAGCAAAGCTTGTTCGCCCATGTGCTGAGTGCCTGAGTTGGCAATGCGTGTGGGCGGGGAACCCTGAATTAGACAGCATTTTCAGTCGAGCTGTCAAGAAAGCTGTTGCGCCGCAGCGCCGCCGGGCAAGCCGTCCTCCCGGTTGCTCTTGTGCATCACGCTGTTGAGATTCGGTGGAAAAAACCCGTCTCGCCTGTGGATAACTTTCGAGAAGACAGTTAAAATAGAGTGTTACGCTTTAACTTGGTCGATGTATGGAAAACTTTTGGCAAGCCTGTTCCTCGCAGCTGGAACTCGAGCTGACGCCGCAGCAATATACCGCGTGGATCAAACCACTGGTCGCCCTCGACTATGAGGACGGCAAGCTGCGCATCGCGGCGCCCAACCGCTTCAAGCTCGACTGGGTGAAGTCGCAATTCGCCAACCGCATTACCGCTTTCGCTTCCGACTTCTGGGAGCGCCCGGTGGAGGTGCAGTTCGTGCTCGACCCCAAGACCCTGCCGAAGAAGCCGGCCGCGTCTGCGCCTGCGCCCAACCCGGGCAATGGCGGCATGAACGGCAGCGGCGCCATGGGCATCAATGCCGCCGCCGATAACACCGTGCCGGCCACGCCGGTGGTCACGCCGGACAACGTCATCGCCAACAACCCGCGCCGCGAGCAGAGCCGCGTGAATTCCGAGCTCACGTTCGAGAACTTCGTGACCGGTAAGGCCAACCAGCTGGCGCGCGCCGCCGCGATCCAGGTGGCGAACAACCCGGGCGTCTCGTACAACCCGCTGTTCTTCTACGGCGGCGTCGGCCTCGGTAAGACGCACTTGATCCACGCGATCGGCAACCAGGTCATGAAGGACCAGCCGGGCGCGCGCATCCGCTACATCCACGCCGAGCAGTACGTGCGCGACGTCGTGACCGCCTACCAGCGCAAGGGCTTCGACGACTTCAAGCATTACTACCACTCGCTGGACATGCTGCTGATCGACGATATTCAATTCTTCGGCGGCAAGAGCCGCACGCAGGAAGAGTTCTTCTATGCCTTCGAAGCGCTGATCGCGGCCAAGAAACAGATCATCATCACTTCGGATACCTATCCGAAAGAGATCACCGGCATGGACGACCGCCTGATCTCGCGCTTCGACTCCGGCCTGACGGTGGCGATCGAGCCGCCGGAGCTGGAAATGCGCGTGGCGATCCTGATGAAGAAGGCGGAATCGGAAGGCGTGGTGCTGAATGACGACGTCGCCTTCTTCGTGGCCAAGCACCTGCGCTCCAACGTGCGCGAGCTGGAAGGCGCGCTGCGCAAGATCCTGGCCTACTCCCGCTTCCATGGCAAAGAGATCACCATCGACGTGGTGAAGGAAGCGCTGAAGGACCTGCTGTCGGTGCAGAACCGCCAGATCTCGGTCGAGAACATCCAGAAGACCGTGGCCGACTTCTTCAACATCAAGGTCGCGGACATGTATTCGAAGCGCCGCCCGGCGAACATCGCCCGTCCGCGCCAGATCGCGATGTACCTGGCGAAAGAGCTGACGCAGAAGAGCCTACCGGAAATTGGCGAGCTGTTCGGCGGCCGCGACCACACGACGGTGCTGCACGCGGTGCGCAAGATCGCCCAGGACCGCGCCAAGAATGCCGAGTGCAACCACGAACTGCACGTGCTGGAACAGACCTTAAAAGGCTGAGTCGGTTTAGTGATTTCTGGCAAAATATTGCTGAGACAACATTTTCACCTGATAAAAAACTGAGGGATATTTATGCAACTGGTCAAATCCACCCGAGACACGCTTCTCCGGCCACTGCAAATCGTGAGTGGTATTGTCGAGCGTCGGCACACTATGCCGATTCTGGCCAATATCCTCATCCGCAAGAATGGCGAGAGCGTTTCTTTCCTGTCGACCGACACCGAGGTGCAGATCACGACCCTGGCCAATATTGGTTCGGGTCCTGAAGAAACCGGCACCACCGTGGCGGCCCGCAAGCTGCTCGACATCCTGCGCGCGCTGCCGGAATCGGGCGACGTGACGATGACCCTGCTGAACAAGCGCCTGACCGTCCAGAGCGGCAAGTCGCGCTTCGCCCTGCAGACCCTGGCGGCCGAGGAATTCCCGACCGTCTCGGTGGCCGACAGCTACAACGCCACCGTCACCCTGCCGCAGAAGACCCTGAAGCACCTGTTCAACATGGTGCACTTCGCGATGGCCCAGCAGGACATCCGCTATTACCTGAACGGCCTGCTGCTGGTGCTGGACGGTAATAACGTGATCGCGGTCGCCACCGACGGCCACCGCCTGGCCTTCGCGCAAGTGGAAGCGGAACAAAGCTTCGAGCGCCAGGAAGTCATCATCCCGCGCAAGACCATCATCGAACTGCAGCGCCTGCTGGAAGAAAGCGACGAGACCGTCCGCCTGGACATCGCCGCCTCGCAGGTGAAACTGACCTTCGCCGACATCGAACTGGTGTCGAAGCTGGTCGAGGGCAAGTTCCCGGACTACACCCGCGTGATCCCGAAGGGCTACAAGAACGACTTCACGATCGGCCGCGACGAACTGCTGCGCTCGCTGCAGCGCGCTGCGATCATGACCAGCGACAAGTTCAAGGGCGTGCGCTGCCTGATCGCCCCGGGCTCGATGAAGATCAGCTCGACCAACGCCGACCAGGAAGAGGCCGTGGAAGAACTCGAAATCGACTACGGCGGCGATGCCATCGACATCGGTTTCAACGTGACTTACCTGCTGGACGTGCTGAACAACCTGAAGTGCGACCAGGTGAATATTTCGCTGGGCGATTCGAACTCGTCGGCGCTGATTTCGATTCCTGAAAATGGCGACTTCAAGTATGTCGTCATGCCGATGCGTATTTAAAAAAGGTACAGGCGCCCATATATAGTCCTATTGGCGCAAAGACTGCGGCGCAGCATGCCGCGGTCTGATTTATACGTTATTTGAGAAAGCAGTCATGTCCGAGAACACTCAAGAAGTTTTGGAAACCGCGCCGAGCAAGGCGGAAGAATACGGCGCCTCGTCGATTCAGATCCTCGAAGGCCTGGAGGCCGTGCGCAAGCGTCCGGGCATGTATATCGGCGACACGTCCGACGGCACCGGCCTGCACCACCTGGTGTTCGAGGTGCTGGACAACTCGATCGACGAAGCCCTGGCCGGCTACTGCACCGAGATCCACGTCACGATCCACTCCGACAACTCGATCTCCATCACCGACAATGGCCGCGGCATCCCGACCGGTGTCAAGATGGACGACAAGCACGAGCCGAAGCGCTCGGCGACCGAGATCGCCCTGACGGAACTGCACGCCGGCGGCAAATTCAACCAGAACTCGTACAAGGTTTCCGGCGGCCTGCACGGCGTGGGCGTCTCCTGCGTGAACGCGCTGTCGAAGCTGCTGCGCGTGACCGTTCGCCAGAAAGGCAAGATCCACCAGCTGGAATTCTCGCGTGGCGTGCCGATGGACCGCATCATCGAAGTCGTCGACGGCGTGGAAGTCTCGCCGATGAAGATCATCGGCGACACCGACAAGCGCGGCACCGAAGTGCATTTCTGGGCCGACGAGGAAATCTTCACCCACGTCGAGTTCCACTACGAGATCCTGAGCAAGCGCATCCGCGAACTCTCCTTCCTGAACAACGGCGTCAACATCAAGCTGAGCGACCAGCGCAACGGCAAGGAAGAAGTGTTCGCCTTCGAAGGCGGCACCCGCGGCTTCGTGGAGTACATCAACAAGGCCAAGGCCGTCCTGCACCCGACCGTGTTCCAGGCCACCGGCGACCGCCAGTCCGACCAGGGCACCAATATCTCGGTGGACGTGTCGATGCAGTGGAACGACTCGTACAACGAGCAGGTGCTGTGCTTCACCAACAACATCCCGCAGCGCGACGGCGGTACCCACCTGACCGGCCTGCGCGCGGCGATGACGCGCGTGATCAACAAGTACATCGACGAGAACGAATTCGCCAAGAAGGCCAAGGTCGAAATCTCGGGCGACGACATGCGCGAAGGCCTGACCTGCGTGCTGTCCGTGAAAGTGCCGGAGCCGAAATTCTCGTCGCAGACAAAGGACAAGCTGGTCTCGTCGGAAGTGCGCGGCCCGGTCGAAGAGATCGTGGCGAAAACGCTCACCGACTTCCTGAACGAAAAGCCGAACGACGCCAAGATCATCTGCGGCAAGATCGTCGAAGCCGCGCGTGCGCGCGAAGCGGCGCGTAAAGCCCGCGACCTGACCCGCCGCAAGGGTGTGATGGACGGGCTGGGCTTATCGTCCAAACTGGCGGACTGCCAGGAACGCGACCCGGCGCTGGCCGAGCTGTACATCGTCGAGGGTGACTCCGCAGGCGGTTCGGCAAAACAGGGCCGCGACCGTAAATTCCAGGCCATCCTGCCGCTGCGCGGCAAGGTGCTGAACGTGGAAAAGGCGCGCTTCGAGAAGATGCTGTCGTCGGAGCAGATCACGACCCTGATCGCGACCCTCGGCACCTCGATCGGCCCGGACGAATTCAACGTCGACAAGCTGCGCTACCACCGCATCATCATCATGACCGACGCGGACGTCGACGGCGCCCACATCCGTACCCTGCTGCTGACCCTGTTCTACCGCCAGATGCCGCAGCTGGTCGAGCGCGGCCACATCTACATCGCGCAGCCGCCGCTGTACAAGGTGAAGGCCGGCCGCGACGAGCGCTACCTGAAGGACGACGTCGAGGAAGCCAGCTACATGATGCGCGTGGCCCTGAACACGGCCGCCCTGCTGCCGAAGGAAGGCGCCGAGCCGATCGTCGACGAAGCGCTGGGCGAACTGGTGGACAAGTACAACAAGGCCAACGCCATCATGATGCGCCTGACGCGCGTGATCGACCGCGCGGCCCTGTCGGCCATCATGACCGGCGTGACGCTCGACCTGACGAGCCAGGAAGCCGCCGAGAAATCGGCCCAGGCCATGATGGCCGCGATCAATGAGCCGAGCGTGAAGGTTGGCGTGCGCTCCGACGAGCTGTCGGAAAAGCATGCGCTGCGCATCGAACGCATCCACCACGGCAACGTGCAGGTGACCTCGATCGACGCCGACTTCGTCGCCGGCGCCGACTACGCGACCCTCGCCAACTCGGCCGCCACCTTCCAGGGCCTGATGGGCGACGGCGCCATCATCCGCCGCGGCGAAGGCGAGAAGATGAAGGAATTCGCCGTGCGCGACTTCCAGCAGGCCATGGAATGGCTGCGCGAGGAAGCCGAGCGTGGCGTGTCCAAGCAGCGCTACAAGGGTCTGGGTGAGATGAATCCCGAGCAGCTTTGGGAGACGACCATGGATCCGACCGTGCGTCGCTTGCTGAAGGTGCAGATCGAAGACGCTATCGCTGCGGACCAGATCTTTACTACCCTGATGGGTGATGAGGTGGAGCCGCGTCGTAACTTCATTGAGACGAATGCGCTGCAGGCGGGGAATATCGACGTTTGATCCTTGCCGGGTCGCTTGACGACAAAAAGCCAGCCTTGCGGGGCTGGCTTTTTATTTTCCGCCTAGCCGGTGCGCCTGGCCGTTCCTTTCTTTGGCGCCGGCGCCTCGGCGGCTTCGATACCCGCTTCGAACTGGTTCAAAATTTGCGTGATCGTCGAATTGACCGCATATTTCCGCTTCAGTCGGACCAGCTCCTTGTCGGTCCCGTTGCACAAGCTGCGGCTCTCCCGGCTCGCCTCGCTCATGCGCTGCTCGCCGCGCACCCGGTCGCAACCCTGGCGGCGGTCGACGAAGCGCTGCACTTCCAGCGGCAGGTAGTCCTGGCCCAAGGCAGGCAAGGCCGCGCACAGCAGGGCAAAGCACATCAGGCATCGATTCATCGTCCACGCTCCTTGCAAGCTCATCGGAGCATTGGAATACGAGATGCCTGTTGCAGTGTTGAACTTGCTCAGTGCTTAGCCAGCATCACCGTGCTCGCCCCGGCGCACCACCTGCAGGGTACGGACGATCACGGGCCCGGCCCGCAGCAGGTGCGTCGCCGACACCAGCATCTCCGCCGCGCGCCGAAGTCGGCCAGTTCATCGCCTGGATCCGCGGCCTAGAACAGCTTGATCGAGACGACGCCGGCGAGTAGCACCATGGTCCCGGCCAGGCGCACCGGCGATACCGCGCTTTTCGGCAGTCCCAGCCAGCCAAAGCGGTCGATCAGCATGGAGACGGCCTGCTGGCCGGCGATCGTAAAGCCGACCGTCGCCGCAGCGCCGATGACCGGCATGGCGGTGAACACCGTCGTGACATAACACGCACCCACCACGCCGCCGAGCCATCCCCACCACGGCATGCCGCACAGCCCTGCCAGCCGCGGACGTCCGGCGATACCCAGTACGATCACGGCCAGGAGGATCGCGGCCATGCCCATGGCCGCGACCACGAAACTCGTGAGCGATACCGCCAGCGGCGCGCCGCTCGCACGGGCAAGCCCCGCGTTGAGCGCCCCCTGCACAGGGAGCAGGCCGCCGCAGACGGCGCCGAGCGCAACCCAGGCGGCTTTCATCCGCAGTCGTTCCGGTCCGGCGGCGCGCCCTTGTCCACGCACGATGAGTGCGATGCCGGCGGCCACGCAGGCCGCGCCCAGCCAGGTGAACGGTCCGGGCACGCGGCGGGCAATCCCCAGCAGGCCGAAACCATCGAGCAGCAGCGAGGCCAGCGCCTGCCCCGCGATGAACAGGCCGACCGTGGCGACGGCACCGAGGCGCGGAAAGAGGACGATGCCGGCAACGACATAGGCGGCGCTGGCCAGTCCGGCGGACAGCTGCCACCACTCGGCTTGCGCCAGGGTGCCCATCGCGCGGATCTCGGCGCTGGCAATGGCGAGCACGAAGAGCAAGGCGGCGGCCAGCGCCAGTTGCAGGGCCGCCGCCGAGAAGGGGCTGGCCAGCGCCTTGCTCAGGCGCGCATTGGCCGCCGCCTGCAAAGGCAGGCCGCAGCCCGCCAGGAAGGCGAGGAAGATGTACAAGGTGCTCATGGTCAGAGGGTCCTCAGGCCGGCAATGCCGACGAATATCAGGGTCATGCAAAACAGCCGGCCAATCGACAGTGGCTCGGCAAACAAGAACAGTCCGGCGAGACTGACGCCAAGCGCACCAATGCCCGTCCACACTGCGTACGCAACGCTGAGCGGCAGTGCGCGTACCGCGCTGGCCAGCAGGTAGATGCTGCCCAGCGCAGCGGCCAGCGCCAGCGCGCTCGGCAGCGGCCGCGTCCATCCATCCGAGGACTTGAGCGCGACCGCCATCCCGACTTCCAGCAGTCCCGCCGCCAGCACCAGCGCCCAGGCGGGGGCATTAGCCATGCCCGTTCTCCGCTGCCTTGCGCAGGCCCCGCCCGACCGCCGGACGCTCGCCCACCGTGCGCAGCCAGGCCGCCACGGCGGGATAGTCGTGGATGTCGATGCCCAGTTCGTCGTGGGTGAGCAGCCAGGGGTAAAACGCGATGTCGGCGACCGTATAGTCGTCGCCCGCGATGTAGCCCGAGGCCGCGAGCCGTCGATCGATCACGCGGTACACGCGCTTCGCTTCCTGCGTGTAGCGTTCCAGGGCCTGGGCATTCGGCTGCGGCGCCGCATGCCTGAACCACCACAGCTGGCCGAGCATGGGGCCGGCGCTTGCCGCCTGCATGAACAGCCATTGCAGCACGGCCTGCTGTCCCTGGCCGTCGGCGGGAATGAGCTTGCCCGTGACGGTGGCAAGATGAAACAGGATGGCGCACGATTCGAACATGCCGGCGCCATGTTCTTCATCGACCAGCACGGGAATCTTGTGGTTGGGGCTGAGGTTTTCGAATGCAGGAGAAAACTGTTCGCCAGCGCCCAGGTTGATGAAACGGATCCGGTAGGCGAGCGCCAGCTCTTCCAATGCGATCGTGATCTTCCTGCCGTTCGGCGTGTCTGCGATATAGGCGGTGTACATGTCTGCTAGTCCTGAGTGAATGAAGGGCTAGCGTAGTCTGTGCAAGAATAGGCGGCAATTCGCTATTTCTGCATATTGCTTATCGATTTTTGCACAATCATGAACTGGGACGACTACCGCTATTTCCTCGCTATTGCCGAGACCGGGTCGCTATCGGCGGCGGCGCGCCGGCTTGGCCAGACCCACTCCACCATCCTGAGGCGGCTGGATAAACTGGAAAGCGCGCTCGATGCCCGCTTGTTCGAACGCTTCCAGAGCGGCTATGTCCTGACCGCGACGGGCGAAGAGCTGCTGGCACTCCTCGGTCCGATCGATGAAGGCATGCAGGATGTCGCAAGGAA
>Ga0065165_1001080_pt1 | contig 32509 bp, 29 predicted proteins | sample AraplaMF_Cvi_mMF_FD_63813 | JGI IMG/M metagenome (GOLD analysis project Ga0065165, IMG submission 63813) | Arabidopsis root microbial communities from the University of North Carolina, USA - plate scrape MF_Cvi_mMF (version 2) (version 3) | ecosystem: Host-associated > Plants > Roots >... | reverse complement strand
GGATGAACCAAATTGTTTTTACCGAAAAGCTCGACGGGGAAAACAACTGCCTGAGCCGTCATGGCGTTTTTGCCCGCTCACATGCTGCGCCTACGACTTCTCCCTGGACTGCGCGGCTGCGGGAAAGATGGGCGCATATCAAAGGCGATCTGGGCGAGTTGGAAATATTTGGAGAGAATGTGTATGCCGTGCACTCCATTGAGTATACGCGACTCGCAGACTATTTCTTCGTGTTCGCAGCCAGGTATCTGGATCAATGGCTGTGTTGGGACGAAGTGTGCTTTTATGCAGATGCACTCGGCTTACCAAGAGTTCCGGTTCTGGGTGTTTTACCTGTACCCGCGTATGAGCAAACATTCAATAAGATGGTGCTTGAATTTGCTAGCCCGGAAAGCATGTTTGGGTCGATCGATGCAAATACGGGACTGCCTTGTAGCCGGGAAGGTGTAGTCGTACGAGACCTTCATTCCTTCCCTGTCGGGCAACTATCGACACATGTATTGAAATACGTTCGCAAGAACCATGTACAGACCACCGAGCACTGGACGCGCAATTGGCGGCCTGCCAGACTTATTAATTACTATTAATATTAAGGACATGAAAGAACTACTATATAAAAACTGGGAAGAACTGGCCGGGCGCTACGACTGGATTGCTGACATGCACGGCGTGCCGCAGGATGTGGTCCATCATGCAGAGGGAGATGTTGCAGTCCACACGCAAATGGTACTCGAAGCATTGGTGGGCCTGGAAGAATTTAAAGACTTGCCGGAAGAGGAGCAAGCAATATTGTGGATCGCCGCGTTGCTGCACGATGTAGAAAAGCGCAGCACGACCTATCAGGAAACAGATGGGAGCATTGTTTCGCCCGGTCATGCCAAAAAGGGAGCCCTGACTGCACGGCAAGTTTTGTTCAAGCAATTTGATATTCCATTTGAAACCCGGGAACAGATTGTCGGGCTCGTCAGGCACCACGGTTTGCCGCTCTGGGTGTTTCATAAGCCTGATCCGCAGAAAGTGCTTTTGCAGGCATCGCTGGAAGTCAATACAAAGCTACTGGCAATCCTGGCCAAAGCGGATGTGCTAGGTCGTATTTGCAGTGACCGGCAGGAGCTCCTTGACCGGATAGACCTTTTTGAGGAGTATTGCAGAGAGCAGCAATGCGCTGGAAGACCTTTTCCCTTTGCCACAGACCTGTCCCGCTTTCACTATTTCCATGCAGAGGCAGCTTCGCTAGATTACATTCCGTTCGATGACATGGCATGCGAGGTGACATTGATGAGCGGCTTGCCAGGGATGGGAAAAGACAGCTATATCAGCCAGCATTTGCCGGGTCTTCCGGTAATCAGCTTGGATGGAATCCGTCAGGTCTATAAGATTAAACCCGAGGACACTTCTGCTAACGGCTGGGTAGCTCAGCAAGCGAAGGAACAGGCGCGGATATATCTGCGTGCAAAGACTGATTTTGTCTGGAATGCGACCAGCGTTTCAAGGCAGATGAGAAGCCAGCTCATCGAATTGTTCGCGTCCTATCGCGCCCGCGTAAGGATTGTTTATATCGAGCAGCCCTACAAGCAATGGAAACTGCAAAACGGGTCGAGAGAACAAGCGGTTCCTGTCAAAGTCTTAGAGAGGATGCTGGCCAAATGGGAAGTCCCTAAGCTGCACGAAGCGCATTCACTGAAATATGTAGTGGCCGCAAGGGCTAACTAATAGGCCCTAAAAGACACGGTCGTTTAGGTTTGACAAACGACCGTGTCAAGTTTTTGAATGTGGTTGATGATCGCAAGTTGGCCTCCTCTTTGTGCAGATAACGGCTCTGGAAAGACCCGTTCACCAGCAAAACATCTTGCCGTTCAATCCAAATATCGCTAAATTTGAATCATTGGGATAAAGTCAAAAACGAGGAAGTATGTCCAGACAAGTGATTAATGACGGGAATGGTAAACCGGTTTCAGTACTCATCGACTACCAGGAGTGGCTCAGGATCGAACGGCTTTTGGCAGGGAAAGAGCTTGATTTCGCTGCGCCGGCAAACCCATTGGACTGGTATATTTTGACGGAAACTACTAATTCACTTTTGAATGAATTGATCGCCTATTCTTCAAGGGAGCGCAGAAAGGAAATGAAGCGAGCTATTCCCGATCATCGCAAGATCCAGGAGCTTCAAGAGCTATTTGAGGAAGTCCATACCATCAACTCCGACCCTGAAAATTTCAAAAGCATCGGCAGGATGGAAGCGATTATCGGCCAATATGGCCCCAAATTGAATGCGATTAACAACGCAGCATGAATCGAGCGGAGATTCTGTTGTTACAAGAGCTGATCGCGAAGTATCAGTTATCTGAGTCCGATTATCAGGAAATTCTTACGGACATTATTCGTGATACTACCTACAAAAAGACAACATCTTCAAAACCAACAGTTGTCATCCTGGGAGCTCAACCCGGTGCGGGCAAGACAGAACTTCAGAAGGAAGCTGAATTGCAATTGAACCGTAACGCAGTAATCTGCAACGCCGATAATTTTCGCGATTACCACCCTCTGGCGTCTGAAATAAAAAAGGACTATCCTGGCTTTTACCCGGATATTACCGTCCAGTTGGCCCAACGCTGGAATGACTCATTGGTCAAGCATTGCGTCGACAACAAGTTTGACTTTATTTTGGAAACAACCTTTTCTTCCCGCAGCAGACTTAACCAGACCATCCATTCCTTCAAAGAGGCTGGCTACCGGGTGGACATCATGCTCCTTGCAGTTAATCCCAAGCTCAGTCTTCTAGGCACCTATCTCCGATACGAACACAGCGTTGCAACTTTTGGGACCGGCCGCCAGGTATCTCAAATTTCGCATGACATAAGGTTTGAATCGATCCCAAAGACCATTACCAGTATCGTCCAGGCCCCCATGTTCGATAACATCAGTTTGTACGCAAGGCGCATGGCTGCCGACGAGCACGGGGCAACCGAAGGTGTTATTTGTGTTGCGATCAATCCGCCTAACATATTTTCTGCTTACGAAGCCGAGATTGATCGTTCCTGGTCAGAGGAAATGACTGTGTACTTTCAAAGAAAGGTGGACGAGGTGCTATCGCTCATGGCTAAGCGTAATGCGCAGCAGGAAGAAGTATCGCATTTCAAGGAAGCCTTGGGCTTAGAAAGGTCTCAAGGACAAAGCAAACGACGGAGGCTAGGTTTATGATCTATCGAAGCTAATCTTCTCTGCGAACAATTTGACAACTATCTGAAAATAAACAGTTGATCGCTATTTTTTTTCAAACACAGCATCAGCCGCGTATCTATACTAACCGCATACCTTCTACTCCTTCCGATGCTTGGATGGACTCAGGTAGATACACTCTACTTGTTTTATGATTCAGATTGGAAAAAGGTCAGCAGCTTCGAGGAAGCAGAATATAAGAGATCCGCTTATCAAAAAGATGGTGTTTGGCATGTGGAAGATTTTTACAAAAACGGAAGATTACAAATGTCCGGAGCTTTTGCTGACCAAGAAATGGAGCGGCATCATGGGACATTTCAATGGTTTTACCCCAACGGGAAACTGAAACAAAAAGCTGATTATGCGAACGGGATACAAGTAGGCGAAGATTTTTTGTATTACCAAAACGGACAATTGGGTACCTACTACAATTTGACATTGAAGGTAAGCTAGTGGACCAGGCCTTCTATCAGGAAGATGGAAGTAAGAGTGTTGTGAAAGACGCCGAATTCTCCGGCGGCGCGAAGAATTTACGTAAGTAAATTCAAGAGAATCTGCGCCACACAACGCCACCCGCTAACGGACAAGTACTTGTGTCATTCGTGGTGAATGCTGACGGATCAATCTCTGACATTGAAACCTTGGAATGGTCTGCACCGGCATTTGTTTATGAAGCTATTCGTGTAGTGGAGGCGATGCCCAAATGGAAGCCAGCTATGAGAGACCAAAAAACTCCAATACCCATAAAGTATAACTTGCCACTTATTTTTCGCCCTTAGCAGGATCCTCATTGGCTTCAATGTTCTTAGTTATTGCTGACTTATGCAAAGTGTCGGAATGTCCCAGGCCTTTGTATGGCTTAGTTGTGTGTTGACTTTACCCATTTGAAAATCGAAAGGGTTTAGGATTTCCACATTGTGGATTTTAGCTTTGTTTTCTCGACAATACTAAACAGATAAGGTGATGGAAAGGATGAGGGGAACGGATGAGGCCAAAGGCGGCCTGTCGGTAGATCAGTTGGTTACGCTTGCAGACCTGAGAAGTGTTCGGGATGAGCTTTTGGCAGCAATTAACAGGACGAGGGTATCTTCACCAGACATCGCAAAGAAATGGCTCAAATCGTCTGAGGTTAGAAAGCTACTTAGTGTTTCACCCGGCAAGTTGTTAGCCCTCAGAGCTAATCGTCTGCTCGCGTTTGTAAGATTGGGAGGAGTAATCTACTACGACAGGGACGACATCGAGGCGATGATCCAAAAAGCTAAAGTACCAACCATGATTGGCAAGGCATGAATACCGCACACCAAACATCCGGTCGAGGATGTGATGTCCCTCCCAGGCCGGGATACGTGGAGGTTTATTTCCTTCAATGTAAGAAGACTAAAGAAGCGGCGCGTGAATTCTACAGGCATTATTCAATGCGGTATTGGCGCTCTCCGAGCGGAAATGTCATTCAGGATTGGAAGCGCCTCGCGTGGCAATGGATTTGGAATAGAAACTAACAATTATCCAAATGGCCTACTAATCTGACAGAATTGGAAGCTTTTTCTAACCTTATATCTTGTATGCATCAAATTCAACGAGTATACATTTACTTATTTCTGACAATAAAGGACTTGCTGGGGTATTCGTTTGACGATCTTCGCGAGATCAGGTCTGTTGGATTACTCCTGGCTATAGAAGTAGGAATTTTGGGCGGACTGCTGATGCCCTACTTAATTCAATACAGCATATTAGATTCAAGTAAAGGTCTGACGTTGGGCATTGGCTTTTTGGCTGTATTATGGATCATCAATTTCCGCCTGTTTCTGTCGAATAAAACTTGGAGAGCGCATGAGAAAGCTTTTTATAGGTTAAATCCCCTGCAACTTAATCTTATGCGGCTAGGAATAGTCTTTCTACTGTTCCTTAGTATTTGGCTCTCTTTTGGCCGATATCTGACAGCGTAACCAAGTGAGTAATGCCGGTAAACCCGGATCAAGTTTTTGATTTACATTTTCCTGTCAAAGCATTCGTGGCCGTTGAGATACTATCGTCAAACCCATTGATCTACCAATCGATGGGTTATCACTTGGTCAGCCTGATTGCAGGTTACTTTCAATTTTCACATCTTGCCATTAAAGGTCGAACCTACGTAAGGATATGTCGAAATGGAAACCAATATCGCTGGCTGAGCTGGAGTGTCTGTTGCTCACATCGGGATGGGAGGAAGAACTTTCAAATTTTTGGAAGCTTATAAAAATTGATCCAGTTAAATGGATCGAAGAAGCCTATGGAAACGAAGGAAACGGCTTCTGGGCCGTTGCAGTTTGCGGTACAAACGTTGTTTGGTACAATGATATCGAAGATGGCTTCAATATTTCTAGTTATCACACATTTGGCATAATAGAAGAATATTATTGCAACCAAGATAGTCTAAGGGTGACAGTTCAAAATCTCTTCCAGGCAATCGCCTCCGGTAAACTCTCTGCAACAAAAAGGGGGTTAAGCGAACCACTTGCTTAATTTTGTTTCTGGGCACAAACCTACGTCGAAAGCGGCTATCAAATCGGTATTGAACTTAAAGGCAATATTTTCGACAATAATGTCTGAGTTAAATTTGCCACCAAATTGTTTAATGGGATTGATCGTGGACTTTTGGACATCGATTTATAGTTTCCCTGAATGATAGATACTTGAAATGTGAAAAGATCAAGGTAGACCAACACCCGGTAGCCACGCTGACGAACAGTGCCCGCCGCACTTCCCGCGGCCGCCGATGATCAGATTCTTTGAATTGGTAGGACAGGAAAGCTACCGTGGACCAGTCGGTAGCTTTCTTACTTCTACATCACTGACCTCAATTTTCCAGAATCAGTGAACAACTTCTGCTTTACCAGCGCCATATGATCACTAATCCGCTGCTTCCTTACCCGAGCATAGCGCTGGGTCGTACGAATGTTCCGATGTCCAAGCATTTTACCGACATCTTCCAAGGGCACACCATTGTTGAGCATTATGTCCGCAAAGGTATGACGGGCAAGGTGCGTATTAAGCGGCCTTTTGATTCCGCAAATCACCGCAAGTTCTTTCAGATAGACATTGTATCGGAAATTGCTATTAACGGGAATTAGCCGATTATTGACCTTGCAATAAGGATGGCCCTGATATTTATCGATCAACTCTTGAACGACCGGCAAGATCGGTACCATTTCAGTCACCTCGGTCTTGCCGCGATCTTTGATCAGCCATTTTTCACCTGTTCGGCCAACCTTGACGATATTCTCGGGAGAAAGGTTGTACATATCCTGATAAGCAAAGCCGGTAAAGCACTGAAAAATGAATGCGTCACGTACTTCGCTGATCCTATCGATGTCAATCTGCTTTTTATGAATGGCCTCGACTTCAAATAGCTCCGATGGCAACACTTCCTTGTTTCCCCCAGAGCAAACAAACCCTTCCAACGGGTTGGAAGCGATAACCTTCTTCTTAACACCTGTCTTGACGATTTGCCTTGTCCATTTCACCAGCTTCTTGGCAGTGACCTCGGAAAGCGGCTCGTCCAGGTGAAGGGTTAAATAATCGTAAAACTCTTCGGCAAAACACTGATCGATATCGACCATTTCGATATCCTTCCGCTGATACCGGAAGCGGATGTACGCCTCAACCTTCCGTTTGGTGGACCGCCAGTGCCGAAGCGTTCCTTCCGAGCGGATTCCTTTCTTGGCTTTCTTTTCAAAAATCACGATGAATTCATCGAAGGCTGCAAGTAGCGTTTGGCTTAATCCTGCGGCCTTCTCGGGCTTTGCTTTGGAATGAGTCAATGGCAAGCCCAGATACGCATTTTCAGCATCACAGGCGTCACGTGGTTAAACTGGGATTGCAGCACCAGAAAGTGTTTTTCAATCTCAGCTTGCACCTGAACGATTTTCAGGTTGATCATCTTGGCCTCTGCCGTTGTAGCGGTCACAAGCTTGGAATCGCTGTTCCAGAAGTCTGGGTGGATCTTTTTGCCAAGAGAAATGTCAGTGTCGGTTCCGTCGATGGTAATCCTGACATAGATGGGTGCTTTTCCGTCTTTGGAGGCTTTGCCCCGGTACAGCCAGAAAAGCAGTGACAGATTTTGTTTGAACTTCATGCTCGCACATTTTAAGGTTGGTAACTAGTGTCCGTGGAGAACCTTAAACCAAAACCGCCTCAATCAAACATCTGATTCGGTCACCTAATTTACCGAATCCAACAGGTGACCGAATAGGTGACCGAATGGATTGGTTCATTATGATTCAGACTGACCTGCCTTTTTGTAAAATGTGCTGATTATCAATACATTTTAAACAAAAAAGGCACACTTTTGTGTGCCTTCTGTGGTCCCGCTGGAACCATCACCTGGGACCCATACCTTTAATTTTGAATGAGATTACAAGTACAGTTTGTGATCTGGGTGAAGTGGAGATTATTAGCTGCCGCTTTCCGCTTTCTTTTTGCTATTGAATTTCTTCTCGGCTGTTTTGGCTTTTTCAAAATCCAGTACTACGCCGTTGATGCAATACCGCAGGCCGGTAGGAGGTGGGCCGTCGTCGAAAACGTGTCCCAGGTGCGATTTGCAGCGGCCGCACATCACTTCGATGCGGTGCATTCCGAGACTGTTGTCCGCAGCCTCGACAATGGATTTCTTGCTGATCGGCTCAAAGAAGCTCGGCCAACCGCATCCGCTCTCATATTTAGCGTCGCTTTTGAAAAGGGGATTGCCGCAAACGGCGCAGTAAAATGTGCCGATCTCCTTTGAATGCTCGTACTCACTCGTGAACGGCCGCTCGGTGCCTTTCAGGCGCGCTACGCGATACACTTCCGGCGAAAGGACCTTCTGCCAGTCGTCATTGCTTTTTTTGACGGGTGCCGTCTCGGTATGCGAATATTCAGGTGCTTTTGCGGCCGGTTTGCCCTGGTCGGCAGTGGATTGCCCGTAGCAGTTTTGCAGCGTGAGGACAAGAACTCCGGCGATCGCGGCCATAATGAAGTTTTTCATGCGCTTATGATCTGTTTTTTCAAGATATACGAATAAAACGCTCGCACAGGTCAAACAAATTCCCCGAATTTTATAACAAAAGTATCACAACGTAGGTCAGATGAACACCGACAGGTCGCGCACGCCGAGCTTGCGGGCCGTTGTGAAGCCCTCTCCGTATTTCACGCCGATCGCGTGGCCCATTTCCTGCGCACGTGCGATAATGAATTCCAGAAACTCCGGAGACGAAATGTAGCTCTGCGGCTCACCTTCTCCTTTGTATTCGGGTACGTGGAACTGGCTTTTGAACGCCTTGACAGCCTCGATCTTTTTATCGTGAAATTCGGTGATGTCGACGATGAAATCGGGGGTGATATACCGGTCCTGGATGGAATGGAACACCTGTTTCGGGCGCCATGCCTCCTGCTCATTACCTTGCTCGTCATGCGTTTTGACCATGCGCAAGCCTGAATAGAAGCTGGCTTCGGCCACAAGTGCCCCACCGCGCCCGTGGTCGGGATGGCGGTCATCTATCGCATTAGTGATGACGATTTCAGGGCGGTATTTGCGGATGAATGGGATGATTGCTTTCTGGTGCGCTTCGTCATTTTTGAAGAATCCGTCAGCCAGTCCAACGTTTTCACGGACTTCCACGCCGAGAATGCGGGCGGCATCGAGACCTTCCTGAATACGGCCCTCGGGCGTGCCGCGGGTACCCAGCTCGCCGCGTGTCAGGTCAACAATACCAACTTTTTTGCCCAGCGCGATTTGCGCGAGCAATGTACCGGCACAGCACAGCTCCACGTCGTCGGGGTGGGCCGTGATGGCAAGGATATCTAGTTTCATGATAGATTCGGATTATTTAATGCGCAATTTCTGTCCGATCCGCAGTGTAGTGCGGGTCGACATACGGTTTTTGCGGGCAATGGATGAAATGCTCACACCATAACGTGAAGCGATAGAGCCCAGGGTATCCCCCGAGCGTACTTTGTGCAAGATGGAGCGGGAGTAGGCCTTAGGGGCATCACCCGCTTCGAATTCACTCTTGGTCGACTTACCCCGGATGTGGCTCCATGCGGCTGCGGTAAGGAGGAAATGGTCGGACTTGATGGCTGCTCCCGGCCAATCGAATATATGTTCCGGATCGAACGGGTTGCCTTCATAGCGGTTCTCATAATGCAAATGCGAACCGGAGCTGCGGCCTGTGTTTCCTCCCAAACCGATTACTTCACCAGCTTTTACCAGCTGGCCCGATTCTACCATCTGTTTGGAAAGGTGGCCATACAGCGTTTCCAATCCGTTATAATGCCTTACCACCACAAAACGGCCATATCCGCTGCCATCCCAGGCGACAATACGGACCATTCCATCGTAAGTACTTTTTACCGAATCACCTGTTTCCAGGTCGAGGTCGGTACCGTTGTGCCAGCGGCCCCAGCGGTAGGCAAAATGGGAAGTTACAGGCGTACGGTCCATCGGCGCCGACCACATACGGTTGGCCGCCTGGTCGTACAATTTAAGATCTACCGGCTCATCAAAATCTTCTGCTTTGAGGCCGTAGGGGTTGATTGTGCGGGCATCCCAGATCACGTAATACTCGGCAGCCTTTACCCATTCATCCGCAACAAGCACAGAATCTTCGGCGATCACTACTTCGGTTTCCCCTTCGTCAATGGTGGTGGTATCTTCATTCACGACGGGGTTCAGCGGCTTGACCGGCTCGAACTGGCTTTGGAATTTCAGGTTGGAGGTTTCTACCTCGTATTCGTCCTCAGGCTGAGGTGTAGCTTTGGTGGTCGGGCCCTCGTTGGCATTATTGCCCGACTGGTTGATCTTGGGATTTCTTCGGAATTTTCCTCGCTCTTGCGCTTGCGTGTTCCAGGAGATCAGACACACGGCCATTAGCAAACAGACAATAAGCTTTACTTTCATAAGTATAATACCAAATCAGACTACGCTGGTGCTTATTATTCAGCGTAGCCTGATCCTTTTAGGGGTTGTGCGATTGATTTTAAGCTGTTTCTTCTTCGATAATAACGTCCACTTCCCGCTCTACCAGGAATCGCTCAGCATCCAGCGCAGCCATACAGCCTGTTCCCGCAGCGGTGATCGCCTGGCGGTAAACATTGTCCTGTGCATCGCCGCAGGCGAATACGCCCTTGATATTGGTGCAGGAGCTTCCTTTGATGGTCTGGATATATCCGGTTTCGTCCATATTGACATAACCTTTGAAAATATCCGTGTTTGGTTTGTGGCCAATCGCAACAAAGAAACCGGTTGCTTCCAAAAGTTGCTCCTCGCCCGTTTTATTATTTTTAACCAACACCGATTCAAGCCCTTCTTCGCCGTTCAGTTTCACTGTTTCGGTGTTCCAGAGAATTTCGATATTAGGTAGTGTTTCCAAACGCTTCTGCATGATTTTCGACGCACGCATTTCGTCGCGGCGAACGAGCAGGTACACTTTGCGGCAAAGTTTTGCCAGATAACTCGCTTCTTCGGCAGCTGTGTCGCCGGCACCTACGACCACTACGTCCTGATTACGGAAGAAGAACCCATCACAAACCGCGCAGGCAGATACGCCGCGTCCGTTCAGACGTTCTTCGCCTTCCAGGCCGAGCCATTTGGCCGAAGCACCTGTTGAAATAATGACTGCGTCGGCGGTGATCTCGTGTTTGTTGTCGATGATCACTTTGTGCGGATAACCTGTGAAATCAACCGAGGTAGCAAGGCCGTAACGGACGTCGGTGCCGAAACGTTTTGCCTGTTTTTCGAAATTGATCATCATTTCAGGACCGGTAATGCCATCGGGGTAGCCCGGATAGTTGTCAACTTCTGTGGTGATCGTCAGCTGGCCACCCGGCTGGGCACCTTGGTAAAGTACAGGATTCAATCCCGCGCGGGATGCATATATGGCGGCTGTGTAACCGGCAGGGCCGGAGCCGATAATTAAGCAAGAGACTTTCTCGGATGACATGTTAATATAAAACTACTGTTAATGACGAATGTTCTACGTTTTGACTGGAAATTCCAGCGGCGCCAAGGAAGGCTTTTCTTCGTGTGTGAGACTTGATTTCGCCTTATTGTACCTGTCAGTACAACACAGGCTGACTGACAAAAGTGCAAAATTTCAGCCCGTTATGCAAATGCATTTAAAGGATGCGCCACTCGATTCTTCGGTTTTTCTGCCGGTTTTCATCGGAATCATTGGGTGACACGGGCTTTGTTTCACCATAACCTTTGGCCAAAATCCGGTCGGCCGCAATTCCCGACTGTTGCAGATAATATTGTACCGACTGCGCCCGGCGTTGCGAGAGTGCCATATTCTCGGTGTCAGAACCTACGTCGTCGGTGTGGCCGGATATTTCAATTTTGATGGTTTTATTCTTGTTCAGAAAGTCGGTCAGCTTGTCGAGCTCTACCTTCGATTTATCGTCGAGAATATATTCCCCTGTTTTAAAGAAAATATTGTTCAAAACCTCTGCCCGGTCCTTCTCGATCGCTTCCAGCGGAATTTCCAGATCTACAAACGATTGATCGTTATTGACCGAAAATGAAAGGCTTTTGAACAGATAACCGGGTTTCGAGACGTAGAATGCATACTCGCCACCGCTATTCAAAACCGCCAGAAAGGAGCCGTTCTGGCTGTCGGAGGTAAAAGAGCCAACTTTGGTCTGGGTTTTCAGGTCAAAAAGGTCGATGTCGGAAGCCAGCACCGTTCCTGTTTTTTTATCAAAAACCTTACCCTTCGCATAGCGTGTAGGCGTGATGATCTTTTGCAGCGACTCGGGGACCTTGAAGGTGTACAGCAGCGAGCGGCCTCCGCCTTTTTCCGTATTATCATCGGTATAATAGGCATTCTCACCGTTGGAAGCTATAAATAACCCTACCTGGTCGGAAATCGTGTTGATGGGGTAACCTATGTTCGCAGGTGCGGCCCATACCGTGTCTGTCTTTTGAGTGATGAAAATATCAAATCCACCCATTCCCGGCAGGCCATTGGAGGAATAAAACAGCGTGCGGCCATTGGCATGTATGAACGGCGCATTCTCGTCGTCGGGCGTGTTAATGGCCGGGCCGAGGTTTTTGGGGGCTGTCCATTGTTTTTTGTCGTCCAGGTGCGTCATCCAGATGTCGCGCTTACCGACGCCGCCTTTGCGGTCGGATGCGAAATAGAGTGTATGCCCATCCGCCGAAAGCGAGGGCTGCGATTCCCATTCACGGGAGTTGACCTCGTGTCCCAGATTTACGGGTTGGCTCCATTCCTTTCCTACTTTATGGGAAATGTACAAATCGCAGCTGCCAAGCCCGTCGGGGCGGTTGCAGGCCGTGAAAACAAGCGTACGACCGTCGGCCGAAACCGTACAGGTGCCTTCGTTGTTGGTTGTGTTGATGGTTTTGGAAATTTCCTCGGGCACGTCCCAATGGTCAGCCGGGCTGCGGTCAGCAGCAGCACCACCCTTGATGCGGCGCGTGAAGTAGATATTCTCGTCCCGATTTGCCGTCAGACCTGTGAAAATCAACGTCTCATCGTCGGCAGTCATTACCGGGAAATACTGCGTTCCCAGGAAGTTTACCGTATCCCCCATTGATTTTTTCTCAATAGAAAGCGGGTTCTTGACAGCCTGCTGCGCGAAGCGGGCAGAGGCGACCGATTTTTCGGCCAACCTTCCCAGGCTTGACCGGGCAGGAAATAAAGCGAAAGCTTTTTCGAAATAAAACTGGGCCGAGTCGTACCGCTGCACATTGAAATGATCACGGCCTATCCATTGAAAAGCCGCCGCGGATTGCGGTGCGTCCGGTTTGAGATCGACAGCCTTGTAGTAATGCTTGCGGACGAGGTCTGGCTTTCGTTGCAGCTCATACACCTGCGCCAGACGCAAATGCGTATCGTAGCTGTTCGGCTCAATTTCGAGCACTTTTTCAAACAACTCCGTGGCCTCGGGGAGCTTCCTGTCCTGCCACGCTTTTTGTGCCTTGTCGTATACTTCTCTCGCTTTTCTGGATAGTGTAACGTCCTGAGCGGAAGCGTTTTGGAGGGTGATGGTGGCGAGCGCGAAACAGAAAAGAAGAACCCGGTGCATTATGGAATGTTCATAAACTTGTGAGTTTGTAACGACATTTTCCATTTGGGATTGTCTTTGATATAGTCAATTATCAAAGGCAGCATCACGTCCTGCTTACTCCATTCTGGTTGGAGAAGCAATGTGCAATCAGGCGAAACTTTGGCCGCATGTTCCTCTGCGAAATCGAAATCACTTTTATTATAAATGATTGCTTTCAGCTCATCGGCGTTCGCGTAGATGTCCGGGTGAGGCGTTTTAAATTTTTTGGGAGAGAAACAAACCCAGTCCCAACGTCCCGTGAATGGGTACACGCCCGACGTTTCGATATTGGTTTTGAAGCCAGCGGCTTGCAAAGCCCCTGTGAGCTCGTCGAGGTTGTACATTAATGGCTCCCCACCGGTAATTACGGCTAATCGGCCGGGGAATTGCAATGCACCGTCCACGATCGCATCAATGCCGAATTTAGGGTGGATACTCGCATCCCACGACTCCTTCACGTCGCACCAATGGCAGCCTACATCGCAGCCGCCGAGGCGGATGAAATACGCGGCACGACCGCTGTGCTGGCCTTCACCCTGCAAGGTGTAAAAGGCTTCCATCACCGGAAGTTGAGAGGTAACGATGGGCAAAGTTTCGGTAAGCAAAGTCTTGAAATATTGAATGTTGAAAAAAGTGTAACACGCCGGAGCGCCGTAAAAATCCCGTAAAGGTACAAAATTCAAACTTCCTGTGATGGTTAATGGTTCTCTTTAAAAGTAGCATCTTTGCAATTATGAATACAGAAGTAATCCATCAACAGGAAGTGATTTGCGCGCTCGCGACGCCCTCAGGCGTGGGCGCGATCGGTGTTATACGCGTGTCGGGCCTGGGCGCGATCAGCATGGTCAACAGCGTTTTCAAAGGTAAAAACCTGGAAAACGCCGAATCTCACACCGTGCATTTCGGTACCATTAACGCCGGAGATGAAATCATCGACGAAGTACTCGTGTCGGTTTTCAAAACGCCGCGTTCGTTTACCAAAGAGGATTCCGTCGAAATTTCCTGCCACGGCTCAGACTATATTATCCGCCAGATATTAAAGCTGCTCATCACCAAAGGCGCCCGCATTGCCAAACCCGGCGAATTCACCCAGCGCGCCTTCATGAACGGTCAGTTCGACCTCGTGCAAGCCGAGGCCGTGGCCGACCTCATCGCCGCCGACTCGCAAGCCAGCCATAAAACCGCATTGAATCAGCTCCGCGGAGGTTTCTCCAAAAAGCTCGCCTCGTTGCGCTCCGAGCTCATTCATTTCGCCTCAATGATCGAACTCGAACTCGATTTTGGTGAAGAAGACGTGGAATTCGCCCAACGCGATGATCTCCGCCGCCTCATCGACGCATTGCTAGCGACCATCGAACCGCTCGTCAGTTCATTCGACTTCGGTAATGCCATTAAGGAGGGCGTCCCGGTCGCTATCATCGGCTCGCCCAACGTCGGCAAGTCGACATTGCTGAACGCATTATTAAATGAAGAGAAGGCCATCGTCACCAGCATCGCCGGCACCACCCGCGACGTGATTGAAGACACCATTGTGCTCGACGGCCTCAAATTCCGCTTTATCGACACCGCCGGTATTCGCGAAACCACTGACGTCGTCGAATCCATCGGCATTGAACGCTCGAAAGCCGCGATGGATAAGGCCGATATTGTAATTTTCCTCTTCGATAGCGCGGAGACGCTGGCAGAGAACCGAGCATTAGCCGCATTGCTGCCTGCTGGTAAGGAAGTGTTGTTTGTTTTGAATAAAACGGATGTTAATCCTTCACTGGCTGCGGAACTAGCTGTTGGTTCGTTGGGTATCATCCCCATTTCCGCGCATACGCAGCAGAATTTACCTGCATTGACCTCGAAACTCGTTTCGCTCGTGCACGGGCAGGCGGCTGGGGATACCGTGGTCACTAATCTGCGACATTATGAGCATTTGATGAAAACTTCTGAGTCTTTGACGGATGTTTTGAATGGGCTGTCCTTGGGCGTTACCGGGGATTTTTTGGCGCAGGATATCAGGCTGGCGCTGCATCATTTGGGGGAGATTACGGGGACTATTGTAACCGATGATTTGCTGGAAAATATTTTTCGGAAGTTTTGTATCGGCAAGTGATTCTAGGCGGACTAGGCAACTATTGACAGGAAATGGCCCTTTCGAATTCGGATTTTTGATGTAATTCTTACCGTTATTTACCGATGTTTTGATCTTACAATTGTTCTAAATTTTGTCCTTGCAACAAATAAATCAAAGCAAACAGCAAGCATCGGTTGATTGGTATTGTTGGCCATCACTTTCCTTAGTAGAATGACCATTGACAGCTAAGTGAGGATTGATTACTGTGGCAATCGTCTCCAAAATTGGCAGTTCTTGAATTCCGGATTGGAGTGATCAGTGGCTCTGCAATCTCCACTTTTTATGCAACCCCAGTCAATTTTTATTCAATATTAATCTGTGCAGTCTTTCGTTTTTGAGCCAGAGGGATTCCTAAGCCAGTATGGTTGTCTCTGCTGAAAATAGCCGCGAAGAAATGTTCTTTTATTAGCGTGTCGATAATGGGAACAAATTTCTGAGCTGATCCCACGGCTGTCGTCCCGGTTAGCTGAGTCTGCACGTTTCTACCAAAAGCAAATTTGCCATTCTCAAACTTCTGGGCAGATGGCCGTTTACCCTCAAAACCTTTAATCCCCTACATTCTGCGGGCTTTGGTGCTCCGCGAGAGCACAGTACTGCAAGGCTCAGAGTAGGGGAGGACATGAGGATTGGTCTGGGAATCGAGAACTTTCATATCGCGACATTGCGATATGAAAGTTCTTATTGCGTTTGAAGCATGCGAGCCGCGAAGACAGAAATATTCACAGAGCAACAAAACCAGATCGCGTTGTAACTATTCTTAGGATGGCTCCTGTTTGTCGGATCAAAAAAATGTGGCAGCTGTAACCTTTTTAATGGCTGGCAGTTTCCACGCAAATCTCAATTTCGTGCCATGAAAAACCGCCAGTCGCTCCTTGTAATATTGCTACTCACGCTTCGGTTGGGAGCCAACCTTTTCGCCCAGCAACAGCCCGACAGTGATTCTTTCCGAATTAAGGAAAAACTTGCAGCTGCGAATAGCGAACATTCGGTAAACTGATCCGTCAGAGTCGATAAATCGATTCCGTCGCCACCTGTTCAGAGGGAAACATCCTTAAAGGTAGTCGGGACCGTTTGAAACGGTGGCCTGCCGTTGAACATGCCTGCTAAAACTGAAACATTGCTTTCATACGCAGCAAGTCTTCTCAAGAGATTATCCAGAAATAGCACTGGCACCGCGGCTTCGCCTATTTGTGCAAATGACGGTCTTGGTCATGTGCGTTGTCGGGGCAGCCTTCATCAGGACCTTTACTTTGATCGTTAAATTCCGTTAGTGGGTTAAAGAATTTATTACCGGACAACTGCCCAATAGCGATTACCTGTCGGTTTAGGATTTCGACCAACACCTTACAGTTTTTTATTTGTTGCCAGGCTTGAACGCCACAGATTTCCAAACATCTAAAAACGAATTTACCCAGATAAGGGAAGTCACCTGAGGCTCCTCCACGGGGACCTGACATAAAAACTTCGTGTCCGCCGAAGCGAAAGTTTGTTCCCTTGACGTTGATCTCAAGTGCTGCGCTCACGTAAAGATTGTTATAGCAGTAAATATGCGCTTCCTTTATGGTTCCGGTTGTCATAGTTCGATCGTTGTTTACGGTACCGACTGAAAGAAGCGTACCTATGCAAAAGATTAAAGCCAACAGCTAAATGGACGTTGAATTGAACCGTAGACTTTCCCCACCGTGTTGCTAATGGTAACAGAAATCGTGTTGTCTGCATAGATTATATTAGTAGAGCTGATTCTGCAATTTTCAGCAAAGTCTTCCTACGGAATGGACATCTCTACATTTCCCTGCTTGGTTATGGTCGCGATGATGCGCTGCAACTATATGCGACATCGCACAATACCTTTGAACGAATACGAGCAAAACAGTTAAACCTTTTCCCCACGGGTTTGCATATTCGTATGGGCATGGGAAAACTATTCAGACGAACAAAGAGTAGTTGTGTCTGTTCCCCGCGAATCTACAATGTATTTGATTATTGCGTAGATGCAGTGTTTGAATGCCTCAGAGCAGCTCATTTCTAGCTTCATTTAAAAAAAAACGAAGAATGCATGGTGAAAATGTAGTCCTACCTTTTGCGCCACTTCCTGTATCTGGTCGTACTGGCTGCGGGCGCTCACAACGGCATTATTTGTTAGCACATAGTCTCTCTATTAAGTTAACGCTCGATCAACAACTTCTCAATTCTTGTCGCAGCTTCCGGATGTTTCGGATTTAGGTGCAACACCTTCTGGTAAAGCTAATGGCTTCTTTTTTCTTACCCGCTTTGGCCAGAGCATCGCCATATAGCAAACACAAAAAGTCGTTTGATGAATGAAGTAAAAACCCGGTTCGGTACGTTTCAAGGGCTTCGTCGTTGTAACCGGCTCGGAAGAACTCATAGCCCATTGCGACCCAGTCTCTGGGCATATTAGTGAATTGAAGGCTGTCTTTTAGCGCGTCTGCAAGATCCAGGAGAGCCAGATCGGTAGCGCCTTTATGGATTGCCCGCCCGAATGCAAACGTGACAGGCGTTTTAGGGCGATCGATAGCCTGACCGCTTAATATTCGTAATGCATTGAATCCTGATTGTGCTAAACCGGGACTATTTCCATTATCTAACACGATTACATGGCTGGCTGTACGTAGATTGTGGAAAAGAATTGAATTCGTCCCCGGCTTGAAACCAGAGTGAAAGACGATTTTTCCAGCAGTCGTGTCAGGTAAGATAAACCATCCCAACCCGAAGTTCACTTCGCTTGGATAATGGCGTGCGACAGCGAGACTGCCGTCCGCCAGTCTTGCCGGCCTAAACATTAGGTCTAAAAAAGGTAAACCTAGTAGTTTGCTGGAAAACATGGCTACATCAAAGTTATGCAAATCATTCGTTGTACTCACGATCAAGCCAGGTCCTTCCACCCCACCGGACTGATGTAGAAACTGCTTGTTATGCATCATTGTATCTGCTGCAACAAAATCACTTGAAAAATAATACTGCCTGCAATACGGTGTGGCCTTGTAGGGGTCCGTTACCGGATGCAAAGCATTAAGTAAATAGGTATTTTGCATGGCAGCCGGCTTAAAAATGTGGTCTTTAAGGTACCGATCAAATGGTTTTCCGCTTACTTTCTGGACGACAAGCGCCAATACCGCCATACCAGGGCTAGAATATCGCCACTGTTCGCCGGGAGTCGCTTTAAGTACGCCCCAGCTCTTTAAAGCTGGAATTATATCTTCTTTGGTAAAAATGCGAGCCGGATTCGCTTTATACTCCTGATCAAACAACTCAAAGTCCGGCAGTCCACTAGTATGTGAAAGCAGGTGCCGAATAGTAATATCACGGAAAGGGAATGTTTCGAGATACCGGACAACTGGCGTGTCTAACGCAACACGAGATTGTTCGACCAATTGCATAACGCTTACCGCAGTAAACACCTTTGAAAGCGAAGCCAGCTCGAACCGTGTGTTTTGTTCATTTGCAGTTCCCGTTACTATGTCCGCCAGCCCAAAAGATTTTTGGTAAATCCGGGTGCCATTTTGTGCAACAAGAGCACTTCCATGAAAGCGGCCTTGTTTGATTAAGTCTGCAAAAAAAGAATTGAGTCGTTCTGCTTCAACATTTGGTTGGGCATTTATAAGTCCGAATGGCAACACACACAACAGTATTACAAATCTTATTTTCATGGCGTATCATTTTGAAACTAAGATAGGAAATTATTCGTACGAAAAAATTATTATGTAAAATTATCGAACCAATAAGGCGTTTATCCTTTGGCGGAAGTCTGCGATTTGTTAAAAGAGGCGAAATGAAAATCTTTGACTACACCGATGATAATGCCGGATCTGCCGAATAATTCAAAACGTTTTCCGATCGGATTGCTAATTCCCGCTTCTTTTACAGCCGTTTCGTTCAATATATAATGGGTGGAATCGGAGGCGATCCCCTTAAAGTTCGGTCCTTCCAAGAATTTAAGTTGAAAACAGAAAAGAAATCCTTATCCACTGTGAGTGGATGAATGAAGAATTTCAGATCAGGGGCTTTTCCGTCCCAATCTGTTTCGGTAATTAGCGTGGCTTTAACAGACTGGATGTCGGAAGCGATGTTTCTCAATTCGAACCTAAAAATATGATCCTTATCATACCCCAGCTCTTTCTGATGAATATAGGCCAGTTGCCGGTCGACGATGATGGTGCCGCAGATGAGCGCAACCGAAAACGTGAATTGCACTGTTACAAGGATCCTGCGGAAAGAGGCCCCACTCATTCCCGGCGAAACCTTCCTTTTCAACGTTTTTTAACGGCTCAAATGAGGATAACAGCAAAGCCGGGTAAATGCTGGATAATGCCAGTGTGAAGCGACCACGATTAAAATCACCATCCAGATATTGGGATTAAACAAGCTGAATGACAGGTTTTGACCTGAAATATGGTTATTGACCGGCATCGACAGGGCGGTTAGCAGCATAGCGGCAACCGTAGCCAAAAGGAACACCAGGATCGATTCGAAAATGAACTGGACGAATAGCTGGAATTTGCCTGCGCCGATCATCTTGCGGACACTGACCTCCTTGGCCCGGATCATCGCGCGGGCGGTGGAGAGGTTGACATAGTTGATACTGGCGATAGACAGTATAAGGATACCGATGCCCAAAAATATTCGTACTGTTTTTATCAAGCCGTCGCTTCCATCGGTCTGATAAAGATGCATTTTGGAAAGTGGTCGAAGACTGTACGGGTCGGTGATACCAACGTCCCGGAAATTTTGACCAGTGTCTGCGCTAGTTTTTTGCTCGCCGTTTCCTTAGATGCGCGTGGATCCAGTTGTAAGAACGTGGTGTAGTTGAAATTCCCCGAATCTTCATTAATCGATTTTCCTACGTGGGCAATGGAAAACTTTTTTGCGTATAGATCCATTGAAAAAAGTATGTCGTAGTGAACGCTTGAAGAATTATCCGGAAAGTCCGCAACGACGCCGGAAACGACAAAAGTGGTCTTGCCATCGGCGACCAGGGCCTTACCGACAGGGTCTTGATCGTTGAAGTAACGTTTTGCAGAAGATGCGGTGAGAATAACAGAATTTTCTCCGGGGAATGGAATGCGGGAGTTCCCTTTTCGTTCACCCACCTGTCGGACACGATAAAAGAATTCTTCATGCAGGTCACCCTGTACGGTTTCAAGCAAATCTGAGATTAGGAACCATTCAAGCGCTTTATCGGCCAGGCGTGGCGGTTGGGCAGGATGTTGTCCGTGTTTTTTCACGAGTTCGCAGCCCGTTTGGCCAGGTTTGTAAGCTTCGACCAAAAACTATTTCTTATGATTCTGTGATCAATCCGTTCAGGATGATTACTTCCGTGGAATTAAGGCATGATTTTGGAGTCGAGTTGTCACAAATGCTTACTGTAAATGACGATTGCCACATTCAATATTAACGGTATCAATGGCAGGCTGCCAGTACTGCATAAACTTGAATCTTATGCCTTGGTATCACGGCGACTACCCGCCATCCTATAAAAACCAGCCAAAGAAAATCCGCGAAAAAGCCGTCGAAATAGCAAATGCCCTGCTGCTGGACGGAGCAGATGAAGGCGTTGCCATCGCAACCGGGCTAAAAAATGCAAGAGAGTTCTTCAAACACAAGAAAAAAGGGCAGTGAGAAGACTGGTCACCGGTTCGTATCTTTTCAATCCTAACGCATACTGACGACTTGTTGGATTTGCTGCGCAAGTTCAGGTATCGAGTCGGTTTTTTGCATGACCTTGTCGATGCCAGAATTCGATATCTTCAGCTTTAAATCATCAGGAATGGATGACGAGTAAACGACAATGAATGGGTGATCGAACTGACGAATTTGCTGTAAATGACCGATACACTTGTCACCATCCAACCGAGGCAGTTTCAGGTCGATGAAGACATGGGAGGGAGCGGTTACACCAGATGGGTGAAGTAAGCAATTGCAGATTCACAATCCGTAAAGTATAGGCATTCTATTGGCTCTGCTAAATCTTCCATAGCCATGTTAAAGATTTCGTGTTCGTCCGTATCGTCGTCGATCATCACGATAAGCGGCTTATTTTCCATTGTTGCGAGTTGAATGTTCAATGGGGGGCAATCGGCTAAAAATCTGTGCCAAGTACTACTGTCGGACTACTTTCAAATCAAAAATCAAACTAAGACTGGCGCAAATGTGCCGGCAACATACTGACGCGGCATCCTGGTTTGGAACAGGTGTGTTTTAATTTCATATCTGGAATCTGCCTGTTGGCCAATTACATTAATCAAGTCTTAATCTTTAAGGTGTAGCCGTGATTATAGAAGAGAACCTTTCCTCCCTTCTTTGTGTGAGGTGACTGTAAGGTTAAAACAATTGAATCGCACTAAGGTCACCCAGTTTAGCTATTAAAGTTGGGGCGATGGAAGCCCGCGGGAAAGCAACATTACTCGATTTTGATGAAGCTTATAGCTTTCAGGTTCTGTCCTGAGAGTTTGAAGCCTGTCACCCGCTGCTGTTTGTCTCGGATAAATTTTATCCTGCCGAAAAAAGACTTATCCGAGTAGAATTCATCGCGGGCTAACGGCTGTAAAATGATATCATTGTTGAGAGCATGTGTGGCGACCAATTTGCCATCGCTGATGTTTAGCTTGTATGAAGTTTTCAAAGCATCATTCCAGTAAACCCCTTTCATTTGATCCAACTTAAACGTGGGTTTGTAAGGGAGCCGGTAGGATATTTTTTCGCAACGGTAGGCAAAATCCGAAAAGTACCAGCGCAGACCATCGGCTCCAAAAACCAGTTTGCTGTGCGGTGCGAAGGGAAAGGCAAAGGTGCTGTCCCCGGCAACAGGCAGTGGATAAGCGTCATTCGAGCCAAATGGTTGATAAAATAATGTATCGTTTTTGGCTACCAGGGTAAAGAACCTGCCGGGAAAAATTTCATAGTTGCCTTCCCACTGCTTCAAATCACCGGTAGTATACCGGGGTTGCTGCCGTGCATCGGGAAGGGACTCAAATTCTTTCAGATACAAATCCAAAACACCATACGAAAGTGTTAAGGGATTGAAAGATTCCAGATTACCCATAACGATTATGGAAAAATGGAGAGCAGGAACGCGTAACAGGTAAGCCCGGTATCCTGCATCCCCGCCGCCATGGAATACGACGTCCAGGCCTTTGTATCTTTTTGTTTCCTGCCCGAGTCCGTACGGGATTTGTTGCCCATTATTCAACCGGCTTGGTGATGTCATTTTGTCAAATATTTTTTGGTCGCCTACCCTGGGATTGTCAAAATTCATAGCCCAAAGACAGAGATCACTTGGCGTGGTGTTTAATCCTGATGCTCCTATTACCGTGTAGTTGAACGGTACCTTGTTGTAGCTGTTTTTTACTTTTTTGTAGGAGTAAGCCTTGTTTTTGACTACTGTGGCATTGTCATCTAGGAACAGGGAGTGGTTCATGCCCAACGGTTTAAAGATTCTCTCCCGGGCAAACTCGCCAAAGGGTTTACCTGAAACTCTCTGGATGATTTCGGCTAATAATGCAAATCCCGAATTGTTATACTCGTATTGTGCTCCCGGTTTAAAGTTCAGCTGCTTTTGCCGCAATAGTATTTTTATCATTTGCTGCTGGCTCATCACATCCCCTGAACTGATACCGATCAACTGGCCCAGCTCATAGGTGTTGGCAAAGCCATGCGTGTGATTGGCAAGCTGCCGTATGCTTACTTTGTAGGGTAAATCTTTCAGCTCGGGAAGATACCGGCTGATATCATCGTCGAGTGACAGTTTACCTTCTTCTTCCAGTAATAAGGCCAGGAATGCTGTAAACTGCTTCGAAACAGATGCAATATGAAAAACGGTGGAGTCAGAAATAGGCGTACCGTATTCCAGATTGGCAAGACCCTCCTGGCGTTGGTAGATGATTTTTCCATTGCTGACCACGGACACTGCGATCCCGGGGCCATTGTCCTGATGATAAGTTTGGATCAACGAATCAATTTGCTTTCCTATGCTGTCACTCTGGGCAGCAGCGATATTCACGTTGATCAGGATGAAAGCCAACGAAGCGGCCAACCAGAATCTGTTCATCTTGTTTGCTTTAGTGTGATAACGATATATCCTGCCGGCCCCTTATGTTTTTTGATGACCAGGGGCGATTACCGTCGACTGATTTCGGCGATGAAGCCCCAATTCAGGTGCTGGCTCCTGCCCATCGCATTAAACCCGCTGCCAAAAAAGCCTGCGTCGCCTTCTATAATGAAAATGAGCTCGTTTATTCCTTTTTTTCAAGGGCGCGAAAGTTAAAGCCGTTCACATAACGGTTTGGCACTGCCAGCAGGATCGCCGGTGGCGCGAACTTCATGTTGACCATATAGCTGAATATCTGCGTGAACAACGGGCCATCCCACTCACCGTCGAGAAGATACCACACGTCATAGCGGGCGGTGTCACTCGCATAGTTGGAGGGCAGGGTGATCACAATGTCCCTTTGCTCACCCAAGATTGTGGATGCAACCGAATCTTTCAATGGCGGAGCATATTGAGCACGGGTGCCATTTGGCCATAACGTCAGAAAAATAACGGTAAGGGAAAATCTTAAATGCATCGATTTGCTCGGTTTGGTTAATTTTATTTTCCTCTTTTTGATTTCCAGAATATCACAGCCAGCGCGATAAGTACCAGCATCGCAACGACTGCTCGTACTACGTAATATTCGTCTCTTTTTCGATAGGGCGTGTTTGTAAGCGAATTGGGTTGCAGGTACAGATAGCCGTTTTTATTGTCGAGGATCAGGTTGAATCTTTTTAGCAGGTCATTGCCCAGGATCATTGAAAGTCCTTTTTCGCCCATGTCCCGCGTCTTATATTCAAATCCCGAAAGATGGTGCTTGCCAATGGCTATCTTTGGAGTCATTGTCTCATTTAAACCGAGTATACCCGCCAGTTCGACCATTATCCGATAAGTCATCGGTACGTCGCTACTATTAAGGATGGAGGTGTGCGCGCCAGTATCAAACATGGCCCAGCCACTTTGCGATTTCTTGCCGGTAGTAAGCTTTACATTTACGTACGGAATGATACCTCCGTCCAGTACGACATCGTGCCGGGAATAGAAAACTGTTTGCGGGGGTAGGGTATCGTGGAGGACCAGTATTCTCTGATCGTGGTTGATTTCCAGTATTTTGTCTCTGAATAGGGAGTTGCCGATAAGAAGGTCTTCGTTATCGTTCATATTGTTGGCAACAGCAATGCGCACGCTATCCCAAACCAGATTTTCTATTTGCAAGAGATTCTTACTTGCCGAAGGTACCTGGTTGACGCCGTCCGAGTTCACAAGGGTTACCTGCTCATCGAAGTTCATTTTTACTTTTTTAACCGAGGTTTTATTGATGATCGTCCCTCCGGCGCCCAGGTCAAGCTGTATATCCTTGACATCAGAACCATTCAACTTTGCTTTGACGTACACTTTATGGTTATTACCCAGCGTAAAGGGGATGGTGTCTGGTCCTGTACCCGCATTATTTCGCAAGTAAGTATCAGGGTTCTTGTACCGGGCTGAAATGCGGGTATAGCAGCTGTCTTTTCCGTTCACTACGATAATGAAGTTATATTCTTGCCCGTAACTTATATCGAATGAGATGGAATCCTGGTCTGTAATGAAAGTTACCTTGTGGGGTTTTTCGGGAATCTCGGGATAATAATAATCCGGTTTTCTTTCAGGCATGGTAGCCCAATAGCCCGATTTGAGGTGGTTCCCATCTCTGATATCAACCGGTTTGGAAGTAGCTGTCACAACGGGTAGTTCGCTTTGTGCAAGGACAACTTGTACATAGAGCAAAAGGAAAGTAGTTATGCATTTCCGCGCTGTGCTTAGCATTACTATGTTCTGTTTTGGTGGCATTGGAATCGTCCGAATTGTTTACAATAATCTGTCAACTAAGCAATTGGTTCATAATACTTCCAGCAGAATTACTCTCCTATGCCCAGCACTTTCATCGCGTCGGCTTTGTATTGCCGGCCAATGGTTAGTTCCTGGCCGCTCATATCAATCGTGGAATTGTTAAATAACTTGATTTTATTGGTAGCGATAATGTAAGTACGGTGGATGCGAAGAAAATGGCGATCGGGTAATTTCTCTTTCAGGTAGCTGATCCGCTGGCAGCTCACAACGTCGCCCGACACGGTTTTTACTTTGACATAATCCCTAAGGCTTTCGATGTACAGGATTTCGTTCAAAAAGATCTTTATCATCCTCTTGTCTGATTTAAGGTAAATGAACTGTTCATTGATACCGTTCTCATTGGCGGGGATCAACAGTTGCGGCAGCGTGTTAGAAGGCTCATTGCCATGGTATTTATTGATAGCGAGCAGGAACCGGTCGAATGGGATCGGTTTATCGCATCGGCCAAGCTAGGGTCGTTGATGTATTCATGCCAGTTCCCCACGGGCATCTGTGCTGTAATGATTGTCGATCCCGAAGCGTACCGGTCCTCCAATATTTGAAACAAGGCCATTTTAGTGTCGTGGCTGAGCGGCTGTAAGCCGAAGTCATCCAGGATCAGCAGGGTTGCTTTGGCGATCTGATTGAGCCATTTTATGTAAGTCCCATCGAGTCTGGCCAAGGCTAATTGTTCGATAAAACGGTTCATTGGGTAGTAACAGTTACGATGATAGCTGCTCTAAGAGATAGTTTTATGGGTCTGAAAATGCAATTGTGCACATGAGCGGGCATTAAATTCGTATTCATTGGAGAATTCAAAAGTGTAATAAAGAAAGCTGTCTCGAACACATGTTGCACGGCCGACCACTTATGACGAAGTTTACCTTATATTGACATCAAGGAAAATTAATTCGATACGTGCACCGGGCACGTTTGAAACAAACAATTTAACACGTAAAATTTTCGAAATTTGTTTTAACAATAACAATCCCAAACCTTCATAACCAGTTGGCAAGCTTGCGTCTTCGGCAGAATCGGCCCGATTTAGCCAATCGACAAGCTCAGAAGGCAAGCCGGGACCATCATCCTCGAAAGCAAGGCGGAAAGCATCATCGACCTGATGTGCGTAAATTCGTAACGTATTGCCACTGCGGACTTTGATGGCGTTGTCAATTAAGTTGTGTACGATGATGCCTAGCAATTTGGCGTCGCTGGCGACTATATGATCGGGCCGTATATTTGTTTGAATCTTTGCGTTGTTTGCTTTCGCAATTTGGTCGAATAACAAAATCCTATCTTCAATTAACGCGGATAATCTCACCTGTGATATCGCATTGCCCACACCGCGCATCTCAGGCTTGATGTAGTTGACTAGGTTATCCACCATGTAATACATATTATCGACCGCTTGCTTCATTTGTTGGAGGAATAATACGGCTTTCTCGGGCTGATTTTCTTCGATCAAGCCCTGACTGTATCCCAATGCATAGGACATATGTTTGACGGGTGTACGAATATCGTGTGAAATAGAGGCAATCATGTGAATTTGAAGTTTGACTTGCTGTTCAAGTTGCCTTTCAGAACCACTCAAAACACTCAGCGTTTTTTCTAGTTCCTGCGTCCGCTCCCTAATTTTTCCCTCCAAAACTAAATTCCGTCGTTTGATAGCCTTAACTCGCTGCGTAAATATAAAGTATAACAGTACGAGACCGGTTAGCATAACAAATCCCCTAAGCCACCAGGTTTCATACCACCGCTTCTCAACCTCAATGTCCATCTGCGTTGCGATAAGGTTGCCCATGCCGAACCCTCCGAGTTTTCGAACCAGGAGTTTATACTGTCCGCCCCCGTGAAATGGAACCGCGATACTTCTGCTATCTTCTATTTCTTTCCAATCGGCTATAACTTCATCACCTTTGAATATTCTGTAGAACATTCTTAAGTTGTATGCCTCACCAAAGTGAGGTGTAGATATTTTGAGGATGATTTGAGGGGTCCCTGCTTTGACATGCAGCTTGTTTTGCTCAATTGTAAAGGTGCTATCATCCTGCTCAGAGGAATCTACGAATATCCGTCCGTCGGGCAGCTCAGGTTTTATTTTCTCGGGAACAAACCAGACCAGGCCGTTCATCGATGGAAACGATGCGGTACCGTCAGCCATTCTAACAGCGCATGGCTGACATCCGCCATTAAATTCATTGGTGTTGAAACCGGCATTTTTTGCATAGTAATGATAATAAGGTGTGAACGGCTTTTCAACATAGGTCAACAAATCACTTTTTTTGATTTGAAATAAGCCGCGGTTAGTGGGTACCCAGAAAAAGCCTTTTTTGTCCTGGAAGATGCAATGAGCACTGGCTAAATGCTGCTGCCTGTCTAATGGAAATCTTGTCAGTTTATTTCCTTTCAAAAGAAAGAACCCGCTGGTGTAGGTGGTTATCCATACCTCGTCTAAACCTTTGGGTATGTGCAAGCTGCGGATGTAAATATTTTCCAGTCCAGCAACCGCTGATAATTTGCCCGTAGGCAGGTGTAAGCAGTATAATCCCTTTCCGGTGCCAATCCAGAGGGAATCCGCAGTCTGGTGTTCTATCCAGGAGATTCGGGGTAAAATTTTGCATGGAAAAGGTGAAGGCTGGGCTTTCGGTTGGAATGGGTCTAAATAATATAGCCCCTTGGTCGTGGTACCTATCCAAATCCTGCCGTTGTTTCCTTCATACAAGTTGGTTACCCCGCCCTTTATCAGCCATTTCGATAATAAAGTGCTTCCTGTACTATCAAACTGAAAAATCTCTTCTCCTTGTTTTGCCCAGATATCACCAGATCTACTTTTCAGCACACTTATAGGGTCCCAATTAACAAGTTTCGACAGGAGTTGCATCCGCCTCATCGTTACGGCACCTGAGACCGGTTCTTTCTTAAAAATATTACCGTCCGGCGTAAGGATTTGATTGTCGCCTAGCAATGTTTGACCATACAAACCACTTCCCTTTGATTCCGGGTCACTAACGGGATGAAAGGGCTGTCTATCTGCAATGTAAAGCCCTTCAATCGGGCTTCCCAAATAAACGCGTTGACGCAGATGATCGTAATAAACTGCTTTTATCGAGTGCTTCCGCAGATCAAAACCTTTTAGAATCAGCTTGCTGCTGATAATACCGGATTTGTTCCTGGTTAGCAGATATAGGCTTTTGTTCAACAATACAAAGACCTGTTCTGACACGTTATTCCAGAACGGCAGAAACTCGTTATGGCGTGCCAAGGTTTTATGCTGCGCAATTTCTCCTCCAATGGCAATTTTGCGGACCGACGAATCGCTTCCGGCGGAGGTAAATTGAAAAAGATTTAGTCCTTTGTCCAAAAAATACAGGTCACTGCCTAGCCGGAAAAAATTGAAACTGCTCGCATTGGGGAAAGAGAAACGTTTGACCAATTTATTCTTATGGTAGTAACTTACAAGGTTATCATGGTAGGTGAAATGTGCGCTTGCCGGAAAAGGATAGATCGATATAAACCTGGAAAGTATGTTACGGTATTGATTTTCAAACACAAAGGGCAGACTCTGTATAACCGGGTCTTCCCGAGCGGCGGGGTCTTTTGAGGGTTCATAGGCGGGATAACCTTTGTACTTAGGATCGATTCGCGCTTCCCCGTTGGAAATTCTGATCCATTTTCCCTCGTGCGTCATCGCAAGTAGCTCGCTAGTTGGGTTGGAAGGGTGTAGTTGAAAGCCATACATATTTCTGCTGGCGTAAGAATCACCGAACTGGTCGAATTTAACCAGTCGGTAGCCATCATAACGTATCAGTCCACGTTCAGTCGTCATCCAAATGTAGCCCCTTTCGTCTTTCACAATCGACTTAACACTATTTTGTGGCAAGCCGTTTTCATCCGTGTAATGCCTGACTTCGTATCCAGGGACTTGATCGTGTGTGATCTGCGAATGTTGGCCATTCGCTTGGAATTGTATGAATGAAATTAAAAAACACTTTGAAACCAGGACCTTGCAAATCGGGTGCATTTCTATCGTTTAAATAAACGTCGAGTATTCAGTTTGGCAGCTGCTAAGATAAAATCCGTATCAAGTCAGGGGCCTACTATGGTCTCCCAGTCGATAGGTCGTTGTCCAGTTGGTGCATAATAGAAAAAATTCTACAATTTTTCAATTTTCGACATGCTTGGGCCGTCGGAGCTGGAACGATTAGGCCGCATTTCTGACAATGGGAGTTATGTCAAGTAAAGGTGTAATATAATTTTTGTACATGTGACTCGAGCATGGTCTTCAGTTCATCCAGGCAAGACATCTGCAGATCGTCTGCGGGGTAGGTGCCAAGACAACCCATATCAAAAGAAATAATCCAGGGTTCGCTTTTCGCCGATGTCCGGCAGGGTTTTGTAATCGTGGACACGAAACCGTACCGTAGCTTGCTGATCAGTTTTTGCGTTATGGCGGCGGACAGGGCAGAAGTGGCTTGGAGTTGGAAGTTAGGGTTTAACGAACTTTGCGAAAATACGCTAAGTAAGGCCGGTAAACTGTGAGGTGGCTCCAAAAAGCGGCACCCATTTTTGCACATCGTGATGCAAAATGAAAGAATCCCAAACAGCAAAGACTCGTAGGAGCTATGATACTGATTTTAAGCAAGAAGTGGCCAGAACGTCTGTGACTTAATAATATCGCTCTCTCGGACAAATAATGTAAGTTATCTGTGCTCGATTTTTGAGCGGACGCCGCACGGGTAAGCTGCACAGCATACTACCGGTACCGGCGAGGAGAAAGTCATTATGCGGACAAAAAATACAACTGCCAAAGCATAAAATACGGATCAAATTTGTCCGCAATTTGAAGTGATACGGTAGCAGGTGAATCAAAGAATTGGGCCTTGAAAAGGCCGTTGATGTAGCAACTAATGATTTTCAAAATACATGTTACCTATTAGATGGTGAGATGCAATATTCTCTGACAATAAACTATTACGATGAAATCCAAGTGACAATCCAAATGGTTTTGATATTCAGCTACAAGTAAATAGCCATATACAAGCGAATTTTTGAATTGTTCATTAGCTAAATGCATTAACAAGTGTCTTGGTTTAGCAAAGCGTTCACTGAGGAGGCGCCCCAAGCGGCACACATTCTTGCACAATCCGATGTTGAATGGAAAACCGAACTGGTGTGAAAGCCCGAAGAAGTAAAGATGTTGATTTTAAGCAATTACTAACCACGATGTTGATCTTCGGCAGGAGTGGCAGAGAACTTTCTCAGAGTTTTAGAATTGGGGAAAATCTTCTCCATCGTTGGAAAAGCGTGGTGGTGATTGTGGCAACGAATTCACAGCAGATAATCAGGAAGGTAATAGTGTTACAGTACAGCTACTTTTTGGGTCAGTTCGAAGCTGTCAGTCACATTCATTTTCCGGTATATGCGCTTCTTGTATGTGCTGACTGTGTTGCTCTTTAATTTCAGCGTGTAGGCTATCTCTTTGGTTGTCTTTCCTTGAATCAATTGCGACATAACAAGTTGTTCACGATTGGAAAGCCATTGGAGGGATTCAGAATTTGCACCGTAACGTGTTAAAATGTTGGGTACGAGCGCAGACTGTAATTCCATGCTGATGTATTTGCCCCCCGATAAAACAATCGAAATGGCCCGGGCAAGTTCCTTCAAGCTGGCTTGCTTTGAAATAAAACCGTCAACGCCGGCCCGTAAGAGGGGGAGCGCATACAACCGCTCGGAAAATAACGAGTAAAACAGGATCGGCAGATCAGGCTCGAGTGTTCGGAGACCTCCGATCAGAGCCATTGCATTAGTTCCGCTGACGTTGATTTCAGCGATTGCCAAATCAATACCCATATCAAGAACAATGTGGCGGGCAATTTCCATGGATGCTGCTTGCAATACGTTGTATTCTTCGGAAAGATTTTCAAGAAAATATACCAAGCCTTCTCTTAGCATGGTTTGGTCGTTGATAATCAGTATGTTCATGCTGGGAGGGGGTTAGGGAAAGCAGGTGCCCTCACTGTAAGGGCACCTGCCTGCCATTATTTAATGTGGACAAATTTGTGTGTGTGAACAGATCCGTCCGTGTGTGTGATACGCAGGATGTACACGCCCGCGTCGAGCTTGGTTACATCTACCTTCCCGGATTCAGCCGGTCCTGAGCTGTAAACTTCCATACCTGCCAGGTTATTGATCCGGATGGATTTTACCTGTTTCCAGCTGGTCACTTTGAGCGTCAGTTCATTGCTTACCGGGTTGGGGTAAATGCTGCTTTCCAGCTTGCTGTCGAAGCGGACGCTTCGGATCGCGCTGAATGCAAACGTGCCGTCCAGATCGAGCATTTTCAGGCGGTAGAGGTTGTTAGCGCCCACCTCTGGTTGGTGATCAATGTGAGCGTAGTTCTTTCTCACCTTGCTCTCGCCTTCGGCTTTCACACTACCGATTTGTTTCCACGTTTTGCCGTCGGTGCTGCGCTGGATTTCGAAGCGGTCGGAATTGGTCTCTTCCGAAGTCGCCCAGTTGAGCTCAGTGGTATTTTCACGCGCGGTAACAGTGAAGGACATGAGCGTTACCGGAAGCGGCTTCTCCCAACTGATTGTATACGTTGCAGGCGGTGATTGCACGCCGGCTTCATCCACGTAAGCGTATTCGAAGGTAGTACTGGTGTAACCTGCACCCGTAAGCTTGATTGCCAGCGAGTCAGGATTATAGTTCGGGATTACTTGTCCCGGAGTTACCAGCACACCGTTGTAGTACAGCTCGCCGTTATTGGGCAGGGTTGTGATCACCACGGTACGGTCTTTGCCCGAGCCATTCAACGTACCATCCTCGGGGTCGGTGCCGGTCAGCTGGTCAGGCGAGCTGGTGCCTGTACCTGTGCTCGTGTGCGAACCGTTGAGCGGCACAATCGCGTCGGTAACAGGCTGATCGATCAGGTATTCCTTCGGATCGGCTACCGGCGGTTGCTGCACCCCGAAGTTCGCATTGGTCACGTCGGTAGCAGTTACCACGATATTGGGCAAAGTACCATTCACTGTTCCGTCGCTTCCTGTATTGGCACCCAGGTGCTCGCCGGTATTATTCCAACCGGTAGGCAAACTAGGCGTCGTCGAGCCGGCTGCTGTCTGGTGCAATACCACACTGTAAGTACCAGGCGCAACATTACCAAAGTC
>Ga0065165_1001079_pt1 | contig 32537 bp, 28 predicted proteins | sample AraplaMF_Cvi_mMF_FD_63813 | JGI IMG/M metagenome (GOLD analysis project Ga0065165, IMG submission 63813) | Arabidopsis root microbial communities from the University of North Carolina, USA - plate scrape MF_Cvi_mMF (version 2) (version 3) | ecosystem: Host-associated > Plants > Roots >... | reverse complement strand
GTGCGCGGCGAGTTCGGCTACTGGGTGTTCGAGGGCGACTGGCAGCCGGCCCAGCGTCCCTCCTGGAACTATCGCCTCAACGACGGCGGCGGCATCATCCTCGATATGCTCTGCCATTGGCGCTACGTGCTCGACAATCTGTTCGGCTCGGTCAGGGCGGTCAGCTGCCTTGGTGCGACCCACATACCCAACCGTGTCGACGAGCAGGGACAAGCCTATGCGGCCGATGCCGACGACGCCGCCTATGCGACGTTCGAGCTGGAGGGCGGCGTCATCGCCCAGATTAATTCTTCCTGGGCGGTCCGCGTGCGCCGCGACGATCTTGTCACCTTCCAGGTGGACGGCACCCATGGCTCGGCCGTGGCGGGGCTAAGCAAATGCTTCATCCAGCCGCGCGCAGCGACGCCGAAGCCGGTCTGGAACCCCGACCAGCCGCAAACCATCGACTTCTACAAGACCTGGCAGGAAGTCCCCGACAACATCGCCTATGACAACGGCTTCAAGGCGCAGTGGGAGATGTTCCTGCGTCACGTCGCCGAAGACGCCCCCTGGCCCTATGGGCTGATGGAGGGCGTCAAGGGCGTCCAGCTCGCGGAACTGGGCCTGCAGTCCTGGAAGGAACGTCGATGGCTCGACGTTCCGGCGATCGATTGAGGGAGGCCGCAATGACGACACTGACTCTCCCCGGCGAAAACCGCCGCCTCGTGCCATATACGATGACCGGCACGCCGATCCCGCTGCAAAAGCGGCAGGCGCGCGATTTCAACCGGGTCGCCTTTGCCGCGGCCCATGTGGTTGCCGACCCGTTCGCCGACAACGATCCCTGGCTCGCGCCGGCGATCGACTGGGACGCCACGTTGAGGTTTCGCCATCGCCTGTGGGACCTCGGGCTCGGCGTTGCGGAAGCCATGGACACCGCCCAGCGCGGCATGGGTCTGACCTGGCGCGACGCGCAGGAACTCATCTCCCGCTCCCTCAAGGAGGCCGCCAGCCGCGACGACGCGCTGATTGCCTGTGGTGTCGGGACGGATCACCTCGACGACCGGGTCCATTCGCTCGAGGCCATCATCGGCGCCTACCAGGAGCAGCTCGATTTCGTTCAGGGTGAAGGCGGTCGCGTGATCCTGATGGCGAGCCGGGCGTTGGCGCGCAGCGCGGCCGGCGTGGACGACTATCTCGCGACCTACTCCCGTGTGCTGTCCGGCGCGCGTGACAAGGTCATCATCCACTGGCTGGGTGAAATGTTCGATCCCGCGCTTGCCGGCTATTGGGGTGCGGCGGACCATCTCGAGGCGATGGAGACCTGCCTGCAGATGATCGCCGACAACCGTGACCGGATCGACGGGATCAAGGTCTCGCTGCTGTCGAAGGAGAAGGAGATCGCCATGCGTCGCCGCCTGCCACCGGGCGTGCGCATGTATACCGGCGACGATTTCAACTATGCCGAATTGATCGCCGGCGATGCGGAAGGCTATTCCGATGCGCTGCTCGGCATATTCGATGCCATTGCGCCGGCGGCCTCGCAAGCGCTCGCCAGTTTGAAGAACGGTGCAGACAACGAATTCTTCCACGTGCTCGAGCCGACGGTCGCGCTCTCGCGCCACATCTTTAAGGCGCCGACCCGCTTCTACAAGACCGGCGTCGTCTTCCTTGCCTACCTGAACGGTCTGCAGGACCATTTCACCATGGTCGGCGGCCAGGAAAGTGCGCGCTCGACCCTGCATTTTGCCGAACTCTTCCAGCTCGCGGACAAGGCCAATGTGCTGTCCGACCCCGATCGCGCGGCGCAGCGGATGCGGAGCTTCCTGTCGGTTCGGGGCGTGCACTGAGATGGCGTTGCCGCCGTGCGTGCAGGTCCGTCAGGCAGAGATCCGCGAGCGGCAGCTGTCGATGCGGCTGCCCTTCCGCTTCGGTGCCGCCACCGTCCGGGAGGCAACGCAGATCTTTTTTGCCGTCGAACTGGCGGACGTGGCGGGGCGTGTCGCCACCGGCTATGCGGCGGAACTCATGGTGCCGAAATGGTTCGACAAGAACCCGAGCCTGAGCAACGCCGATAACGAGGATCAGCTGCGTCTCGCGCTCGGCATCGCCGTCGACCAGGCAAGCGCTGCCGAACCGATGACGGCCTTCGGGCTGCATGCCGCGATAGAGCCGGCCCACCACCGCCTCTGCGAGCGCAACGGGCTGAACGGCCTCATTGCCTCGTTTGGCCTCGCGCTCGTGGATCGTGCGGTCCTCGACGGGCTTTGCCGGATGGAGGGCTTGGCGGTGCACCAGGCCGTTGCAGCAAACCTTCCCGGCATCGACGCCTCGACCACGCGGGATCTTCAAGGTTTTGACCTGCCCGGCTTCCTGGCTGGGCTGAAGCCGGCAGCCTCCCTCCATCTGCGCCACACCGTGGGCTATCTGGATGCCCTGACGGCCGCAGACCTTGGAGACGCCCGGCTGGATGACGGCCTGCCGGAATGCCTCGAGGACGAGATCGCGACCTACGGCATCAGCCATTTCAAGATCAAGCTGTCGGGGGACCCGGCCGCCGACCTCGGCCGGCTGCGCGCCGTCGCAACCGTTCTGGACCGGCTGCCCGACTACCGGGTGAGCATGGACGGCAACGAGCAGTTTTCCGACCCGGCGGGCCTTGCCGAACTGCTGGACCGGATCGAGGCCGAGCCGTCACTCGCGCGCCTGCGGGCGTCGCTGCTGTTCGTCGAGCAGCCGATAGCCCGTGCGTCGGCGCTCTCGACCTCCGTTGCGGCGCTCGGCGAAAGGATCCTGCTCGAGATCGACGAGTCGGATGGTGATCCGGATGCGTTTCTGCGAGCCCGCGCCCAGGGTTACCGCGGCATATCCAGCAAATCCTGCAAGGGTTTCTACCGGGCCCTGCTGAACGCCGCACGTGTGGTGCAGTGGCGGGCGCAGGGCGGCACCGGCTACTTCATGTCCGCCGAGGACCTCACCACCCAGGCCGGGATAGCCCTGCAGCAGGATCTGGCGCTCGCAGGCCTTCTGAACCTCGGCCACGTGGAGCGCAACGGGCATCACTACGTGGACGGCATGGCAGGCGCCACCCGGGCGGAGGAGAACGCCTGGCTCGACGGCCATGGCGATCTCTACCGCAGGGCAGGTGGCGGACGTCTCCGCCTGAACCCGGATCGGGGACGTCTCTCGCTGCTGTCCGTTAATCGCGCCATCGGCCTTGGCGTCGCCGCCGGCGCAGCGGAGGCGACCTTTGCCGCCTTATGACCGGAGAAGCCCAGGGAGGAGCTTGGCATGTCACTGGAAAACCTATCGATCAATTTCGCGACGGTGCGGCAGGCGGGAACGTTCGCAGAGATCGTCGACGCCTGCTTGAGACACGGCATCACCGCCATCTCGCCCTGGCGTGAACATGTCAACGCCGCGGGTATCGAGGAAGCGGCGCGGATCGTTGCCGCAAACGGCCTGCGGGTCACCGGCCATTGCCGCGGCGGCTTCTTTCCGGCATCCGACGAAGCCGGCCGGCGCGCCGCTATCGACGACAACCGTCGCGCCATCGACGAGGCGGCAGCACTCGGCGCCAACTGCCTCGTCATGGTGGTCGGCGGGCTGCCGAAGGGATCGCGGGATCTACCGGGCGCGCGCCAGATGGTCGAAGACGGGTTGGCCGAGATCCTTCCCTATGCCCGCCAGCGCAACGTCAAGCTGGCGCTGGAGCCGCTCCATCCGTTCTATGCCGCAGAGCGCGCCTGCCTCAACATGCTCGGCCAGTCGCTCGACCTGTGCGACCGGCTGGGAGAGGGCACCGGTGTCGCCATCGATGTCTATCACGTGTGGTGGGATCCGGATCTGGACAAGCAGGTGGCGCGGGCAGGGCGTAACGGGCAAATCCTCGCCCATCACATCTGCGACTGGCTGGTGCCCACCACCGATCCGCTCAACGACCGCGGCATGATGGGCGACGGCATCGTCGATCTCGGCCGTTTCCGAGCGATGATCGAACAGGCCGGCTTTGCGGGCCCCCAGGAAGTCGAGATCTTTTCGCACCGCTGGCAGGCGCGCCCCGTCGACGAGGTGCTCGCCACGATCGTCGAGCGCTACCGCACCGTCTGCCAGCCCGGGGCGGTTGCCGCGGCTGCCGCATAAACTCTTATCGGAGGAGACTATCATGCAAGAGATGACGCAGAGGCGGCGCTATGCGCTGGTTGGCACGGGCAATCGCGGCACCACCATGTGGGGTCGCGAATTGCTCGCCGGCTGGAGCGAGTTCGTCGACCTGGTCGGTATCTGCGACCTGAACCTGATGCGCGCCGAGCGCGCCCGCGACATGATCGGCTCCAGCGCGCCGCTCTACGCCGATTTCGACCGCATGATGGCCGAGCTGCGACCGGACCTGGTGATCGTCTGCACCCCCGACGATACCCATGACGACATCATCGTGCGCGCTCTGGAGGCAGGCGCAGACGTCATCAGCGAAAAGCCGCTCACCACGACGCGGGAAAAGATCGCCCGCATCCGTGAGGCCGAGCAGCGTACCGGGCGACGCGTCGACGTGTCGTTCAACTACCGTTTCGCACCGACCGCCTCGCGCATCAAGGAACTCATCGAGGAAGGCGCGATCGGCGACATCACCTCGGTCGATTTCCACTGGTATCTCGATAACGCCCACGGTGCCGACTATTTCCGCCGCTGGCACGCCTTTACCGCACGATCCGGCAGCCTCTTCGTCCACAAGGCGACGCACCATTTCGATCTGCTCAACTGGTACCTGGATTCCGATCCGGTGGAGGTGAAGTCCTTTGCACAGCTGCTGCATTACGGCCGCAACGGGCCGTTCCGCGGTCCGCGCTGCAAGCTCTGTCCGCACAAGAACGAATGCCCCTATTTCATGGATCTGGCGGCAGACCCGTTCCTGGATGCGCTTTACGAGGATCCCTCGGCCGTCGATGGTTATGTGCGCGATGCTTGCGTCTTTCGCGAGGAGATCGACATCCCAGATACGATGACGGCGACCATCCGCTACCGCAACAATGTCCAGGTGTCCTATTCGCTCAACACCTACATGCCGATCGAAGGCCACCACATCGCGTTCAACGGCCACAAGGGCCGCATCGAGTTGCGGCAGTTCGAAAAGCAGCCCTGGACTGAACCGCCGGCCGACAAGATCCTCTTGACCCGCAGCTTCGGCGGCGGCGTCGAGCAGATCTGGATCCCGCACGAGCCGGGCGGCCACTACGGCGGCGACAACCGGATGCGCGACATGATCTTCAAGCCGGGTTCGAACGACCGTCTGCGGCAGCGGGCCGGCTCCCGCGCCGGCGCCATGTCGGTGCTGTGCGGCATCGCCGCCCTGGAAAGTGCCCGCGAGGGTGGCGCCGTCGAGATCGATCCGCTCGACCTCTGGTAGCACGCGGCCGACCGACGGCTGCAACGACCACAGGCGGGCCGGGGCATTCTCCCGGTCCATCCGCACCGCGGAGGCGATCATATTCAATATTTAGTGGGAAGAAAGTTTGGTGGAGAGCGCCTTCAAAGGGAATTCGGGAAGTCACACGCGAAAGAATCGACAGAGAGAGGCTGCCGTAGGGGGGAGTGCGCGGCGCGACCGGTATCGACCACTGCCGATTATAACTCGATGTCGACCCAGTTGGGTCACCCCCTTACGGCTGTCTGACTCATTGGGGAGAGGTTCGACTGGACGGTAGTCATCCCGCACGCGTTGGTATGCTGGGTCAATCTCCAGATGGAACATTAAATGGTTTTGAGTTACGCTGCTGCACTGAATAGGACCATACCATGGCCAATCAAGACCCGAACATTGTTGTTGCTGCATTTACCGAAGAGCAGGTTGAGCGCCTGACGGGTGTAAGTGCGCGTCAGCTTCGCGAGTGGGACCGCTCGAAGTTTTTCGTCCCCAGCCTTGCCTATGAGGACAGGAGCAAGCCGTTCGCTCGTCTTTACTCGTTTCGGGACGTGGTCTGCCTCAAAGTGCTAAACTCTCTCAGAAATGAATCTCGTGTATCGCTGCAACATCTTCGCGGGGTCAAAGACAAGCTCTCACACATGGGTGACGATCTCTGGGCGAAGACGACTCTCTACGTGCTGAATCGCAAAGTGATATTCGATCACCCCGAGACCAAGGCCAAAGAGGAAATTATTAGTGGCCAAGGGGTTCTTCGAATCCCGCTTGAAGTTGTTACGGGCAATATGTCGGAAGCTGTTAAGAAGATGCGCGAACGTAGCTCCGGGGCTGTCGGAAAGATTGAAATTAGAAAAGGTCTGGCCAACAGCAAGCCCGTCGTGGCTGGAACCCGCATCCCGGTTGCGTCTATAAAGGCTTTTGCAAAAGAAGGCTTTTCTGTCGAGCAGATATTGAAGGAATATCCAACCTTAACAGATGACGATGTAAGGGCGGCGATTGCGTACGGAGCAGCTGCTTGATCCGAGGAGGGCTCGACTCTGCGTTTCTTCCTAGATGAAAGCGTGCCCGACTCCGTAGGAGATGTTCTTAACGCTGCTGGCCACGTAGTGATCTATCATCGTGACGCCCTCGATCAGGGAGCCAAAGACCCGGTGGTATGCGCGACGGCAATGCGAAACGACGCAATTCTTGTGGCGGTCGATGGGGATATGAAGCAGCTCTCCAAACGGTTCGGAAAGACCGAGGATCGCTTCGTCAACCTTAATCTGCTCATGTGTGGATGTGGCCCAGTCCACGCAGCGGGCCGCGTGGGGCAAAGCCTTTCATTAATTCAGCATGAGTGGGCGTTCTCAGCCGAAAAGGTTGGCCGTCGCCTATGGCTGGACATTGAAAAGCATTGGTTCGTGACTTACCGCTAAGGGCAGCGACTCACTATGCTGTAGCTTCAATGGGAGCAATGCTAATCCATTAAGTGGTTGGCGACCCGCGCCAGTCCTTGATAAGAATCTTAGTGCAGGGCCTCCGCACATGAAGATAACGAATCAACTTTTGAATGATGCCGCGCTTTCATGGTGCTTCCCCGAGCCATAAGCCGTAAATCCGGCGAGATATATGCGGATTTAGCTATCTCAAAATTAGGGCGAAGTTTGGTGGAGCTAAGCGGGATCGAACCGCTGACCTCTTGCATGCCATGCAAGCGCTCTCCCAGCTGAGCTATAGCCCCATCAGGGTGGTCCGGTATATCCGGTCCTGGGAAACTTCGATGCGTTGTCCGCGTCGGAGTGGCGGCTTATTACTTCCGGTTTCCGGCAAGCGCAAGCCCGATTTTCAGCATCCGGCGATTTTTTGTGAAATCGCCGGAGCTTAACGCCAATTGTCAGACTTCGTCGTCGTCGCCTGCGACGCCGATGATGCCGGTCATGTCGCTGTCCTCGTCGTCTTCGTCGACTTCGAGGAAGGTGTCGTCTTCGTCATCGTTGCCGATGTCCGCGTCGTCGTCGCCCATATCGGGAATGTCGTCGCCGCTGGCCGCCTCGTCGCCCTCTTCAAGGGAGACCAGTTCGACTTCCGGGTTCTCGGCGTCGACTTCCTGGACGTCCTCTTCTTCGGCCTGCTCCATCTTCTTGGCGGCGCTGTTCTCCTCGAAGAACGACATCGGCCAGGACTTGCCCGAATAGGGAGAGACCACCGGGTCGCGGTTCAGGTCGTAGAATTTCTTGCCGGTATCAGGATCGGTGCGTTTTGTTCCGAGTTCCGCTTTAGCCACAGTCAGAGCCTCATGAGGGAAGGCCGATCAGATCGGCGCGCCGCTTTGCGCGGCCTTTTTGGTGAAAAACTAAGCCGGTCCCCATAAGGCTTCCCGCCTCCCGTGTCAAAGGCAAACTTTCTTGTTTTGCCGAGGGATGAAGCGGATGACCGACCTGCGGCTTTATGTTAACGACGGCGAAATTCAGATCCCGCGGAAACGCGCATACGATTAAAGGACAAGCCATGTCGCATGGTATCGCCCTGAAGCCGGCAAAATCGAGAAAGTCCAGCGGCCTTTCCGGCGTCGTGCGCATCCCCGGCGACAAGTCGATTTCCCATCGCTCCTTCATGTTCGGCGGCCTGGCGTCGGGGCAGACCCGCATCACCGGCCTTCTCGAAGGCGAAGACGTCATCAACACCGGCAAGGCCATGCAGGCCATGGGCGCGCGGATCGAAAAGGTCGGCGGCGAATGGATCATCCATGGCACCGGTAATGGCGCGCTTCTGGCGCCCGAGGCGCCGCTCGACTTCGGCAATGCCGGGACCGGCTGCCGCCTGACCATGGGCCTGGTCGGCGTCTATGATTTCGAAAGTACTTTTGTCGGCGATGCGTCTCTCTCCAAGCGTCCGATGGGCCGCGTCCTTGATCCGCTGCGCGAGATGGGCGTGCAGGTCCGCTCGACGGGAGATCGGCTGCCGGTTACGTTGCACGGACCGCGAACGGCCAATCCGATCGTCTACCGCGTGCCGATGCCCTCCGCGCAGGTCAAGTCGGCCGTGTTGCTGGCCGGCCTCAATACCCCCGGCGTGACGACCGTGATCGAACCGATCATGACCCGAGATCACACGGAAAAGATGTTGCGGGGCTTCGGAGCGGAGCTATCCGTGGAAACGGATGGCGACGGCGTGCGCACCATCCGCCTTGAAGGCCGGGGTCGGCTGACCGGCCAGGTCATCGACGTCCCCGGCGATCCGTCCTCCACCGCCTTCCCGCTGGTCGCGGCCTTGCTGGTGTCGGGATCGGACGTCACGATCGAAAACGTGCTGATGAACCCGACCCGCACCGGCCTGATCCTGACGCTGCAGGAGATGGGCGCCGACATCGCGGTGGTCAATGCCCGTACCGCTGGCGGCGAGGATGTCGCCGACCTGCGCGTGCGGTCATCAGATCTCAAAGGCGTGACGGTGCCGGCCGATCGGGCGCCGTCGATGATCGACGAATATCCGGTTCTGGCCGTCGCTGCGGCATTTGCCGAAGGAACGACGACCATGCTCGGCCTCGAGGAACTGCGCGTCAAGGAATCGGACCGCCTGTCGGCCGTCGCCGAGGGCCTGAAGCTCAACGGCGTCGATTGCGACGAAGGCCGCGACACGCTCGTGGTGCGCGGCCGTCCTGACGGCCACGGTTACGGCAGCGCGGCCGGCGCAGCGGTTGCCACCCATCTGGATCATCGCATCGCCATGAGCTTCCTGATCATGGGTCTCTCCTCCGAACACGAGGTCACCGTCGACGACGCTGCGATCATCGCCACCTCCTTTCCCGAATTCATGAGCCTGATGACGGGCCTAGGTGCCCGCATCGAGGATCTGACAGGCGAGGCCGCCTGATGGGTTTCATCATTGCCATCGACGGCCCGGCAGCAGCGGGCAAGGGCACCCTGTCCCGGCAGATCGCCGATGCCTACGGGTTTCACCACCTCGATACCGGCCTGACCTATAGGGCGACGGCAAAGGCGCTTCTCGATGCGGGTCTTCCGCTCGATGATGCGGCGGTTGCCGAAAAGACGGCGCACGACATCGATCTCGCCGGTCTCGACCGGGATGTCCTGTCCGCGCATGCGATCGGCGAAGCGGCGTCGAAGATTGCCGTCATGCCCGGCGTGCGTCGTGCCCTGGTCGAGGCGCAGCGAAGCTTCTCGCTCCGGTCTCCCGGAACCGTGCTCGACGGTCGCGATATCGGCACGGTTGTCTGCCCGCAGGCCCCGGTCAAGTTGTACGTCACCGCATCGCCCCAGGTGAGGGCCCGCCGGCGTTACGAGGAGATCGTCGCCAAGGGTGAGACGGCCGATTACGAGGCGATCTTTGCCGAGGTCAAGACACGCGACGACCGCGACATGGGCCGCGCCGACAGTCCGCTGAAGCCTGCACCTGACGCGCACTTGCTTGATACGTCGGAAATGAGTATAGAGGCCGCGTTTCAGGCTGCAAAAGCGTTCATCGACGCCGCCCTGAACAGATGACGGCCTGCCGGCTTGCCGGCCTGGCCAGATAAGCCCGCAGTCAGTCCTTGCGCCGGATTGCCTCCCGACAGGAGGCGGACAGGACTTCGGGTATGTTTAACGCGAACCACCGGCGCATACGTGTCCGAGATCGGACACACCAGGAGATTCTATGGCACTTTCTAACCCCACGCGGGAGGACTTCGCAGCCCTTCTCGAAGAATCCTTTGCAACCAACGATCTTGCCGAAGGCTATGTTACCAAGGGTATCGTCACGGCGATCGAAAAGGACATGGCTGTTGTGGACGTCGGCCTCAAGGTCGAAGGCCGCATTGCGCTGAAGGAATTCGGCGCCAAGGGCAAAGACGGCACGCTGAAGGTCGGCGACGAAGTCGAAGTCTATGTCGAGCGCATTGAAAACGCACTCGGCGAAGCTGTTCTGTCGCGCGAGAAGGCTCGCCGCGAAGAAAGCTGGGTCAAGCTCGAAGCCAAGTTCGAAGCTGGCGAACGCGTTGAAGGCGTGATCTTCAACCAGGTCAAGGGTGGCTTTACCGTCGATCTCGACGGCGCCGTCGCCTTCCTGCCGCGCTCGCAGGTCGACATCCGTCCGATCCGCGACGTGACCCCGCTGATGCACAACCCGCAGCCCTTCGAAATCCTCAAGATGGACAAGCGTCGCGGCAACATCGTTGTTTCGCGTCGTACGGTTCTCGAAGAGTCCCGTGCCGAGCAGCGTTCGGAAATCGTTCAGAACCTCGAAGAAGGTCAGGTTGTTGACGGCGTCGTCAAGAACATCACCGATTACGGTGCGTTCGTTGACCTCGGCGGCATCGACGGCCTGCTGCACGTGACGGACATGGCCTGGCGCCGCGTCAACCATCCGTCGGAAATCCTGTCCATTGGCCAGCAGGTCAAGGTTCAGATCATCCGCATCAACCAGGAAACCCACCGCATCTCGCTCGGCATGAAGCAGCTCGAGTCGGATCCGTGGGATGGCATTGCCGCCAAGTATCCGGTCGGCAAGAAGATCTCCGGTACCGTCACGAACATCACCGACTACGGTGCATTCGTCGAGCTGGAGCCGGGCATCGAAGGCCTGATCCACATCTCGGAAATGTCCTGGACCAAGAAGAACGTACATCCCGGCAAGATCCTGTCCACGACGCAGGATGTCGACGTTGTCGTTCTCGAAGTCGATCCGTCCAAGCGCCGTATCTCGCTCGGCCTCAAGCAGACCCTCGAAAACCCGTGGCAGGCATTTGCCTACAGCCATCCGGCCGGCACTGAAGTCGAAGGCGAAGTCAAGAACAAGACCGAATTCGGCCTGTTCATCGGCCTCGACGGCGATGTTGACGGCATGGTTCACCTGTCGGATCTCGACTGGAACCGTCCGGGCGAACAGGTCATTGAGGAGTTCAACAAGGGCGACGTCGTCAAGGCTGTCGTTCTGGATGTGGACGTCGAGAAGGAACGCATCTCGCTCGGCATCAAGCAGCTCGGCCGCGATGCGGTTGGCGAAGCTGCAACCTCGGGTGAACTGCGCAAGAACGCTGTCGTTTCCTGCGAAGTGATCGGCGTCAACGAAGGCGGCGTGGAAGTGAAGCTCGTCGCTCACGAGGACGTCACCTCCTTCATCCGTCGCAACGACCTGGCACGCGATCGCGAAGATCAGCGTCCGGAGCGTTTCTCGGTTGGCCAGGTGTTCGACGCCCGCGTCGTCAACTTCTCCAAGAAGGACCGCAAGGTCATGCTGTCGATCAAGGCTCTCGAGATCGCAGAAGAGAAGGAAGCAGTTGCTCAGTTCGGCTCGTCCGATAGCGGCGCTTCGCTCGGCGACATCCTCGGTGCGGCTCTGAAGAACCGCGGCGGCAACGAGTAATCGTTCCAGACCCAACCAAATGAAGCCGCCGGGTCGAAAGACCCGGCGGCTTTTTCATGCCCGGAAGAATGAGAAACCGTCAGGTCCAGCCGGCCATCCGCCAGTAGAAGTCGTGGGCGCTGCCGTCGCCGTCGGCGGGCTCCTCGCCGCCGGGCTTGCCACCGGCGTCCTGACCGTCCTTCCCCTTGCTCTGCTCCCGCTCCGGAAACTGCTGCTGGCCCCGCGCAGGCGGCTCGTCTCCCTCCTCGTCCACCTTCGTGACGCTGGGGGTCTTTCGACCCTGCCGGTCCTGCTTTTGCTCGCGCGCCGGCGGATAGGGAATAAAGGGAAGCGGCACGCCCTCCCGGGGAACCGGAACGGGAACGACCATTGCCGCCACCTCCCGTGCGTCCGGCTGCAGAGGCGCCGCCGTCTTCGACGGCAGGATTGTGGCCGTCCGGATCGGGTCGACCGGCGGACCGTCGCCTGCGACAGGAGCCGCGTCCGGATCGGGCGCGGGCTTCAGCGGGTCGAGAAGAGGATGTGGCGTGGCGGCGAGAGGCGCGGCGGGTGGGGCCGGCTGAACGGTCAACTGTGCGATCAGCGTCTCCGGACCGCTGCCGGGCAACTGCGCTGCCATCTCCGGTGACGGCCTGGGCGAGGTCCCGCCCGATAGATTGTCCGCCAGCCACTGCGTCATGGCGAGCACGGCGTTTTGTCCGAGCGCTCGGGCGGCCCGGGCCATGTCGGGAAGCGACAGGGAGCCGCCCGGGTCCGCTTCCAAGGGGACGCCTGCGGCCTGAAGGACGGCGGGGAGATCATCCTGCGCTGTGTCCTGCGCACCTGCCGGCAACGTGACTTGCCCTCCCGGAGACGGCGCCATGGCGGCCGCAAGGTCGGTCGCCGCTGGGACCGCGCCGGAGGGAGCGGGCAGGCGAGCGAGCGCCGTAGCTGCGGCCACGGCGTCGGCCTTGATGGTCGCAAGGGTAACCTGAGGATCGTCCGCGGCAGGAAGCGCATCGGGGCTTGCCGGGCGGCCTGGCTGGGCGTCGGTTGCGGCCACAGGCGGCGAGACGCCGCCGGAGCCGGGCGGCATGGGACCCGGCACCGCTGGCTCGGTAAGCGCGGGCGCCGGTGACGCGGCGAAAGAGCCCGACGCGAAGGGGCCCATCGGTGTGGCACCACCGGAGGAGGGCACGGCGGCGGCCGGCGGCAGCGATGGAATGACCGAGCGGTCTGCGGCGCCCTGTCCGGCATTGGATGCCATGCTCGCGGGCAAGGATATGGGCGGCGCGGTGGATGGCGCGGATGCAAGTCCCGCAGCCGCGGGCGGGGCAGGGGCCGCGGTACCGTTGGCCGGCGGCCGGGCGAACGCCGTCGGACCGGCCTCGTTCTGCAGGTAGGAGGTAACGGCCGATTTGGCGGCCAGATCCTTGCCCGGCCACTGGCTCATCTCGAGCGCCGCCGCAAGCCGCGCCGTCTCCCGTCCGGAGGGGTTTTGCATCAGGTCGGCAAGGAGCCGAAGCGTGACGCCGCGGACGAGCTGGTTCAGCGCCTTTTCGAGAAGCGCACGATCCGGCGGGGAAAGCGCCTGCACCGCCGCGACGATCCGCTGTGCGTAGTCCGGCAGGGCCTCGTTGGGCTCCCGCGGCAGCTTCAGAAGGGCGCCGATCGTTTCGGCAAACACCGAGACGCTTTGCGCCAGCTGCAGCTGCGCCGAAAGCGACATGGCACCCAGCCGACCGCCGGACATGGGCAGCGCTGCCGCATCGGTCGAACTTATGGCGGCAGGAACGGCAGGTCGCGACGCCATGACCGGCTGGGATGCCGGGACCTGAACCTCTGTGACGGCGCTGATGGCGCGAACAGGTGGCAGCATGAGATCGGCTCCGTCTGCCTTCTGTGGCGGAAGCAGCCCGGCAAGCGCGTGGATCGCAACGACCGGCGTTGCTGTGGCCGCGCCGAATTGCCCCTTTGAGCCGAGAACGATCTGGAATCTAAAGGAAAATGGTTAAGCCCGGGATAATGCCTGGCCGCCTGGGCTCAGCTGTGGGCAAAGATGTCGGTCTCTTCCCAGCCGAGCAGGTCGAGTTTCGAGCGCGCCGGCAGGAACTCGAAACAGGCCTGCGCGAGATCAATCCGGCGGTCCCGCACGAGGCGCGCGGTCAGCTTGTCGCGCAACGCGTGCAGGTAGAGCACGTCGGAGGCGGCGTAATCCAGTTGCGCCTGCGACAAGGTCGCGGCCGCCCAGTCGGATTGCTGCTGCGCCTTCGAGACGTCGATGTCGAGCAGTTCCTTGAGGTTGTCCTTGAGGCCATGCCGGTCCGTATAGGTGCGCGCCAGCCGGGAGGCGATCTTGGTGCAGAAGACCGGCGCCGACGTCACGCCGAAGGTGTGGAAGAGGACGGCGATGTCGAACCGGCCATAGTGGAAGATCTTGGTCTGCGCCGGGTCCGCCAGCAAGGCAACCAGGTTCGGTGCGTCCTTCTGGTCCGCCGCTATGCGGATGACGTCGGCGGTGCCGTCGCCGGGGGAGAGCTGGACGACGCAGAGCCGGTCGCGGCGCGGGACAAGGCCCAGCGTCTCGGTGTCGACCGCCACACCGTTACGGTAGCGTGCCGCATCGGCGGCTGAAATATCGCCCTCGTGATACCGGATCTCGGCCATCTGCAATCTCTCTTTTCGTCTGGCCAATGCTATAGCGGAGCTTGACGCTGCGGCCTACCCCGGCCGCCGGCATGGCTCAAGATGAAATCCTCAGCACCGGTCAACTGAGCAAATGCCCAGCCGTGCGCCAAACGCATTGCTGCAATGCAACAGAAGTTCTTGGTGGGTCGGCCGTCTTGGCCTAAATAGGGGTCACCGAACGGCGCACCTCCTCCTCCCAGCGCCTTCGGTATAGGTCGACAACCTCCTCCTCCTCCCAGTTGTCGATCAAGTTTAAAGCCTGGCGCATCCTCCTCCCGCGCCAGGCTTTTTGCGTTCTGAGGACATCGTCCCCGATAGAAAAGTCCCCTGATAGAAACGTTGATCCATTCGCTGGCAGGCAGCCGCAGCGTGCGGCCGCTCGCCTTGCGATGCGCTCAGGCGAGCGCGGAGATAGCGTCCATGACGTCGTCCTCGATGACGATGCCGCTGATGCGTGCCTCGGACCGCAGACCCCGTCCCTTGCGTCCGGGCAGTCGCACGCCCTCTTGCCGGGACATTTCGCCGGCGAGGTCGGCAAGACGCTGCGCCGCGCCGGATACGGCAGCTGCGGAAGGATCGATGGCGATGATCGCCTGGCCCAATGCCGGCGGGGCCCCCTTGTCGTCGAACAGGGAGCTCGCCTGGTAGGAGAAATGCGCGCCTGTAAGGCCTGCTGCGATCACTTCCACCATCAGCGCCAGGGCGGCGCCCTTTGCCCCGCCCGACGGCGCCATGGTTCCCTTCATGGCCGCCTTGGCATCGGTCGTCGGGTTGCCTTCGGCGTCGAAGGCCCAGTCGTCGGGAATGGCGGCGCCCTTCTGCGAGGCTTCCATCACCTTGCCGCGGGCGACCTTGGAAAGCGCAAGATCGACGACCAGCGGCTCGCCCCCCTGCAGCGGCGCGGCAAACGCGATCGGATTGGTTCCAAACAGCGGCAGCCTGCCACCCCACGGTGCCATCGCGGCCGGCGCATTGGCAAACATCATGGCCACCAGTCCCGCATCGGCAAGCCGCTCGACCGTCAGCGCCATGACGCCGGCATGATGGGACCGATGAATGGCGGCAAAGGCGATGCCCTGCTCGCGCGCGATCGCCGGCAGTTCGGTGACGGCAAGATCGAGCGCCGGATAGGCAAAGCCGAAGGCTGCATCCACGGAAAGAACCCCGGGCCGCACCCGCTCGGCGGAAGGTGTCGCCTGGCCGTCCACCTTGCCCGTCCGCACCTGGCTGACATAGGCCGGAACGCGCCTCAGCCCGTGCCCGGACTGGCCGGCCGCTTCCGCCTGGACCAGAGCGAGGGCGACGGAACGGGCGGTCGCCGGCAAAACGCCATTGGCCTCGAAAACGCTCTGGACGAGCGCTTCGGCTTCGACAAGTGTCATATGCATGAGTGTATCCGGGGTAATCAGAGGCGGGAGGATGAGGGGATCACTCGCACCTTAGAGCCTGATCGAGATAACTTGCAACACCTGAAGGCGGCGCGGGGATGGGCGAGGCGCGCCTGACGGCCGCCACGATATAGCCGTCGATCTGCGAATCGCCGGAGGAGCGCGACAGCGACACCGTGGTGATATTGCCGCTCCCGTCGAAGGCAAACCGCACCGCTGCGGTTCCTGTCCCGCCGCCGGGGCATTTGCGGGCGTTGCGGGCGATCCGCGCCTCGACCCGCGACTTCCACTTGGCGGGAGATACCGACTGCGAAAACAGGCCTGTCGAGGTCTGGCTGGCCGCTGTCCGGTCGGACTGCCTGGTCTGCAGCGCCGCCTGCGTACGCTCCTTCTGGGCCTGTTCCTGCTGCTGTTTCGGGCGCTCCGCCTGTCTTGCCGGCTTCGGCCGAGGCTCGGGCTTCTGCGTGGCCTCAATCTTCTTGGCTGGCTGCGGCGGGGGCGGGCGCATGATCGGCAGCGGCACCTCGACATTCTCCAACGCCGCCGTCACCTGCTGCTCGATCGGATCGACGGGTTCGGGCGGCGGCTCAACCGGCTGCGGCGCCGGAATGGTCTGGGTCATCTCGGGCGCGGGTTCGGGCGGCGCAGGCGGTGTGGTCTCCTCGACCACCGGTTCCGGCGGCACGGGTTCCGGCGCAGGCTGCGGTTCTGGCGGGGGAGGCTCTGCCACCTCGGGAACGGGCTCGGGAAGAGGCTCCGGCGCGGGATCGGGCTGTGCCTGCGCCTGCTCGACGGGCTCCGGCTGCGGTTCCTCGACCGGCTTGACCTCTTCGCTCTTCACCTCTTCCATATTCACCGTGTCGGGCGCGATCTGCTCCTGCGTCGTGTCGACCGCCTCCGGTTCCGGGGCGAGCTCGATCATGATTGCGGCGGGCGGTACGCTGTCGGAGGGCATGTCGGGGTTTTCGCGCATCAGGAGCGCGGCCGCCGCGACATGCGCTGCAAGAACGATGGCTGCGGCGAAGCCCCACAGCACGATCTCGCGCGGGTTCAGGCTGCCGTCGAGAGACATGGCCTGGCTCACGGCGTGCCTCCGGCGGCACCGGGCGCAGGCGAGGCTGGCTGAGGCGCCGCGGCAGCCGGTGCGGTCTCCAGACCTACCAGGGCGATTTTCAGATAGCCGGCATCCCGCAACAGGTTCATCACCTCCATGAACTGCCCGTAGTCCACCGCCTTGTCGGCACGCAGGAAGATGCGCCGGTCACGATTGCCCTGCGTGACGCCGTCGAGCGCGGCCGAGAATGCCTCCCGGGCCACAGGGTCGTTGCCAATGGCAAGGCTGAGGTCCTGCTTCACGGTGACGTAAAGGGGCTCTTCCGGACGTGGCGCCGGCTTGGCGCTGGAGGCCGGCAGATCCACGTTCACGTCGACCGTCGCCAGCGGTGCTGCCACCATGAAGATGATCAGCAGTACCAGGATCACATCGATGAACGGCGTGACGTTGATCTCGTGGTTTTCGGCGAGCTCCTCGCCATGATGCTCGCGAATGCCGCCGGCCATGGGCTCAGCCCCCCGCGACCAGAGAGACCGGCGCCTTGCGGCCCGGCGGTAGCTTTCGGAAATCGAGATCGCGGCTTACGAGCCGCTCGACGCCGGATGCGGCATCCGCCAGCAGTTGCCGGTAACCGGTCACCGAGCGAGCAAAGACGTTGTAGATCACCACGGCCGGTATGGCGGCAACCAGGCCGATGGCGGTGGCAAGCAGCGCTTCGGCAATTCCCGGTGCGACCACGGCGAGGTTCGTGGTATTGGCCTGCGAGATGCCGATGAACGAATTCATGATACCCCACACGGTGCCGAACAGCCCGACAAACGGCGCCGTCGAACCGATGGTGGCCAGGGCGCCCGTGCCGCGCGTCATGCGCCGGCCGGCAAAGGCCTCGATACGGGAAAGAACGGAGCCGACCCTTTCCTTGACGCCGTCGCCGCCGGCATGATCGAGAGCGGCTTCCGAAAGCGCCATTTCCTCGGCCGCAGCGCGAAGCATCAGTACGGCGGGACCACCGCGGCGACCGGCAGCGTCGAGCGCCTCGGGCAGTGTTCGGGCGCCGCGAATAACCTTCAGCGCCCGGTTTACCCGGCTGCGCGCACCGGCAAGCTCCAGTGTCTTGGCGACCCAGACCGTCCAGGTGATCAGCGACGCAAAGGCGAGCCCGCTCATCACGGCCTTCACCACCCAGTCGGCGGCCATGAACATGCCCCAGGGCGACAGGTCATGCGGCAGGTCAAGGCGTTGGTCTGCGGCAAGCACGGGCGTGATACCGGCCCGTCCCTCCTGGTCTGCGGCCGGGTTTGCTGCCGGTTCTGGTGCGGCGGGAGCCTGTGGCTGTGCGGGCTGGGCCGAAGGGGGTGTGGCAGGAAGGGCGGAAGCCGGCGCCGGCGGCGATGCCTGCTCCTGGGCCTGCTCCTGGGTCTGTCCCGGGGCTGCCAGCGCCGGCCCGGGCGCTTGCGGGGCCTGCGCCAGCGCAGCCGATGCCGCAAGGGTGATGGCCGCAGCGGTCACCAGGCCGGAAAGCGTCCTGCGAACGACGAGAGGGCCAAGGGCTGGACGCTTCGGGTGGTGAGACATGGCGGCGATACTCCGGACTGGTCGACGGGCGAAGGCGCGGCACGGATCGCATACGGATGCAGGAGGAGAAGTTGCCGGCCGCCGCCGGTTCGCAATGACAGCTACGGGATAATAAACATGACTGCGAATGGCAACTAATAAATCTTGAGATTGTCACTCAAATATCGACGCGAGGCGGCGCTGTTCGCGCACCGGTGACAAAGTCGGGTAACAAAGGGCAAAGAAAAGCCGCCCGCGAAGGTCACGGGCGGCTCCTTGAATTGCCGGGAGATATTGCCGGGCGTTAGAGCGTCCGGGTGATATGCTCCACGCGGAAGCACTCGATCGTGTCGCCGGCGCGGATGTCTTCGTAGTTCTCGAAGGCCATGCCGCATTCCTGGCCCATCGGCACGTCGGCCACTTCGTCCTTGAAGCGCTTGAGTGTCTTGAGCTTACCTTCGTGGATGACGACGTTGTCGCGGATGAGGCGAACGCCAGCACCACGTTCCACCTTGCCGTCGGTAACGCGGCAACCTGCGACCTTGCCGGTCTTGGTGATGTTGAACACCTCCAGGATTTCGGCATTGCCGAGGAAGGTCTCGCGACGTTCCGGCGACAGCAGGCCCGACATCGCTGCCTTCACGTCATCCACCAGGTCGTAGATGATGTTGTAGTAGCGGATCTCGATGCCGGCCCGTTCGGCCGCCTGGCGAGCCTGCACGTTGGCGCGGACGTTGAAGCCGATGATGGCCGCATCGGACGACTCGGCAAGCGAGATGTCCGATTCGGTGATGCCGCCGGCGCCCGAATGGACGATGCGGGCGCGGACTTCGTCCGTGCCGAGCTTGTCCAGTGCGCCGATGATGGCTTCGATCGAACCCTGCACGTCGCCCTTGATGAGCAGCGGGAACTCCTTGTAGCCGGTGTTCTGCAGCTTGCTCATCATCTGCTCCAGCGAACCACGCTGGCCGGACTGACGGGCGGCTGCCTTGTCGCGGGTCAGGCGCTGGCGGTATTCGGAGATCTCGCGTGCGCGACTCTCGTTCTCGACGACGGCGAACCGGTCGCCGGCAGCGGGAGTTGCAGACAGCCCGAGTACTTCGACCGGCATGGCCGGACCGGCTTCCTTGACGTGGTCGCCCTTGTCGGTGACGAGGGCGCGAACACGACCCCACTGGTCGCCGGCAACGATGATCTGGCCCGGCTTCAGCGTGCCCTTCTGGACAAGCACGGTCGCAACCGCACCGCGACCGCGGTCGAGCTGCGCTTCGATGACAACGCCTTCGGCCGTACGGCTCGGATCAGCCTTGAGGTCGAGGATTTCAGCCTGCAGCAGGATGGCGTCGAGCAGCTTGTCGAGGTTGAGTCGGTTCTTGGCCGAAACCTCAACGTCGAGCACTTCACCGCCCATGGATTCCACGAAGACTTCGTGCTGCAGCAGCTGCTGCCGCACCTTGTCCGGGTTCGCCTCATGCTTGTCGATCTTGTTGATCGCCACGATGATCGGAACGCCGGCAGCCTTGGCGTGGTTGATGGATTCGATGGTCTGCGGCATGACGCTGTCGTCTGCCGCGACCACTAGGACCGCGATATCCGTCGCCTGCGCACCACGGGCACGCATGGCCGTAAAGGCGGCGTGGCCGGGCGTATCGATGAAGGTGATCTTCTGGCCGCGCTGTTCCACCTGATAGGCGCCGATATGCTGGGTGATGCCACCGGCTTCGCCCGAAACGACGCTCGTCTGGCGGATCGCGTCCAGCAGCGAGGTCTTGCCGTGGTCGACGTGGCCCATGATCGTGACGACCGGCGGCCGCGACACCATTTCGCCCTCGACGTCGGCAACGTTGAAGATGCCTTCTTCGATGTCGGACTCGGAAACGCGCTTGACTGTGTGGCCGAATTCGCCGGCGATCAGTTCGGCCAGGTCGGCGTCGATGACGTCGCCCGGCTTCATCATCTGGCCTTCCTTCATCAGGTACTTGATGACGTCAACGGCCCGTTCGGACATACGCTGCGACAGTTCCTGGATGGTGATGGTTTCTGGCAGGATGACTTCGCGGATGACCTTCTCGCGCGGTTCCTGCATCTGGCTGCGGCGGAATTTCTCCTGCCGGCGGCGCATCGACGCGAGCGAACGGCCACGGGCCGCGTCGTCACCATCCACATTGGCGGTGGTGACGGTCAGCTTGCCGCGACGGCGTTCTTCCTCGGTCTTCGGACGGGCCGGAACCTTCGCAGGTGCAGGCACCGGCGTGCGGCCACGGCCGGGGATGATGCGCGGCGGGCCGCGATCGTCGTCTTCCTCGTTGACCTTGCGGCGTCCGAGAACCGGGGTGGCTGGCGTCGCGCCAGGCGCGGCCGGGCGGGCGACCGTGGGACGGCCATCCTGGCCAGCCCGGGCAGCAACGCCTGCGGCGCGTTCCGGCTGCGATGCGGCAGCGGCAGGTGCGGCGACTTCCACGGGTGCGGGCGGCGGTGGCGGTTCGGCAGCGCGGCGTGCGGCTTCTGCGGCTTCTTCAGCCTTGCGAACCACCTCTTCGGCCTGACGGCGAACCTCTTCCTCGGCGCGTCGCTTGGCGTCCTCGGCATCGCGGGCCTGCGCCTCGATCAGGGCGCGGCGACGCGCTTCCATCTCTCCGGCCGACAGGTCGTGCAACACGTTGGGGCGCTGCGGCTGGCGCGACGGCGTGGACGGCTGCGGGCGCTGCGGCGAAGCCGGCTGCTGGCGCGACTGGTTGTTGTTGTAGCCACCGGGACGCTGGCCCTGGGCGGCGGGCTGGTGGGCGCGCGGCGGCGGGCTCGTCGGCTGCGGCCGGGGCGGCTGCGGCTGAGACTGCGGCGCAGCAACGGTTGCAGCAGCGGCGGGTGCCGGTGCAGCAGCTTCCACGGGCTTCGGGGCCGGCGCAGCGGCGGGCGTGTAAACGGGCTTTTCGTCCAGCGGGCGTGCAACCCGGCGTTTCACCGTCTCGACGACGACCGCCTTCGTGCGGCCGCGACCCATATCCTGACGAACCGTACCTTGGGTCATCCCGGACGGCTTCAGGGTCAGGGTCTTCTTTACGCCGAGCGTCTTATCGTCTTTGTTGTCGGTCATTCCGTTCCTGTTCCTTCGGACGGGAACGAATGGCGACCATCAGAACCCGTCAATAAATATGCATTAATCCGGTACGGCGGCCGGCTGTTGCCGGTGACCGCATCATTGTTCTGGCCGGCCAGCGCCGCTCCGTGCTCCGGATTGACCGCCAAGGCGGTACTTTTCGAGCATTCTTGCGCGCTTCACTACACCTTCACCCGCCGGTCCTGCAAGCGCGCAGGCATGGATAAAAGCATTCTGGCCCATCACTTCGTCCAATTCCGCTGCTGACAGCATTGAAAAGGACGGAATGTCTTCTTCGGCTCCACTTCCGAACCTCCAGGCCTTGCGGGCCTGGTCTAACTTGCGCACGCCATCAGCCGCAGCATCGGTGGCATGGAATACTCCGACAGCCGCCCCCGAACGGATGGCGGCATCGACTTTCATGGCGCCGGTAATGAACTGAGCGGCCTTGCGAGCCATGTTCATCATGCCGGCGAGATCCGCCACCATCAGCCGGTCGACCACCTGGGCAAGATCGGCATCGGCCTTCACGTCGGCCTTGAGGGCGCGAGCAAAGATCTTCTTTGCCACCGCCCGCTCGACGAGCGCGCGTTCGGCCTTTACCCAGCATCCCCGGCCCGGCAGCTGCCGCCGGAGGTCGGGCACGATTCGTCCGTCCGGCGCCGCCACGAAGCGGATCAGAGCTTCCGGCGACGTCGCCTCGCGAGTGACGATGCAGGTCCGGTCGTTCACGACAATCTCCTGCTCGTCGTCACCGTCATCCAGCTGGCTGACCAGCGGGATCATTCCTGTTCTACGGCGTCCGCCTCCTCCTCGACCACATCGTCCTGCGGCTTTGCGAGGTCGGCTTCGGTGATCCAGCCGGCCGACAGGCGGGCCTGCACGATCATCGTCTCGGCTTCGGCGCGCGATACATCGAACTTGGAGAACAGGCCTTCGAACTTCTTCGTTTCGCCGTTCTTGCGTTCCGTCCAGCCGACCAGGTCGTCTGCAGCGCAGCCGGCAAAATCTTCGACCGTCTTGATGCCGTCTTCGCCGAGCGCGACCAGCATCTGGCCGTTCAGGCCTTCGATCCCGCGCAGTTCGTCCTGCACGCCGAGTTCCTTGCGCTTGGCGTCCATTTCGCCTTCGATCCGCTCAAGGTATTCCTTGGCGCGCATCTGGATCTCGCTCGCGGTGTCTTCGTCGAAGCCGTCGATCGAGGAGATTTCGTCGAGATCGACGTAGGCGAGTTCCTCGACGGCGGCGAAGCCTTCCGAGGCGAGCACCTGGCCAACCATCTCGTCGACGTCGAGCGCGTCCATGAACAGGTTGGTGCGCTCGTTGAATTCCTTCTGGCGGCGCTCGGACTCTTCCTGCTCCGTCATGATGTCGATGTCCCAGCCGGTCAGCTGCGAAGCGAGACGCACGTTCTGGCCGCGGCGGCCGATGGCGAGCGACAGCTGTTCGTCCGGCACCACGACTTCGATGCGCTCGGCATCCTCGTCGAGCACGACCTTGGAGACTTCCGCCGGCTGCAGCGCGTTGACGATGAAGTTCGCCGGCTCGCTCGACCACGGAATGATGTCGATCTTCTCGCCCTGGAGCTCGCCGACAACGGCCTGCACGCGCGAACCGCGCATACCGACGCAGGCGCCGACCGGATCGATCGAGCTGTCGTTCGAGACGACCGCAATCTTGGCGCGCGAGCCCGGGTCGCGGGCCACCGACTTGATCTGGATGATGCCGTCGTAGATTTCCGGCACTTCCATGGTGAACAGCTTCACCATGAACTGCGGATGCGTGCGCGACAGGAAGATCTGCGGGCCGCGCTGTTCGCGCCGCACGTCGTAGACATAGGCGCGCACGCGGTCGCCGTAGCGCATGTTTTCGCGCGGGATCATTTCGTCGCGGCGGATGATGCCTTCGCCACGGCCGAGGTCGACAATGACATTGCCGTATTCGACGCGTTTCACGGTGCCGTTGACGATCTCGCCGACGCGGTCCTTGAACTCGTCGAACTGGCGGTCACGCTCGGCTTCGCGAACCTTCTGGACGATGACCTGCTTGGCGGACTGGGCGGCGATACGGCCGAAATCCATCGGCGGCAGCGGATCGGCGATGAAGTCGCCGATCTTGGCATCGACATTGCGATCGCGGGCCAGCGCCAGCGGGATCTGCGTGCCGTAGTCTTCCGCGTGCTCGACCACTTCGAGGAGCCGCTGCAGCCGGATTTCGCCGGTCTTGGAATTGATGTCGGCGCGGATATTGGTTTCCGAGCCGTAGCGCGAACGGGCAGCCTTCTGGATGGCGTCGGCCATCGCAGCCAGCACGATTTCACGGTCGATGACCTTTTCGCGGGCCACTGCATCCGCAATCTGCAGAAGTTCCAGCCGGTTTGCACTCACTGCCATTGTCGTTGGTCTCCGTCGTCGAGATACTTTTCGGGCCTTGGTAAGGAGGCCGTGATCGTTCTGTTAGTCTTGGTCTTGGTCTTCGGCTTCTTCGTTCTGGTTCGCCGCCTGCTGCTTGGCCAGCTTGTCGGCCTTCAGCGCATCGCGGATCAGATCGTCAGTCAGGATGAGCTTTGCCTCGGCCAGCGCCGAAAACGGGATTGTCACGCGCGGAGCCTCGCCGTAGGCGACCTGGTCCCGTTCGATGGTAAAGCCCTCGGCATCCGCTTCCGCGATCTTGCCGCGAAAACGCTTGCGGTTGTCGATCATGATCGACGTCTCGCACTTCACCAGATGGCCCATCCAGCGGGTGAAGTCGGACCGTCGCACCATCGGCCGGTCGATGCCGGGCGACGACACTTCCAGATGATACGCCTTGTCGATCGGATCTTCCACATCGAGAACCGGCGAAATCGCCGTCGACACGGCTTCGCAGCCCTCGACGTCCATCGTGCCGTCGGCACGCTCCGCCATGATCTGCAGCGTCGCGCCGTTCTGGTTCAGCATCCGAACGCGCACCAGAAGGAAGTCCATGGAGGCAAGCACGGGCTCGATGATCTCGGCGACCCTGAGGTCGAGCCCGGTTTCGACGATGAGCCGCGGCTCTTGTTCCGTTTGCGGCATGTTTTCTCCGGCAATCATGGCCGAACTGGCTTTGGCCAGATCCGGGTGTGTAGATCGCCTAACAAAAAAGAGCGGGTCCGGTAGGGCCCACTCTTCATCGGACGATCAAGAATATGGCCTGCATATACGCGCTTGGACCGGCAATTGCAAGGCTCGCGCATTTGTCGCCCGCATGGCGCTGGAATTCGCCGCGCGGCGGTCTATAACCTGAATAGCATAGCAGCCGAAGGAATGCACCGTGGCCGAACGGATATCGACGCTCGCTCCATTCAAGGTGGAGACTTTCCGGACCATCTGGATCGCCAGCATCGCATCCAACTTCGGTGGCCTCATCCAGGCGGTGGGCGCCGCATGGATGATGACGGCGATCTCGAATTCGGAAAACATGGTGGCTCTGGTGCAGGCGTCGACCGCCCTGCCGATCATGCTGTTCTCGCTGCTGTCGGGTGCGCTGGCCGACAATTTCAACCGTCGCAGCATCATGATCACGGCGCAGTTGTTCATGCTGACGGTATCGGTGCTGCTGACCGCCTTCGCCTACATGGGCTGGCTCACTCCCTGGCTTCTTCTATCGTTCACCTTCCTCATCGGTTGCGGCACCGCGCTCAACAATCCCTCCTGGCAGGCATCCGTCGGCGACATGGTGCCTCGGGCGATGCTGCCGGCGGCCGTTACCCTCAACAGTGTCGGCTTCAACATCACCCGCAGCTTGGGCCCGGCCATCGGCGGCGCGATCGTCGCCGCGCTTGGTGCCGCCGCCGCCTTCGCGGCCAATGCCTTCAGCTATTTCCCGCTCCTCTGGACGCTGTCGCGCTGGAAGCCGGACGTCGCCACCAGCACCCTGCCGCGCGAGACGCTGGGACGCGCGCTGTCGGCGGGCTTCGGCTATATCGCCATGTCGCCGAAGCTGGTGAGCGTGCTGTTCCGCTCTGCCCTGTTCGGCATCGCGGCAAGCGCCATCCTGGCGCTGCTTCCCCTCGTCGCCCGCGACCTCGTCTCGGGCGGGCCGTTCACCTACGGCCTCATGCTCGGCGCCTTCGGCGTCGGTGCGATCGCCGGCGCTTTGCTCAACGCCCGCATGCGCGAGCTTTTCTCCAGCGAGATGATCGTCCGGCTGTCCTTTACCGGCTTTGCCGTCAGCGCCGTGATCGCCTCCATCAGCTCCAACACCTGGCTCACCTGCGCCGTGCTTCTCGTTCCCGGCGCCTGCTGGGTGCTCGCTTTGTCGCTGTTCAACACCACTGTCCAGCTTTCGACGCCGCGATGGGTGGTCGGCAGGGCGCTGTCCTTCTATCAGACGGCAGCCTTCGGCGGCATCGCGGCCGGCAGCTGGCTCTGGGGCTCGCTCGCCGAAGACTACGGCGTCGCGACGGCGCTCATGCTGTCCAGCCTCGCCATGGTCCTCGGATCCGTGGTCGGCATCAGGTTTTCGCTGCCATCGCTCGAAACCCTCAATCTGGATCCCGTCGGGACCTTCCGCGAGCCGTCGCTGCGCCTCGACCTGCAACCGCGCAGCGGTCCGATCGTTCTCCTGATCGACTACACGATCCGCGAGGATCACGTGGCCGAGTTCCTGACGCTGATGTCCGAGCGCCGGCGCATCCGCATCCGCGATGGGGCTCGCCAGTGGTCGTTGATGCGGGATCTCGAAAATCCCGACGTGTGGACGGAGACCTACCATACGGCCACCTGGGCGGATTATGTCCGCCACAACCTGCGGCGCACCCAGGCGGATTCGGAGGTCTGGCAGCGCATCCGCGAGCTCCATGAAGGGCCGGATGGCCCCCGCGTTCACCGGATGATCGAGCGCCAGGCTATTCCGCCACGCGACGACGTCTTCCACAAGACGGCGCACGACATCCACCACTGAGGGCTTGCGGCAGGGCGCGTCAGCGCAGCTTGGCCTTCAGGCTTTCGTCCGGGTAGCAGGTCGGGGAAAGGCCGTTCTTCGCCTGCCAGTCACCGAGCGAGCGCCGCGTCTTGTAGCCCGGCAGGCCGTCGACGTTGCCCACATCGTAGCCCTTGGCGACCAGCGCCTTCTGCATCGCGAGCACGTCCGATCGCAGCATCTTGCCGACGTTGCCCCACTCTCCCTTGAACGGGCCGCCGCCATGCGCGATCCGGTCGGCCAGATTGCCGATGAAGAGCGCGTAGAGGTCGGAATTATTGTACTCCTTGAGCACGTAGAAATTCGGCGTCACCAAAAATTCCGGTCCGTGCCGGCCGGCCGGCACCAGCATCATTCCATCCGCCTTCAGGTCGGCGGAGGGGAAGGCGCTGCTGGACACGCGGGCGATGCCGGTCGAGGCCCAGGCGGAGACCGGCTTGGCAAGATCGGGGCCTTCCTGGGCGCAGGAGATGTAGAGCGGAATATTGACCTCGAAACCCCAGTCGCGCCCCCGCTGCCAGCCCTTCATCTGAAGATAGTGGGCAATCGAGGCAAGCGCATCCGGCACCGAGTTCCAGATGTCCGCGTGACCGTCCTTGTCGAAGTCGACGGCATATTTGAGGTAACTCGACGGCATGAACTGCGGCTGGCCGAGCGCACCTGCCCAGGATCCCTTCATGCCGGCCGGCGTGATGTCGCCGCGCTCGATGATGGCAAGCGCGTCGATCAGCTCGTCGCGGAACATGTCCTTGCGGGTCGACATGAAGGCCTTGGTGGCCAGCACCTCGATCGCAGGGAAGGGCAGTTTCGCCTTGCCGAAGCCGGATTCGCGGCCCCAGATGGCAACCACGATCTCGCCGGGCACGCCATAGGTCCGCTCGATCTGCTTCAGCGTCGCACTGTTGGCGGACGCAAGCCCGCGGCCCGTCGTCGCCAGCATCTGCAGCCGCTTTTCGGAGAAATAGGCGCCCGGCGACGAGAACTCCGCCTGGGTCTGGTCCTGGCTTTTGGGCGGTTTGCTGCCTGGCGGCACGAGATCCGGCAGGTCCCAGTTGAGGGTGAGCCCGTCCAGGGCGGTCTTCAGCGTGCGCTCGGAAATGCCGGACTTTTTAGCCTGTGGGGTAAGGTCGGTGGCGATCCACTGCTGGAACTGCCGCTCCACGTCCGGTTTGTTCTGCGCCAGCGCGGACAGGGGGAGAAGCGATCCGATCATCGCCAGAATGACAGCCGCGATCCGATGGTCGCCACCCTTGCGGTCCCGCATCAGAAATCTCCTCATCAAATTGCAGTCCGCGCCCGAAGGGCAGCCGTCAGCGTGCCTTCGTCGAGGTAGTCGAGTTCCCCGCCGACGGGAACGCCATGAGCAAGCCGGGTGATCTTCACGTCGATCCCGGCCAGCTGGTCGGTGATGTAGTGGGCGGTCGTCTGCCCCTCGACTGTGGCGTTGACGGCAATGATGATCTCCCGGATCACACCTTCGCCAACGCGGTCGATGAGGCCGCGAATATTGAGATCGTCCGGTCCGACGCCGTCGAGCGGCGACAGCGTGCCGCCAAGCACGTGGTAGGCGGCGTTCATGGCGCCGGCCCGCTCCAGCGCCCAGAGGTCGGAGACGTCCTCGACCACGATCAGCATGGACTGGTCGCGCCGGATGTCGGTGCAGACCGTGCAGGGATCGGAGGTGTCGACATTGCCGCAGCGCGAGCAGATCTTCACCTTGTCATAGGCATCGCCCATCGCATGCGACAGCGGGCCGAGAAGCTGATCCTTCTTCTTGATGAGATGAAGCGCCGCCCGCCGCGCCGATCGGGGTCCCAGTCCCGGCACCTTTGCCAGCAGCTGGATCAGTTTTTCGATTTCGGGACCGGTGACTCGCTTTGCCATGCCGCCTCTTTAGCCCATATGTGAATGAAACGGAAATAGGATGGAGCATCGCATGAGACTGATGGCCGTCTGTATCGGGCGCCCCGAAAAGCTTCCCGGCAAAAGCTACAAGTCGGGCATCAACAAGGCCCCGGTCGGCACCGCCGTGCTCGACAGTCTCGGTCTGGTGGGCGACGCCGTCTGCAATACCAAGCATCATGGCGGCGAGGATCAGGCCATCCTGCTCGAGGGTTCGCTCACGCTCGACTGGTGGGCCGATCACCTGGGCCGAACCCTTCCGCCCGGCACCTTCGGGGAAAACCTGGTGATCGAAGGCCTGGACAATCGGGACGTTGCGGTCGGCGACCGCTTCGCCATCGGCGATGTCGTACTTGAGGCAAGCTGCCCGCGCAGCCCCTGCAACACGTTTGCCGTGAAGATGGGCGACCCCAAATTCGTCAAGACCTATTTCCGCGGCGAAAGGCCGGGCATCTACTGCCGGGTGATCGCCGCAGGCACGCTTGCCACCGGTGCGCCTGTCAGCCATCACCCTTACGAAGGCGACCGCGTGATGATCCCGGACATGCTGGCGGCGGTGGGAAAGCGGCTGTCGGACGCGGAAAAGTCACGCTTTCTCGTCGCTCCGATCGGCAGTCGCTGGACGGCGACCTTCGGCGGCTGACAGCCGAAGGTTTTCCCGAGCCTAGAATGGCAGCTTCATGCCGGGCGGTATCGGCAGGCCGGCGGTCAGTTCCCTGGTCTTTTCCGCGGCAATGCTTTCGGCGCGGTCCTTCGCAGTCTTGTGCGCGGCGACGATCAGGTCTTCGAGCATTTCCGATTCGTCTTCCTTGAACAAAGAAGCATCGATCTTGACGCCGAGCAGGTCGCCCTTGCCGGACATCCGGACGGTCACCAGACCGCCGCCTGCCGTGCCTTCGACTTCGAGCGCGGCGATATCCGCCTGCATCTGCTCCATCTTGGCCTGCATTTCCTTGACCTTGCCCATCATGCCCATGATGTCGCGCATCTGGATGTCCTCTCTCTTACAATTCTATGTCGTCGCCGGGCAGAATGTCGCCCTCGTCGGATTCAGCTGTTGCAGCGGCGGGAAGTTCGTCCGGCGCGTCGTCTTCCTCGACCGCGCGGATACGCACGTCGGTGATGCGCGCGCCGGGGAACTGAGCGAGGATGGCGGCCACATCCGGATCGGCGCGGGCGTCTGTAAAGCGGGCCTGCTTCGCCTGTTCCTCGGCCTGAACCAGGGTCGGCGCGCCCTGTTCGTTGGACAGCGTCACCCACCAGGTAATGCCGGTCCATTCGCGCAGCTTGGTCGTCAGGTCGTTGACGATCGTCTTGGGGGCATCCGGCTCCAGACTGATTTCCAGTCTTCCCGGCTCGATCTTGACCAGATGCACCGAAGAGCGGACGCGTGCCCGCAGCACCGGCTCCCGGTTCTTCCCGCACAGATCGCTGATATCGTCCATGGACCGCACCGGAACCAGCGGCTCCGGCGCCACCTCGGCGGCCGGTTGCGGTGTCCGCTCGAGTGCGGGCGAAGCCTGCTGCGGCGATGGCACGGCGCGCAGCATGGCGGTCGGCCCACCGGACGGCATGCGAGCAGGAGCGTCGATGCCGCGAGCGGTAACGGGCGGCATGGCCGGGACGCTTGCGCGCGCCCCTGCCGGGGCACCGTTTCCACCCGCTGCGGGCCTTGCACCGGTATCGCTGCCGGCGATCTCCGCAACGCGGCGGGCGGCGTCTTCCGGGGAGGGCAGGTGCGCCGCATGGGCGAGCCGGATCAGCACCATCTCGGCGGCACCGGCCGGCCGGGAGGAGGCCTCCGCCTCCGGGATGCCCTTGAGCAGCATCTGCCAGAGCCGCGACAGCGTGCTGACGGCGACGCCCTCTGCAAATTCGGCACCGCGCACGCGCTCGACTTCGCTCAGCGAAGGATCATTGGCGGAGTCTGGAATGTATTTGAAGCGCGTCACCAGATGGGTGAAATCGGCAAGATCGGTCAGCACCACCACGGGGCTGGCGCCAGCCTCGTACTGTTCCCCGAATTCCGAAAGCGCGGCCGCCACGTCGCCGCGCACGATATGCTCGAAGAGGTCGACGATGCGCGCCCGGTCCGCAAGTCCGAGCATGCTGCGCACGGTCTCGGCAATGACCTGGCCGCCGCCATGGGCGATCGCCTGATCGAGCAGGGAGAGGCCGTCGCGCGCCGAGCCTTCCGCTGCCCGCGCGATCATCGCCAGCGCCTCCGGCTCCGCTGCAACAGATTCCTTTTGCAGGATCGTCGTGAACAGGCCGACCAGATCGGCAGCACTGATGCGGCGCAGATCGAAGCGCTGGCAGCGCGACAGGACGGTAATCGGCACCTTGCGGATTTCGGTGGTGGCGAAGATGAACTTTACATGCTCCGGCGGCTCTTCGAGCGTCTTCAGCAGGCCGTTGAAAGCCTGCGTCGAAAGCATGTGCACTTCGTCGATGATGTAGACCTTGTAGCGCGCCGACACCGGCCGGTAGCGCACCTGCTCGATGATCTCGCGGATGTCGTCGATCCCGGTATGGGAGGCGGCGTCCATTTCGATCACGTCGACATGCCGGCCTTCCATGATCGCCTGGCAGTGTTCGCCCAGCACCCTGAGGTCGATGGACGGCTTGTCGATTTCGGGGGTCTTGTAGTTGAGCGCACGGGCAAGAATGCGGGCCGTCGTCGTCTTGCCGACGCCGCGAACGCCGGTCAGCATGTAGGCCTGGGCGATGCGCCCGGTCTCGAACGCGTTGGTCAGCGTCCGGACCATCGGCTCCTGGCCGACCATGAGGTCCGAGAAATCCTTGGGGCGATATTTGCGGGCGAGCACCCGGTAGGCGCTGCCGCCTGCGGGGGCAGCTGGATGATCGGTCGATGTGGGCCCGATATCGTTCAACACGTCCTCACATCCGTAATGCACCGCCCGATCACTTGACCGAAGCGGAAAATGACCGAGATGCCGATGAAGCAAGGGTGGGAGGCTGGCACGGCGACCCGTGCCTGGCTCGTTAGGGCTGCTTCCTTCCGGACCTGACCCGGTTGGCGAGTGGCTCGTCCACCACCAACCTCCCGCCGCACATATCGTCAATAACGCTTCCAAATGCAAGCCAAGCCTGTAAAAAATACGAACCAAAGAAAACATCGGGAGGACGGGCGTGAGCGGATTCGGACTGGACCAGAGGTTGGCGCGCGATTCCGAGCTCGTCGCCACGCTCGACCTCTGCCAGCTCCGCCTGCTGAAGGACAGCCGCTGGCCGTGGCTGATGCTGGTGCCGCAGCGCGACGGGATGAGCGAGGTCTTCGACCTGCAGCCGCTCGATCAGGCGCTTCTGACGTTCGAGACCAATATGGTCGGTGCCGCCCTCAAGAAGGTGACCGGCGCCACGAAAATTAACGTCGGCGCGCTGGGCAATATCGTCCGCCAGCTCCATGTCCATGTCGTCGCCCGCTCCGAAGGGGATCCGAACTGGCCGGGTCCGATCTGGGGTTTCGGGCAGGCCGCGCCTTACGAACCGTCCCGACAACACGAATTCATGACCCAACTGGTTGAAGCACTCTCCTCATGACAGCAGATCTCTTCAAGAACACCGCCCCCCATCCGGAGCCGAGCCTCCTCACCGCTTTTGCCGGCAACCGGCTCGACCGGCAGGCGGAGTACCGTGCCGACGATTGCGTCGAGAAGGCGTTGGCGGCCGAAGGCATGCATATTCTCGCCTTCACCGGTCCGCGGCTGATCCTCAAGCACGACGGCCAGATCCTCGACCCGCTGTTTGCGCCCTATGAACTGGCCGAGCTGCAGCCGGATTTCGACAATGCCGTGCTGCTGGGCTACCGGGACACAGGCGAACCGCGCATCGCTGTGCCGGTTCTCGTCGATCCGGAACAGCTGGCGAGCCATTACAAGCCGGCCGAGGCGCGCGCGCTGTTTCGCGATTCGCTTCTCGACGAGGAGCTGCAGGGCGAGGCCGCCCAGGCGATCGCGCTTCTCAACTGGAATGCGGCAAACCGCTTCTGCGGCAAATGCGGTTCTGTCACCGAGATGAAGATCGGCGGCTACAAGCGCGTCTGCACCCAGTGCCAGCACATGCTGTTTCCGCGCACCGACCCTGTCGTGATCATGCTGACGATCGACACCGAAAACGACCGGTGTCTCCTGGGTCGCAGCCACCACTTTCAGGAAGGCATGTATT
>Ga0065165_1001077_pt1 | contig 32549 bp, 21 predicted proteins | sample AraplaMF_Cvi_mMF_FD_63813 | JGI IMG/M metagenome (GOLD analysis project Ga0065165, IMG submission 63813) | Arabidopsis root microbial communities from the University of North Carolina, USA - plate scrape MF_Cvi_mMF (version 2) (version 3) | ecosystem: Host-associated > Plants > Roots >... | reverse complement strand
CGACCAGCTGTCGAAGGCGATGAAGGAAGCGACCGACTTCAACAACGCGCAGTCGCAGAAGGAAAACGACGACGCGCTCGCCGAGATCAAGAAGAGCGGCAAGAGCGAGATCATCAAGCTGACGCCGGAGCAGGACGCTGCGATGCGCAAGGCGATGGAGCCGGTCTACAAGGATGCCGCAGGCCGCGTCGGCCAGCCGCTGATCGACGAGTTCCTGAAGGAAGCCAAAACGAACTGATGCGACGATTTGGTGCGGCAAGCTGACGCGCGCCGTACATGATAAATGATGCATGAACAAAGGGCTTCCGTGCACCGCACGGAAGCCCTCTTCGTTGCAAATCGTTTCAGTCTGCATCTGAATGGACATTCACGGCAGTTACATCTCCGTAACAACGGCCTCCCTGTCCAAGTTGTAAGTTGCGCGTCAGCCGCAGCGCGCTCATCCTCATGGCCATCCTTCCAGAGGAGGTTCTTATGAGGAAGTTCACCATCGCCGCCATTGCCGTGCTCAGCATCGCCGGCTCGGGCGCGGTCTACGCCCAATATCATCGCCCGTGGATGGAGCACTTCCACCACGTCCGCATGAACCCGGAAGATCGCGCCGCCTTCGTCGACGCGCGGATCGCCGCCGTCCATGCCGGGCTCAAGCTCAACGCCGACCAGGAGAAGCTGTGGCCGCCGGTCGAGGCCGCCGTGCGCGACTTCGCCAAGCTGCGCATCGATCGCGCCAATGCGCGGATGAATGCCGGTCCGGGCGATGCTGCCAGGAATGCGGACAAGCAGGACGATCCGATCGCCCGCCTGCGCCAGCGCGCCGAGGACATGGGCGCGAGCTCGGCGGCTCTGAAGAAGATCGCCGATGCGGCCGACCCGCTCTACAAGACGCTCGACGAGGGCCAGAAGCGGCGCCTCGCCGTGCTGACCCGCCACCACCGCGGCCCGTTCGGCGGCGGCGAGGACGGTCCGCCCCGCCACTTCATGGAACGCGGAATGGACCGCATGATGGACCGGAGCATGGAGCACTTCCGCCACGACCGTTTCGACCGCGACGGCGGCCCGGACCGGGACCGCGAGGGCCGGCTCTGAGCGCGTACGGGATATCCCGGGTATCGGTCCGGGATTGACCCGTGCGATTAACCTTGGCGAAGCCGCTGGAATCCAGCGGCTTTTCGCTTTTTGGGGACTGTTGAAAAACCTTCGCGGCATCGCTTGCCAGACCGGATTCGCTTTGCTAAACGACCGGCCTCGCAAGGCATTTGACCGCCTTTCGGGCGCATAGCTCAGTTGGTAGAGCAGCTGACTCTTAATCAGCGGGTCCCAGGTTCGAGCCCTGGTGCGCCCACCATTCAAATCAGGCACTTGGCGGTTCGAGCAAACGGCCGAAAGAGCGTCGGTTACAGTTTTGTTCCCGCTTAGAGCTTCAGCACCGCGGCTTCCGCGCGTTGACTGTCACGACATAGATCCTGCGCATCCAGTTTGGCTCATCGTTCTTTGACGAGTGACCGGTGATGCGGCACGCTGGTGCCAGCGATCGTCGATCGAGCGACCGCTGTGCCGCGCAAATCGAGAGGCGTCAGCGACATCCTGCCGGCTTGTGCAGTCTTCTTTGTGGCCGCCGCTTGAGCTGAACTCGGCAGGCGACGGGACCGGGTTTCGGAAATCGCTTGGAAACATAGACTGGTCAGACCCGCCGGTTCGTCAATCGCCGCGCTCGGCGGCGAATTCGATGCCGGCCGAGGTTTCGGAGCTGGCTCGCGCGATCAGGTTCATGGCGCGGACACGGTGACCGCCCTTGATTGTCATCTGCCGCCCGCCGTCGTTACTCGCGTTGAGGCATGCCGGCCGGAACGATCGTTTGGACGATTGACGAATCCAGCGCTTCGTAATCGTGAAGGCCGATCGTCGCGTAGAGCTCGGCCCGGGTTTGCATCCGCTCGACCAGCTTGTGCGCGCCGCCGTCGCGGGCAATCGCGGCGTAAAGCTCGGCCTGGGCCTTGTTGGCCACGCGCAGCGACGACACCGGCCAGATCACCATCGCATAGCCCATCGCCTCGAATTCGGCGGCGGTGAAGAACGGCGTCTTGCCGAACTCCGTCATGTTGGCGAGCAGTGGAACGCCGGGCATGCGCTGCGCGAAGGCGCGGAACATCTCGGCGGTGTTGAGCGCTTCGGGGAATATCGCGTCGGCGCCCGCTTCCATGTATAGCTTTGCGCGCGCGACAGCGCCGTCGAGGCCTTCGCTTGCGGCAGCATCCGTTCTGGCGATGATCACGAGATCGCGCCGCGCCTTCGACGCGGCTGCGACCTTGGCCGCCATGTCGTGCGCGTCGGCGATCTTCTTGTCGTTCAGATGGCCACACTTCTTCGGCAGGATCTGGTCTTCGAGGTGAAGCGCGCCCGCGCCGGAATCCTCGAAAAGACGGGTCGCGTGCATCACGTTCAACGCCTCGCCATAGCCGGTATCGGCGTCGACGAGGAGGGGCAATCCTGCCGCCCGGACAATCTGGCGGACGAAGAAGGCGACCTCGTCCACGGTGATGACGCCGAGATCCGGTAGGCCCATCGACGCCGTCATCGCTGCGCCCGAGAGATAGAGCGCATCAAATCCGGCCGCCATGGCCTGCAGGGCGGCCATACCGTTGTGAGCGCCGGGGAGTTGCAGGATGCCGGGCCGCTTCAACAGGTCGCGAAAGCGCCGGCCAGCGGATTCGCGGGGAAGATCGGCGGCAACGAGATAAGTCATCGTGAATGGCTCCGAGAACGTTTAAGCGCTGCGCCGCGCTTGCGCAGTTGAGTTGAGCGGTCGATAGAACACGTTGCCCTCGAACAGCTGCCGCGCGGTGCGGTAGACCGCGCCATGAATCGCGTGCGCCTTGGCGGGATCGTCGGAATGTTCGACGGCCGCATCGACCACGGTCGTGCCGGAGGGATGGGCGATGGTGATCGGGCCGTCGCCGGCGCGCGCCATCCGGTTCGCCAGCGTGCCCTTGATTCGCACCGCGATGGCAAGGCAGGTCGCGCCCGTGATCGGAACCGCGCGATGGGGCTGACCGATCGAGATCATCCGGATGCCCAGCGACATCTCCGAGGGCTCCAGACGCCGGCCCGACAGGGTCGTCATCTGACGCGGCGCCACGATCATCGCGACCTTGGGCACGCTCGGGATCTTTGCGGCTGCCGCGATGTCGGGCGCAAGGCCCATCGCGACCGAAGCAGCGCAACGGATCGCCTCCATCCGGGCGAGGAACACCTGATCGCTCTCGAGCGCATCAGGCATCTCGTCGCCCGCCTTGCCGAGCGAATCGGCCGAGACGAAGACGCAGGGATTGGCGGCATCGACCAGCGAGGCCTCGATCCCGCCGAGACCGGCGATCTCGAAATGATCGCAGGCGCGTCCGGTCGGCAGCAGGCGCCCGGTTCTGGTGCCGCCGGGGTTGACGAATTCAAGCCGGACCGGCGCGCCCTGTCCGCCGACCCCGTCAATGCTCATGTCGCCCTCGGTCTCTACTTCGCCGTCCTTCATGGGGAAGCGCGACACGATGATCTTGCCGGTATTGGTGTTGTGAATGCGCACGACGGCCTCGCCATCTGCGGGCGCGCTCACGAATCCTTCGCTGACGGCGAACGGGCCCATCGCTGAAGACATGTTGCCGCAATTGGCGCTGTAATCGACCGCGGCGCTCTTCACCTCGATCTGCACGAACGTATAATCTATGTCGGCATCGGGGCGTGTCGGCGCGCCGACCACGCAGACCTTCGACAGCGAAGACAGGCCGCCGCCCATGCCGTCGAGCTGACGGCCATTGGGATCAGGCGAGCCCATCACCGACAGGAAAATTGGATCCCACAGCGCGGGATCCGCCGGCAGGTCCTGTCTGTTGAACACGACGGCCTTCGACGTGCCGCCGCGCATGAAAGTCGCCCTAAGCTTTTTCTGTGGCATCGGTTTCGCTCGATTGCATACCGTTGTATACTCTGGATACCAGTGTATACATTCATAGAGCGGCCTGCTACACCTAATTCCATTCGGTGGACGCTGATGGCCACGGCCAGACAGGCGGCACGGCGCGGAATATCTTGCGTCGTTCGTGGATGACGCGCGGCCTGCCGAACGAGATCGGGATGACTTCATGAACGACGAGATGGTGTTGCCGGACCGCACGAAGTTCGCATCGGCTGCCGACTACGCTTACGCGGCCTTGCGGCGCGAGATCGTCGAAGGGCGGTTTGCGCCGGGGCGGCGCATGCGCGAAGTCGAACTGGCGGAACACCTCGGCATCAGCCGAACGCCGACGCGCCAGGCGCTGACCCGGCTCGAGCTCGAAGGCCTGCTCGATCTTCGCCCACGCACCGGTCTTGTCGTGTCCATTCTCGACATGGATGCGGTTGAGGAGCTCTACGAGATGCGCGCGGCGCTCGAGGGCACCGCCGCTTCGCTCGCCGCAAAGCACGCCAGTCCGAAGGATCTTGCGACGCTCGCAAGACTCATCGCCGAAGGCGAGAAGCTCGACCATGAGCCGTTCAAGCTCTATCGGCACAACAGGGAATTACACGACGCGATTCAGGTCGCCGCCCACAATCGCTATCTCGAAAAGAGCCTGTCCGCGCTTCAGGATGCGATCGCGCTGCTGGGGCCGACGACCCTGGCCGAGAAAGGTCGCTTCGCGGTTGCCCAGGCTGAGCATGCGGCGATCGTGCAGGCCATCTCGCAAAGAGAAGGCGTGTCGGCCGAGCGGCTGGCGCGCGCGCATGTCCTGAGCGCACTCGAAACGCGCCGGGCGATCCTCGCAAAGGAGCGCGATCTCGAAACGCGCCACGACCAGGACGGCGCCTGACCTCACGCTGCGAGCTGTCCTTTCCCATTCGCTCGCAACTTGACCCGTAAGGCGAATTTTCTCGCATCGATTCCGTATCCGGCTGTTTTCACGGAGCTTTCCTTCGAAATCAGCCCGCTCTGAATTATCTTGCATTCAAATGTATACATTGGTATCCATCAGAATACAGAAGCTGAGAAGGGAACGGAAATGCACGAAGAGTTCGATGTGATCGTCGTTGGCGCGGGAAACGCTGCACTGGCTGCGGCGGTCTCGGCGAAGGAAAACGGCGCAGATCGCGTCCTCGTTCTCGAGAAGGCTCCCCGCGAAATGCGTGGCGGCAACACGCATTGGAGCGGCGGCGTGCTGCGCTTTGCCTATGACGAGCCGCGCGAGATTGGCGCCCTGCTGCCGGGCGTTGAGGACGAGTTCGAGAATTTTTACGACGGCATCTCGCCCTACACACAGGAAGATTTTCACGGCGATCTCATGCGCGTGACCAACGGGCGCACGGATCCGACGCTCTCGCGTCTGCTGGTGGCGAACTCGCAAGCGACGGTGCGCTGGATGAAGGACACCGGCGCCATCAAGATGGAGCCAGCGATCAGCCTGTCCGCCGTCAAGAAAGACAACGTCATGGTCTGGGCGCGCGGGCTCGTCGTGCGCGCGGCGCACGAGGGCGTCGGCCTATCGCGCAGCTGGTTCTCGACCTGCGAGCGCATGGGCATCGAGGTGCGTTACGGCAACGCCGTCTCGGAACTGCTCGTCGATGACAACGGTCGCGTCGTCGGCGTCAAGACCAAGGATGATGACGGCGTCCGTTCGCTTGGCGCGAAGGCCGTCGTGCTCGGTTGCGGCGGTTTCGAGGCCAATGTGCAGATGCGCACGCAGCACATCGGTCCGCTGGTCGGCGCGGCGAAGGTTCGCGGCACGCCGCATAATCAGGGCGACGGCCTGCGGATGGCGCTCGCCATCGGCGCCATGCCGTGGGGGCAGTGGAGCGGCTGTCATGCCACGCCGATCAGCGCGGACTGGGGCGACTTCGCGCCGCGCGAAATGACCGACCGCAGCAATCGCCTGTCCTACGTCTATTCCGTGATGATCAACCGCAAGGGCAAGCGCTTCGTCGACGAGGGCGAAGACGGTGCACTCTTCACTTACGCCAAATTCGGCCGTGCCATCCTGGCCGAGCCGGGCGCCAAGGCCTACCAGCTGTTCGACAGCAAGGTGGTCCACCTGCTCGAGCCGCGCTATTCGACCAGCGATCCGATCAAGGCCAATTCGCTCGAGGACCTGATCGCGCAACTCGACATCGACGACAAGGCGCAGGCGCTCAAGACGGTCCTGAACTTCAACGACCATGCGCGATCGGCGGACGAAGGCTTCGATCCCACCAAAAAGGACGGCCTCTCCACCAAGGGTCTCGATCTCGAAAAAACCAACTGGGCGCTTCGGCTCGACAAGCCGCCTTATTATGCCTACAGCGCGACCGGGGGCATCACCTTCACCTTCGGCGGCCTGAAGATCAACGAGAACGCCGAGGTGATCGGCACCGACTGGCGTCCGATCAAGGGTCTGTACTGCTGCGGCGAACTGGTCGGCGGCCTGTTCTACGACAATTATCCCGCAGGCACCGGCCTCGTCTCGGGTGCCACGTTCGGCAGGATTGCCGGACGAAACGCTGCCGGCCAGCAGAGCGTGGCGCCGGTCAAAGCGGTCGCCTCGCGATGAGCGCCGACACCACGATGTCGAGCCTGGCGGAGCGGATCAGCACCTACGATCTGCCGCCACGCGATGCGAAAGCCATCGGACGAGCGAGGGCGGCCATCATCACGGCGTTTGGCCGGACGCTGTCCGGTGCGTCGGCTGCCGTCACGAAAGCTCTGCTGGCTGTTCCCGGCGTCGCGGCGGGTGGCGGTGCCGCGCTTGTGTTCGGCTCCGAACGGCGCACGAGCGCGCTCGAGGCCGCGCTGATCAACGCGACGGCGGCCGTCGCCGGATCCGGCGCATCATCCGATGCCGCGAACGCAGCCTTTGTCGTGTCTCTGTTCGGGCTCTGCGAGGAACGCGGGAAAACCGGACAGGAGTTCGTCGACGCGTTGATCGCGGGCGCCGACATCTCGCGTTCGCTCGTGCCGTCGCCCGTCCAGATCGGATCTGCCCTGCTGGGCAGCGTCGCGGCCTCGGCCCGACTGCTCGAATTGAGCCGCCCGAAGATTGCGGCTGCGCTGCTGATGGCAGGCTCGGCGAATGTCGGCAATGCTGCGGCCGGGCAGGGCGGAGCGGAAGCGCTCGCGGTCGGTCAAGGCCTGAGACGTGGATTGCTTGCCGCGTTGCTGGCCGAAGCAATGGACGAGGCGTCGTGCCAACAGGTGATCGACGACGATCAGCGCGCTGCCGGAGCAGGTCTGTCGATCGGGGAAGGTCTCGATCTTCTCGCGGTCGAATCGCCGCCTGGCGCGGATCTCTGGGATCAGTTCGATCAGCATGTCGGCACTGTCCTGGCGCGCGATGACGTCGCTCCGCTGTTCGAGCGGCTCGAAACGATCGAGAAGGTGAATGACCTCGCGATGGTTTCGCGTCTGTTGCAGGGACGCGGCGCCCGGGCAGCTCCGAAGAAGGTCGTCTTCGCTCCGCGCGGAACGCACGAGCCGGAGGAGACGAACTGGGTTCCCTGAACCCACGCATGCGAGGCGACGAAGCCATCTTCGCCGCGACAAGCCTGATCTGACACAGAATAAGGCAGACAAGAGTCCACATCTGGGGAGAGATTGGAATGAAGCGTTCTGAGTTGATTGCCGTCCTGGCTGCATTGGTCACCTGTTCCGGCGCCGCCTGGGCCGAAGACAGTGTTACGATCGGCGTGCACGCCAGCTTCTCCGGGGCCGGCGCAGCGTTTGCCGAAGGCATGCTCGCTGCGACCGAATTTGCCGCCGAAGACGTCAACAAGGAAGGCGGCCTCGAGGTTGCCGGCAAGCGCTACAAGATCCTGTTCAAGCAGTATGACGACCGCTATCGCGCCGCCGATGCGGTCACCGCGATGGATCGCCTGATGATCCAGGACGGAATTCGCTTCGTGGTGGGTCCGATGGGCTCGGCCGCAGCCGTGGCGACCAAGGATCAGACCACCTCTGGAAAAGTCATCACCATGACGCTGGCCTTCACGCCGCGCGCGCTCGGCGCCGACGCGCCGTTTGCCTATCGCCCGGTGATCACGACCGGCGAGTTCTCCGATCCGCAAGTCGCCTGGCTGATGAAGAGCACGTCGGCCAAGCAGGTCGTGTCGCTGCTTCCCAACGACGAGACCGGACAGCAGATCGGCGTGGCGAATTTCAATTCCTACGCCAAGGCCGGCACGAAGCTGCAGGTCGAATATTTCGAGCGTGAGCGCGTCGACTTCGTGCCCATTCTCACGCGCATCCTGATGAAAGCGGATGGTCTCGAGCTCGGCGGCAATTCTCCGACCACGGCCGGGCTTATCCTGAAGCAGGCCCGCGAGCTCGGCTACCGCGGTCCGGTGTTCGTCACCGGCGGCGATGTTTCGGCGGAGATGCTGAAAGTGGCCGGCAAGGATGCGGCCGAAGGCACCTACGTGCATCTGCCGATCGATACCGGTCTGCCAGATACCGCCGCCTACGTGACCCGCTTCAAGGCCAAGTATGGGCAGAACATGAACGGCTTCAGCCCGTTCTTCTATGCTGGTCTGCAGATGCTGTTCACGGCCATGAAGAAGGCCGGGACCGTCGACGACACGACCGTGATTGCCAAGACTCTCGACGGATTGTCGGACGTCCCCACGACGATGGGCAAGGCGGGTTGGACCGGCGAACAGAAGTACGGAATCAAGCACCAGATCGATCTCCCGTTCTATGTCGGGCAGATCAAGGACGGGGTCGTCACCAAGGTGGCCACCTGCGACGTCAACGCGTGCAAGTAAGCGGTCGCTGAAACCGACGAGGCGCTCTCCGCGCCTCGCCGACAGGATTGGAGTCGTCGTCCCGTGAGCATGAACGTCATATTGGCCCAGACCGTCGTCAATGGCCTCATGGTCGGCATGATCTATGTGCTGATGGCCATCGGCTTCACCATGGTGTTCGGCATCATGCGCATCGTCAATTTCGCGCATGGTGAGTTCTACATGGTCGGCGCGTTCCTGTTCGCCATCCTCTATGGTAGCAACGAGATGCAGTTCGCCGTCAGCGTCTTCCTCGCTGTCGGCGCGACGGCCTTGCTTGGGCTGGTGATGGAATGGGTCGTCTTCCGCCGGTTTCGCGGCAACGAGCTGAATGGCATGATCGCCTCCGTCGGCGTCGCTCTCATCATTCAGAACAGCGCGCTGCTGATGTGGGGATCGTCGGCCCGCACCGTGCCGCCCGTCGTCTCCGGCGTTCTGTCCGTCGGCGGGATCGTGTTTCCCTGGTCGCGGCTGGTGGTCATCATCGGGGCGATCATCGCCGTCGTGTCGCTCAATCTGCTGGTCGGCCGTACGAGGATTGGCCGCGCCATGCGGGCCGTGGCGCAGGATGCGGAGATCGCGCAGGTGCAGGGTATTCGCGTCGACGTCATCTTTCCCGCAGCCTTCGCGCTGGGCGTCAGCCTCGCGGCATTCGCCGGCGTGCTGATGGCGCCGGTGCTGTCCGTCTCGCCCTTCATCGGGCTCGCGCCGACATTGAAGGCTTTCGTGATCGTCGTCATCGGCGGGCTTGGCAGCGTTCCCGGCGCGGTTGTCGGCGGCTTGCTCATCGGCTTGATCGAAAGCTTTGCCGGCACCTTCGTCAGCGCCTCGCTCTCCGAGATTCTCCAATTCCTGGTCGTGATCGCCGTCGTGTTGCTGCGTCCGCAAGGCCTGCTCGGCCGAAAGGAGCGTGAGGCGTGAAGTCTCCAACTATCAAACCGGCACAATATTTCGGTGTCCTCGTCGCGGTCGCCCTTGCCGTGCTGCTGCCATGGTTCGCGCCGAACCAGTTCTATGTGCATCTCGCGACGGTCGGCTGCATCAACCTCATGCTGGTGCTCGGCCTCGCCATCATCGCACGGGCGGGCCAGCTCTCCATGGGCCACGGCGGCTTTGCGCTGGTCGGCGGATATGTCTCGGCCTTGCTGTCGATGAAGGGCTGGCCCCCTCTGCTGACGCTCTTTATTGCGGGACTGGTCGCGGCCGTCATCGCCGCCGCTCTCGGCTGGATCATCCTGCGCCTGCGCGGCGTGTACTTCGTGCTGGTGGCCTTTGCGTTCAGCCAGATCGCAGTGCTGCTCGCGCTCGACATGAGCTCCATCACGGGCGGCGCCAACGGGATCGTCGGCGTGCCACCGATTTCGATCTTCGGCTATGTGCTTCGCGCCAAGCCGCAATTCTATCCCTTTGCGCTCGGCTGCGCGCTGGCGACGCTGCTTCTGACCTGGCTGCTCTACCGGTCGCCTCTGGGAACGATGATGGCGGCGACCGCCGAGAACCAGCGCCTCACCGAATCCAGCGGCATCGATACCCATCGGGTCCAGGTGATCGCTTTCACGATCGGGTCCGGCATCGCCGGCTTCGCCGGAGCGCTGTCGACGCACTATCTCCGGTTCATTTCGCCGGACTCCTATACGTTCTGGGAGTCAGTGTCCTACCTGACCATGCTCGTCGTCGGTGGTCGCGACGGCGTGCTCGGGCCGGTCATCGGCGTTCTCGTTCTCACGCCTTTGCCGGAGCTGCTCCGATCCACCGAGGGTCTCCAGCACATCATCTACGGGACGGTGCTGGTGGTCTGCCTGATGTTCGTACCGAATGGTTTGGCAAGCCTTGTTCAGATCTGGCGTGCTCGCCAGCGCGTCATCGCGACCAGCGCGACGCTCGTGGCCAAGGAAGTGCCATGAGCATGCTGCAAGTCGACGGCCTGAAGCGATCCTTCGGCGGCCTTGTCGCCGTCCGGGACGTCACCTTTGACGTCAACGAAGGCGATTTTCTCGGTCTGATCGGCCCGAACGGCGCAGGCAAGACGACGCTTTTCAACGTGATCTCCGGTGTGCTCCGACCATCGGCGGGGACGGTCCGGTTCAGGGGCCGCGATATCTCGGGACAGCCGGCCAACCAGACGGTGCGCCAGGGATTGTCGCGAACGTTCCAGGCCGCCACCATCTACCCGGAGACAACCGTCATCGACAACGTATCGCGCGGCACGCTGGGCGCGGGCCTGACCAGCCTGTGGGGCGGGGTTCTCTCGAACAAGTGGCGAGTCGCTGCGGAAGAGAAGGCACTCCATATGCTCGACCTGCTTGGGTTGACGCGGCGCGTGGACCTGAAAGCACGCGAATTGTCCTATGGCGAGCAGCGACGCCTCGGCGTTGCGATCGCGCTGGCCAGCGATCCCCGATTGTTGATGCTCGATGAGCCGGTGGCCGGACTCAATCCCGAGGAGGCGGCCGAGCTCGCCTCGGTGCTGCGCCGGGTCAAGGCGGAGCGCGGCGTGACGATGGTGATGGTCGAACATCACATGCGCACCGTGATGGGCCTCTGCAACCGCGTCGTGGTTCTGGACCACGGCACGCTGATCGCGCAAGGAACGCCTGCGGACGTCGTCTCGAATCCGGTCGTGATCGAGGCCTATCTCGGCAAGGAAGCGGTCCATGCTTGATGTTCGCGGGATCAGCGTCGCTTACGGTCCGCTTACGGCGGTTCGTAATCTGAGCCTGTCTGTTGCCAAAGGTGCGATCGTGTCTCTCATTGGCTCGAACGGGGCGGGCAAGACCACCACGATGAAGGCCATCATCGGGCTGAAGCCGGTGAATGGCGGGGAGATCTATTTCGACGGCGAGCGCATCGATGGCGTCTCTGCCTCGCAGCGAGTCGGGCGCGGCATTGCGCTGTCGCCCGAGGGGCGGCGCGTGTTTCCGCAGATGAGCGTGCTCGACAATCTCCTCGTCGGCGCCTACTCGCAGCGCGACAAGACGCAGCAAAAGAAGACGCTGGACCAGGTCTACGGCTACTTCCCGCGTCTGGTGGAGCGGCGGAGCCAGATGGCGGGCTCTTTGTCGGGCGGCGAGCAGCAGATGGTCGCCATCGGGCGCGCGCTCATGGCAAGGCCCCGCCTGCTGCTGCTGGACGAACCCTCGCTCGGGCTCGCCCCGATCATCGTCGACGAGATTGCGCGTATCATTGCCGAGATCAACCGTGATATCGGCGTGTCGATCGTCCTGGTCGAGCAGAATGCAAAGCTTGCGCTGAACCTCTGCCACGAGGCCTTTGTGCTGGAGACCGGCGCGGTTGCGCTCAGTGGAAAGGGCCAGGACCTCCTGGCCAGCGACTATGTGCGCCGGGCCTATCTCGGTATCTGAATGATTTCGTCTGGAAATTTCGGAGTTTTGACATGACTGCTACTTCGACCTTCGGCTTCATCGGCTTGGGCGTGATGGGTGAACCCATGTGCCGGCACCTCGTGCAGAAGACGAAGCAGAAGGTGCTGGTTCACGACCTCAATACCGAGCCGGTGTCGCGGCTGGTTCAGGCCGGGGCCGTCGATGCCGGCTCGGTTGCCACGGTGGCGAAGGCCGACATCGTCTTCATTTCCATGCCGAGCGGTGAGCATCTGAAGAAGATCTGCGAAATGCCGGGTGGGCTGCTCGAGTTTGCGCGCGCTGGTCAGACCGTCGTCGATCTCTCGACCAGCCCGCTGAAGCTGACGCGCGAGCTCGCCGGCGCCTTCGCCGCGAAGGGCGCCGACTATGCCGATGCGCCGGTTGCCCGGACGCGGGCGGCCGCCGAGGCGGGCACGCTGGCGATCTCGGTCGGCGCCACGCCGGATGTCTTCAAACGCATCGATCCGCTGCTGCATTGCTTTGCGTCCGACGTCACCCATTGCGGCGATGTCGGATCCGGGCAGATCGTCAAGATCCTGAACAACATGGTCGTGGTCGGGACCGTGACGGCGCTGTGCGAGGCCGCCGCGATCGCGAACGCGGCGGGCATGTCGACCCAGACCTTGTTCGATGCGCTCTCCAAAGGCTCGGCGGACAGCTTTGCCCTGCGCAACCACGGCTATAAGGCCGTCGCCGCGCAGGAGTTTCCCGAGCGGGTGTTCTCGACCGACTACATGCACAAGGACGTGTCCTACGCGCTCGACATGGCCAAGGACGCCGGCATCGAGGCACGGGAAGCAGCGCTCGGCGCTACCCTTCTGACGGAAGCCTCCAAGGCCGGCTTTGGCGCGAATTACTGGCCGGTCATCGTCAAGATCATCGAGGGCAACTCGAAGCAATCATGATCGGTGCGTGAAAGCCGAATAGCAAAAAGAGAGCGATGGGAGGGGTCCGTGCGGGTGTTGTTGTTGGCGATCGCGCTGTTGCTGCCATTTGGGAATTTGGCGGCGGCCGCTGAAACCTATCCCTCTCAACGGATCACCGTCATCGCCCCGTTCGCCCCCGGCAGCGGGACCGATGGCGTGGCGCGCATCGTGTTTCAGCGGCTGTCGGAGCTGCTGAAGACGACGATCATCATCGACAACCGCGTCGGCGCGAATGGTGCGCTGGGAGCCACGGCTGCCGCGCGTTCGGCGCCCGACGGCTACACCTTGCTGGTCGGCGGAACGTCCACGCACGCCGCAAACCCCAGCCTGCTGAAATCGATCCAGTACGATCCCGTCACGGACTTCGTGCCGATTTCGCAGTTCGGCGTGTTTCCCTACTTTCTGATCATTGATCCCGCGCTGCCGGTCAAGAACGTGGCCGATCTCGTCGCGCTAGCGAAAAGCAAGCCAGGCACGCTGACGTTCGGATATGCCAATGCGCTCGGTCAATTGTCCGGCGAGGCGTTCAAGCGGCGCGCGGGGATCGACATTGCCGCCGTGCCCTACCGCAACAGCCCGCAGGTCCTCACCGACATCATCGCACAGCGCGTCTCGATGACTTTCATGGACATGGCGCCAGCGGTCTCCCAGGTCGAGGCTGGCTCGGCCCGCGCGCTTGCGACCACGAATCCCGACCGCGCATCCCTTTTTCCGCAGATTCCCACCATGAAGGAGGGAGGCGTCGCGTTCATCAACATCTCCGCATGGTCCGGCCTGTTCGCTCCCAAGGATACCCCGCCCGAGATCGTTGCGAAGCTCTCGGAGGGCGTGCGTGAGGTGCTTGCAGAACCCGAGATCAGGAGCCGCCTCGCCGATATCGGCTTCGAGGTTCAGTGGATGGCGCCTTCCGATTTCGCTAGGCATCTCAAGGACGACATCGAATTGTGGGCCACGACGACGAAGGAAGCCGGCATCGAGCGCCAGTGAAAGACCGATATGTCCGAGTATGAAATCTACGCCGTCCGATACGCTGCGAAGGATGAGCGCCGCGCATCGGAGAACTTCATCGACATCAGCGGTATACCGGATGCTCCGATGCCGCTGGATTTCTTCGTCTGGGCGCTGGTCGGCCGGGATCGCACGGTGATCGTCGATACCGGCTTCGACGAGAAGGCGGGCAGGCCGCGCAACTATGCGGTCACGCGGCCCGTTGCCGAAGGACTCAAGCAGATCGGGATCGCCCCCGACAGCGTCAAGGACGTCATCCTGACCCACATGCATTGGGATCACGCCGGCAACCACGACCTGTTTCCGCAGGCGCGATATCACGTGCAGGAGCGCGAGATGCATTTCTGCACGGGCCGGTGCATGTGCGACGCCGAGCAGAAGAAGGCCTACAATGCCGAGGACGTCAGCCATATCGTCAGGCGCAACTTCGAAGGGCGCGTGACCCTTCACGACGCCAATTCCCATTTCGACGATGGAATATCGCTGCACTGGCTGGGCGGACATACCGCGGGCCTTCAGGTCGTGCGGGTGAAGACGCGCCGCGGCTATGTCGTGCTGGCCTCGGACGCCTCGCACTACTACGCCAACATAATGCGATGCCGGCCCTTCCCGGTGCTGTTCGACACGAACCAGATGCTGAACGGCTTCGCGGTCATCGAGAAGCTGGCCGATAGCCCGTCGCACATCATTCCCGGCCATGACCGGCAGGTACTCTCGCTGTTTCCCGCCGCCCGCGAAGGGGTCGACGGGATTGCGCGATTGGATGCCGATCCTCGCGGAAGCCCGACCTAAGCTTCAACCGAAGCCAGACCAGACGGCCGGCGCAGCCTGCGCCGTCCGGATCAGACACACCATTCGCCAGTTGCGGAGATGATCGACCATGTCGAAGAAGTACGGAATCGCCATTGCCAACGAGACGGTGACCGCCCCGAACCAGGAGTGGTTTGCCGCAATAAATCCCTATAGCCGCGAGGAATGGGCACAGGTGCCGCAGGCGACGGCCGCGCAGGTCGGCGATGCGATCGCGGCGGCGAGACGCGCCTATGAGTCCGTCTGGAGCAAGACCACCGGCCTCGCACGGGCGAAATTGTTGAACAGGCTGGCCGATCTGCTCGATGCGCAGGCTGAGCGCATCGCCATCATGGAGAGCACGGACAACGGAAAGATCATCCGGGAGACGCACGGGCAGATGCATTTTGCCGCGCGCGCCTACCGGTTTTTCGCAGGCTGTGCCGACAAGATTTTCGGCGACACAATCCCGCTCGATCAGCGCGACGTGTTCGACTTCACGCGGCGGGAGCCGATCGGCGTCGCCGTTCTCATCACCGCCTGGAACTCACCGATGGGCCTGCTTGCGAACAAGCTTGCGCCTGCGCTCGCAGCAGGCAATTGCGTGGTCATCAAGCCGTCCGAGCATGCATCCGTCACGACGCTGGAATTCGCTGAATTGATTCGCGAGGCCGGCTTTCCGCCGGGCGTCGTCAACGTTGTGACCGGCGACTACAGGGTGGGGCAGGCACTGCTCACCAGCGACCGGATCGATCGTGTCAGTTTCACGGGCAGCCCCAATGTCGGCCGCCAGATCGCGGCCGAGGCGGGACGTTCTCTTGTCCCGGTCACGCTGGAGCTGGGCGGCAAGTCTCCCAATATCATCTTCGACGACGCGGACCTCGACAAGGCGACGGTCGGCGCTCTCGCCGGCATTTTTGGTGCGACCGGGCAGACATGCATCGCCGGTTCGCGGCTGCTGGTGCAACGATCGATTCACGATGAGATCGCCAAGCGCCTGATTGACCGCGCGGCGAAGATTCGCCTGGGGAATCCATTGGAGAAGACGACCGACATGGGCACCGTGGCCAACGAGCCGCAGTTGGGCCGCATCCTGAAATGCATTTCCGACGCGCAAGCGGAGGGGGCGGTTCTGGCCTGCGGCGGACAGCCTGCCACAGGCGACGGCCTGGGGAACGGCTTGTTCATCGAGCCGACAATCTTCACCGGCGTGAACAACAAGATGGCCATTGCCCAGGAAGAGGTGTTCGGACCGGTGTTGTCGATCATCCCCTTCGACACCGAGGAACAGGCGATCGCGATCGCCAATGATAGCAAGTACGGCTTGGCGTCCGGCGTCTGGACGACGAACCTGTCGCGCGCCTTGCGCGTGTCGCGCGCGATTCACGCCGGCACGGTCTGGGTGAATACATACCGCGCCTCCAGTGCGATGGCTCCGTTCGGCGGATTCAAGGAGTCCGGCTTCGGCAAGGAGCGCGGCGTCGCGGCGCTGGACGAATTTCTCCAGACCAAGAACGTCATGATCGATTTTTCTGACGAAGAGCGCGATCCGTTCGCCTTGAAGTTGTGACAGTGACGACGGGGTGGCGCCCATCGGCCGCTTTGCGTGATCTCCAGCGACGTTGGAGAACGGTGGCGATCGATTCAATCGCCGTCCCCTTCGGGCGTTTACCTCCCTCGACTTGAGCTTCGTCGCGATGATGGCCGCGGAACTCCGTTTCCGATGCGGAGGATCAACTGCTATCAGCGCCCGAATATGAAATGGCTCGCATTTGGTGGGCTTGCTGTAGCCGCCGCCATGATCATTCTAGCCGCTTCTATGGGTGCGCTATAAACCCGCTTCGGGATTTATCCGAGCGCCGGAGTGTACTTAAGCTTGGCGAACATCCTTCTATTCGCAGCTATGATAACCTGCAGCTTCAGATGAAGAAGCCGTCTGCTAACGAGATTGCCGTACGCTCGTTGAGTAAAATGAACGGGCTGACTACGCCGGCTTGAAGACAGGCGGCCGGCGATGGCGTATCGCGAATGAACCCAGTCCATGGATCTGCTGGAAATCCCAGGATTGGTCTCCTGGATTGCAGCTCAAAACCTGAAACGGCAGAGCTTCCTCGACATAATGATCGAATGCGGCATTGCCGATTGAAGTTGCTATATCCAGCGAGTAATCGCCAGAAGCGAGCCAGATAGGTTCGATTTCGAGAACGGCACGGTACGTGCCCGGCTCTTTCGGTAATGTCACCCCGTGGAACGCCTGCAGCGCGCCGAGCGCCAATTTTTGCCGATCTCCGGTGGTGAGGATGAGGTCGACGGAGTAACTGGCTCCGCCATCGGTCGATATTACCACATCAACGCGCAGAGGTTCGCCCGCTGTGTAGGTCGGGACGGGCGAACCGTCCTCATCAACCAGATAGGCCGACTTGATCGCGGTGTGGGTCCCTTTTCCGAACGACTGCTCCTCGACCCTGCGCTGATCCAGTACTTCAGCGTATTTGCGTATGGCCTCTGCTGGATTCCCGTCGTACACCAGTTTGCCGGCAGACATGACAATACATCGCGATGTCAAATTGCGGATCGCGGACATGTTGTGGCTGACCAGAAGCACGGTACGTCCCCCACCGCTAACCTCTCGCATCTTGCCGAGACATTTGTTTTGGAATTCCGTGTCGCCGACTGCAAGAACCTCGTCGACAATCAGGATGTCCGGCTCCACATGTGCCGCGACGGCAAAGGCCAGTCGTACATACATGCCGGACGAATAGCGCTTGACCGGCGTGTCGATGAATCTTTCGATCTGCGCGAAGTCGACGATTTCGTCAAACTTCTTGCGAATCTCGGCGCGCGACATTCCCAGGATCGCGCCATTCAAGAAGATATTCTCGCGGCCGGAGAGTTCGGGATGAAATCCCGTTCCGATTTCGAGCAGGCTTGCGACTCGCCCGTTGATAATGACGCGGCCCCCGCTGGGCTCGGTAATTCGGCTAATGATCTTGAGAAGCGTGCTCTTGCCTCCGCCATTTCGTCCGATGATCCCCAAGACCTCGCCGCGTTTGACATCGAAACTGACGTCGTCAAGGGCAGAGAATTCCTCGACGCTGTCGCCTCGGATCATCTGCTCACCCCGCAGCAGGCGCTTGGAACTGCGAAGGAAGCCCTGCACGCCCCGCCGAATCGCCAGCCGAAGATTGCCTTCGTCATAAGCCGCGCCTCCGTAAGCCTGGAAGCGGTCGGTCTGGTGACCGATCAAATATTGCTTTGAGAGATTTTGGACTGATACGATTGCTTCAGACATGAAAACTCACAGGAGGTCGGCAAAGCGTTTCTCGGTTTTTCGAAATTGACGTGTCCCAAGCCACATAAAAAAGCCGGTCGCAACGAGGCTCCAACAGAAGCCAATTCCGAACAACCCACCCTGACCGCCAAGAATGCACCAGCGAAATCCGTCAATGATGCCGACGACCGGATTCAGGCTGTAGAGCCACCGCCATTCGTCCGGAATGACGTTCGAGGTAAAGCCAACCGGCGACACATACATTCCAAGTTGCACCATAAACGGCAGGACGTACCGGAAGTCTCGGTACTTAACGCTTAGGGCAGCAATCCAAAGTCCAGGCCCCAGGTTCGCGACGAAGGCCAGCACCAGGAAAAATGGAAGCAGGATAATGTGCCAGCTTGGCAGGAAACCGTACCAGATCATCAGAATTGCGATAATCGCAAAGCTGATCAGGAAGTCGACAAAGTTCACGACCATCAGTGAGGCTGGTACGATCAGCCTTGGAAAATAAACCTTGGTGATCAGATTTGTTTCTTTGATGAGCGTGCTTCCAGCCTCGGTCCAACTTGCGGAAAACAGGCTCCACACAGTCATTCCGACAATCACCATGAGGGAATAGGGAACGTCGCCATCGGAAGGAAGCTTGGCCAATTTTCCGAACACGACAGTGAAGACCAGCATCGCGAGGAACGGCCGCAACAGAGCCCACAACACTCCGAAGACCGTGTCCTTGTAGCGCACAGACAAGTCGCGCCAAGCCAATACGAGAAAGAGCTCGCGAAATCTCCAAACATCCAGCCAGTAATTGGTATCAGCGCGATCGAGTTCGATGACTAAGCGTTGTGCCATTTTTTAACACATTATGTCGCATTTTCAAAAATTGCTGCAGCAGTGAATAGCCTGTTTCTATAGTCCGAATACGCTAAAAAATGCAACCGGGCATCTCCTGGCCCCGCTTGCCCTACGAGTTCCATCGAAAGCCGCGGCCGAACGTTCGGACGGAATATCGCTTGGGCTCGCGCGTATGAATCAGCACGATTCTTCCTAAGCGTCTCCTCCGAGGCCTAGATTTTTGGCTTCCATCCTGATGGCGTGAGGCTAATCAACGCACCGGCGAGAGAGCGCCCCTTTTGCCGACTCTCAATATTCGAGTGCGCAGTTAACCATAGCGTTGGCGGCTGAAGGGATCGCATTCGAATGCGATGGGAAAGGGAACGTATTTCGAACCATGGCAGCAAGCCCCGTCACATTTGGGGGCCGTCAGCGGGGGCGATCCAAGAGGCTGCTCAACCTGGCGATGAACGGTAGAATGTGCGGGCCTTTCATCATCGCGACGTGTCCGGCCGCCGCACTTTCAATTTCTATGTCGGTCGAGGTGCACAGGGCCCAACCCAGAGTCCGGTCGCCACCGTACTGCAACGCGCGGTGCGCGTCACAGTAGAGCAGGAGCGGAAGGGTTCCAATCGGCGGCACGTAGTTGCGCCATGCGTCGAACATTGCGCGATCGTTGTTTCGCATGATCGCGGGCATGGGCCTGTTCGCGGCAAGAAAAATGCGCCGCACCAGACGACGCGTCCTGACGCCTGCGCGAGCGGCAAGCACAGCCAGAAGACCAGAGACGAAGGATTTGACATCGCCCTTGATCAACGTGTGGCCGTACTTTCTCAAGCGATCGGCGACGTAGGACTTGCCCAGTTGCTGCGTCTCAGCCGAAGACAGTTTCGACGCAAAAGCGGGATTTCCGGTGTCAATCATCGCAACTACACCTACCGTCTCGCCGCTAGAGTTCAGGCGCATGGCCACTTCATAGGCCACGAGTGCGCCAAAGGAATAGCCGCACAAGAAATAGGGGCCACAGCTCTGTTTCTTGCGCACTACGGGCAGACATAGTTCTGCAATTTGCTCGACAGAGAAGTCTCGATCCGCGTCCAGGAAGCCCTGTATGTCGATCCCATAGATCGCCTGCTGCTTGTCTGCCAACTGCGCCATCTGCCGAAAAATGTCGACGGAGCCTCCGGCTCCGGGAAAGCAGAATAGTGGAATTGGTCGCTCTGTGTCGTTGAGCGCAATTAGTTTGACCTGGTCCATTTCTCTATCTGTCAAAGCGATTTAGGTCGAAAGCGCGGTTTTTGTCGTCCCGCGGCCTCTGTAGAAGCAATGGCGCCGCAATTAACCAAAGCAATAATGGATCACCGTTGGCTCATTCGCTTTTAGCAGTGACGATCGATCTCTTCTGCTTCGCCGTCGGCGCAGTGTTGAATCGATTGGAACGAAGTTGTTCGCCGGCGATGAGGGCATGCGTCGATGGCAGCGTGTTAAAGGACTCAGGGGTCAGCTCCGCTTGATTGCTTCAGCAATTCGCTGCGCAAGAGCGCGAGCGTGTGTCCTGACCATCGAAAAATGATCGCCCGCGACGGTCAAATCCTGAGATCCACGCCTGAACATTTCTCCCCAGCGAAGGTATTTCGCTGGCGCTTCCACAACGCCATACCGATCCAGAAACTCTGGACGCAGGACGATGCCTTTGCAGTCAAGCGGTTTCAGTTCGTAGTGACGCTCAATTTCCTTATAGAGCCGCTCTACGAGGTACCAGCGCAGTGGGATACCCTCCTCATCCAAGAACTCTGTCAGTTGGTTCGGCCTTAGCCAGAGCGATGAGGCAAGCGCTCTCACAAACGACTCGACGACCCAACACAATATCAGGCTTGATCGAACGAGGCGCGTTGGGAGTGAACTCAGAAACGAAGACTTGTCCGGAGGATGGGCTTTCCAACAGTTCACGATGCCGGTCCAGGCAACCGAGTGAATAGGCGGATAGGGGAGCCACTTGTCGATGATGACAACCGTTTCGATGCGATCGCCCAACATGGAAAGGCGTCGGGCGACCTCGAATGCGAGGACGCCGGCGAAAGAATACCCGGCGAGCACACACTTTCCTGTTCCCGCGTGGCTTGAGATTGCGCCTACAAATCGATCGACGATCTCGTCCATCTTTGGAAATAGCGCAGTCTGATTGGCTGTAATCGCCTCCCTCCACTCGAGAGGCCATCGCATCTCGACTCCGAACACCGGATGATCTCCGGGCAACGCGCGGGCAAGGGTAACTTCTACAGATCCTGAATAGATGAAGTAGATCGGAACATCTGTTCCGCCCTGCCGCAGTTCCACCACGGACGCCTCTCGCGGGGGGGTGGAATGCTCCGTTTCCGCAATTGCGGCCAGTCGCTCGACGGTTGGATTATCGAATATGTCCGAAACACCGAAACGGAGATTGAATGATGAATTCAGCGCATGAATGACCTGGACGATCATCATGGAATGCGCGCCGAGCTCAAACAAGTCGTCGGATATCCCTAATCCCTTGATCCCGAGAAACCGCTCCCAAGTCTGCGCAATCACCCTTTCCACGTCGGTTCTTGGTGGGATGCTCGTGCTCGCAACTACGCGAGCAGATGGAATTCTGCGCTCCAAAGCCTTTCGATCGGTTTTGCCGTTTGGTGTAACGGGCAACTGATCGAGCACTTCGACGGATGAAGGAACCATGTAGGACGGCAGTTTCGATCGAACGAATGAACGGAGGTCCTCTTCGATTGGTTCGCCATTGACGGACGTGTAGTAGGCCACCAGTTGCTTGTTGTGGTCTTCAGTCCCATACAAGACCACAACCGCCTCGATGACGGCGGGATGCAAGCGCAGGACCGCCGCGATCTCGTCCGGCTCAATGCGATAACCTCTCAGTTTGACCTGGTTGTCCTTTCTTCCGAGAAACTCAAGGTCTCCGTCCGAAAGTTGACGCACAAGGTCGCCCGTCTTGTACAGCCGATCCTTCTCATGGCTGAACTGATTGGCGACGAATTTCTCCTCCGTCAGGTCCTTCCGCTCGTGATAACCGCGTGCGACCCCAATTCCCCCGATGCACAGTTCTCCAGGGATATATCTTGGCTGAGGCTGTCCATTTGGCCCCAGCACCATGAACTGCGTATTTGCGATCGGCGGTCCGATGAGTACCCGATCGCCGCGGCTGATCTGTCGAGCGGCGGACCATATTGTGGTTTCGGTCGGGCCGTACATGTTCCAAAGCGAGCCACACCGCGACAGGAGTGCCCCGGCCAAGTCTTCCGACCAGGCCTCTCCCCCGCACAGAATTTTCAAGCTACGATCTCCAGTCCACTGTGCCTCCAGCAAAAGGCGCCAGGTGGTTGGCGTAGCCTGCATCAGCGAAATCCTCTCTTCCCGCATCAGCCGCATCAACTCGGCGGCATCGCTCGCTTGATCGCGGCTCGCGAGGACCACACGTCCGCCGCACACCAACGGCAGGAGCAGCTCCAATATCGCGATATCGAAGGAAATCGTTGTTATGGCGAGCACCGCATCGTTCGGTGTCACGTCGAGCAGATCGCGCATGGAGCAGAGAAAGTTCGTCAGGGCTTGATGTGGGATTTCAACTCCCTTCGGAAGCCCCGTCGAACCCGACGTATAAATCACGTAGGCCAGATCGGTGGGAAGGCGTTCTGTGCTTTCGGGCACAAAGGATCGATCTGCTTCCGGAAGATCGTCCAGATAGATTCGCGTTTTGGTTGAAGATGGAAGGATTTCGTCCGCCGGTCGGTGCGTCAGCACCACTACCGGCGAAGCGTCCTTGACCATGTAGGCAAGCCGTTCGCTGGGGAAGCCCGGGTCGAGGGGAAGGAATGCCGCTCCCGATCGCAGAGTCGCGAGCAAGGCAACCATCAGATCCAGGGATCTCTCGAGGCAAATTCCGACAACACCACCTGGGCCCGCCCCGGCGCGCCAAAGATGTTGAGCGAGCATTTCAACCCGAGAAATGAGCTGCTCATAAGTAAGTGCCGTCGAAGCAAATCTAACCGCTTCGCGGTGCGGGTAGAGCTTTGCGGCTTGCAACACGGCGTCGTAGGCCGAGCGACTCAAATTGTAGTCAACGCGAGATTGGACAGATTCGGCAAGCCACGCCTGCTGGTCCGCTTCGTCAAACAAAGGCAGATCGTCGATGCCTGTTTCAGGAGCATCCGCAATATTCTCAAGCAGAATGCTGAGCCGCTTGAGAAGATCGATCACCCGCTCACGGCGGAACAGATCTTCGCAATATTCGATTTCAAGCTTCGTCTTGTGAGAGAACTCCTCTACGGAAAGCGAAAGGTCGAACTTCGGTGCATCATTCTGAAGGACCTCGCTGCTTATGCCCGTCGATGCGTCCTCGCCCACTCTGTTGCGGAACGAAAAGAATACCTGAAAAAGTGGATTGCGGCCGGCGTCGCGGGGAGGCCGGAGTTCGCTCACAAGCCTTTCAAACGGAATGTCCTGATTTTGGTGTGCCTCCAGCACGATCTCCCTGACGCGCAGAAGCACATCCCGAAACGACGGGTTTCCGGACAGGTCAATTCGAAGAGGCAGCGTATTGACGAAAAGACCCACGACGCTTTCCAGCTCGAGCGATCGTCTGCCCGATATTGCGGATCCAACAACGACATCCGATTGCCCGGAGCATCGGTAGAGGAGGACCTGGAACGCCGCCAGGGCGGTCATGAATAAACTTGCGCCTTCGCTCCGGGCGAAATTCTTCAGCCGTTGTGTCAACGGGCCCGTGATCGCGGCGGCTTCCGAGGAACTCCTAAACAATCGTCCGGTGCGCCTCGGCCAGTCGAGCGGCAGTTCGAGAACGGCCGGCGCACCGGCCATTTGGCGCTTCCAATACGAGAGTTGTCGCTCGGTCGCCTCGCCACCAACGTAGCCCCGCTGCCAAACCGCAAAATCCGCATATTGAAGAGCGGGCTCGTTGAGGGGAGAAGGCTGCCCCGACGCGAATGCACGATAGATAAGGAAAAGTTCCTGGACGATCAGGTCGATCGATGTTGCATCCGCCGCGATGTGATGCACGGTGAGAAGGATGATTTTGTCGGCCTTCTGCAGATTTAGAACTCTCGCCCTTATCAAGATGTCCTGATCGATACGAAAGGGTGTTGCGGTCTCCTCTTGGCAGGCCTGATCCACCAGGCGTTGGCGGGATTCGATCGATTCTCCTGACAGATCGACCACGGCGAACGGAACGTCGCCAGGCGGACGGATGATTTGTTTCGGCAGGCCGTCCAGGTTTTGAAACTGGGTTCTCAGAATTTCATGCCGGCGTAGAACCTCATTGAGGCTTCGCTGGAATGTCGCATCGTCAAATTCAGCGGTAGCATGGATCCGAAGGGAAATATTATAGGCGGTTCTGCCCGGATTTAGCTGGTCTAGAAACCAAAGGCTTTCCTGTGAAAATGACAGCGGAATGTCGGCGTCTCGTGGCGCTCTGGCGATACGAATCTCTGAAGGATCCGACTCGCCTTCCCGCTTGAGGAACGCGATGATCGCGTCCTTGTTTACTCGCAGTTCCTCGACCAGATCAGGAGTCATCGCTCCTTGCGGAGCGTTGCAGATTAGCCGTTCGTTATCCAATCTGAGCGAAATATCGTTTTGTCGAAGGCGCCGGACGAATTCCTCTATCATCTCACATCCATGAAAAAGCAGTTCGCGGGCATGGTGTCGTTCTGATCGATGGAATAACCGGACAGGGGCAGAGGCATTTTCCGACGACCAGAGAGTCGAGATGATCTTGTTGGCACGGCTCTAACAATGATTTCACCGCATTTATTCAACAATTGGAAGTCGCTGTCGCCGCATGGTCGGCGATCCAAACCCGCAGGCCTCGAGTTCCAATGTTTGGCCAACAGAACTTCAGCATGCCCCCACAATTATACTGGCGAACATCCTGGAGTCGCGACGGTGTGTTTCCACCGGGCGCCAATTTGGCCGACTTTCCAAGCAGAATAGTGGTGACGATCATTGGCAGGAGCGTCTTCTGCCCACGCAAACAATACGCCATGAAGCAATTCCCTTAAGCGTGTCGCCAAGACAATCCGCGTGCGCGCGACAAAAGTTTCGCCGCAGCAAGAGAGTGTCGGCAACGTTCAACCGCGGCACATTTATATTCAATGGTTAATCGTCGTCGCATTCGCGTCGCGCGGCACCCCCCTTGTTGTGAGGTCAATAAACTCGGGCCGACTACACATCGTCCAGTCTCGGCGAAAAATATTATTCCGGCTCGTCAAATCGAGCAAAAGCTCCCAAAAATGCAACAATATCCCAATTCACATCTGCAGCATAGACCTTGTCATACACAGTAGACCTTGCGATGTCGCTAGGCGTCCGCGACCTTTTAACGCATTGTTTCACGAAAAACCGAAACTCTGTCAGGCGAGTGGTTAAGCCTAATGATGTTCGTAGTGGCGGACTTCGCCAGTTCCAAGCCTGTTTTCTGAGCGGAGCCCATCGGGCATTGGAACTTCGTCCGACTTGGAGATCGGCGTTAAATGCTATAATACATAGCCATCGATTTTGAATGTTTGATTTTTAGTGGTCAATCTATGGCTCCGTGTTTAGATGATGTCGCGAACCGGGCTACACGCGGCGAAGAGCAGTTTTTTGATGCGAGTACAATCTACCGGCCAAGACCTCGAACAAGCCCTGACTTGAGGCTGATCTGTTTTCCGTACGCTGGCGCCGGAGCAGCGGTATACCGCCTTTGGCCGAACTACCTCTCGGAAGATATCGAGGTCGTCGCGGTTCATCCTCCTGGACGCGCTCACCGTCTTCGCGAGCGGCCGTTGACCCGCATTGAAGCGATGGTTGAAGGCGCTATAGCAAGCCTGACACCGCTTATGGACAGACCTTTCGCCGTCTTCGGCCATAGTCTCGGCGCTGTGGTTGCGGCAGAATTCGTCCGCAGTTTGCACGAGCGCGGCCGAACGGCAGCGCATCTGTTCGTTTCTGCTCGCCCGCCACGTCTGGAGCCGACCCGTCTTCTGCACCGCTTGCCAGATCAGGAATTTGTCGAGGCGATCAACAGAAAATACAATGGCATCCCGGCTGAAATATTGACCGAGCCGGAATTGTTAGAACTCCTGTTGCCGGCTTTGCGGGCCGACATCGAAGCGCTCGAGACATTTCGTCCACATCTCGATCGTCCAAAGATTGCGTGTCCGACAACCGTCTATGGCGGCACGCACGATCGGAACGTTTCCGAGCCCGATCTAGCCGGTTGGGACGGAGAAACGACCAAACCGTGCCGTATCCGCGTCTTTCCAGGTGACCATTTTTATATCAATGCCAATGCGGCAGCCGTACTAGCCGATTTATCGATGACTTTATCATCCCAACTTATGACGGTGCGCGAGTGAGGCGGGTTAGGCTTGAGGGGGAGTGTTGTGTGTTTGATTTCGCTGTCGATTGATGCGGTTTTCCCCATGTCAGGGTCATCGTAACGCTGCTCGTTAAGGCGCGTTCCGTAGAGAAGTGCGAGGTGGCCGCAAAACGTGGACCAGAGCAGCAGACATCACGAAGATCGGCGTTCTTTTAGTGCGCTTGCGATCGTTGGAATTGGTTGCCGGTTTCCTGGCGGCGTAAGTACGTGCGCGTCCTTTCTAGACATGCTCCGCGAGAAACGCCAAACGATTGGCGACATTCCCGCGGACCGCATCGATTTGAAGCGATACTACGATCCCGTGCTGCGGACGCCGGGGAAGATGAGCGCCCGATATGGCGGCTACCTGCAGGACATCGATCAACTGGACGCTGAGTTCTTCGGTTTGTCGCCGCGCGAAGCCGAACTGATGGATCCGCAGCAGCGCTTGCTGCTGGAGCTATCATGGGAAGCGTTGGAGGACGCCGGGCTCGATCCCCTGCGCCTCAGGGGCGACAGGGTCGGCGTGTTTGTTGGGCAGTGGGTTTCGGACTTTGAGCAACGCCTCTTCTTGCATCCCGAAGAGCTCGATTTCCCCATGACGCTTGGGAGTGGGCGCTACGCGCTGTCGGGGCGAATTTCCTACCTCTTAGGACTCTCGGGGCCTTCGATAACGCTCGATACGGCCTGTTCGTCGTCGCTTGTTGCAGTTCATCTCGCCTCGCAAAGCTTGCGGACAGGAGAGTCGAACGTTGCGCTGGCCGGCGGCGTGAATGTGATTTTGGGGCCGCATATCCACATCGCCTATTCGCAGGGTGGAATGATGGCACCGGATGGACGGTGCAAGTTCGGTGACGCCGGGGCGGACGGTTACGTGCGCAGCGAGGGTGCAGGCATCGTGGCGCTCAAGCGTCTGGATGACGCATTGCGCGACGGAGACCGCATCCACGCGGTGATCCGCGGTTCTGCGGTGAACAACGATGGCGCGTCCAGCGGATCCATGGGGCGGCCGAGCATCGAAGGGCAGCGGGCGGCGATCGCCGCTGCGTTGTCAGACGCCCAGGTCGATCCTCACGAAATTGGCTATGTGGAGGCCCACGGCACGGGTACCCCGGCCGGCGACCGGGTCGAGATCGGCGCACTCGGGTCCGTGTTGGGCCAGGGACGTTCGCCGGATGCCCCGCTATTGGTCGGGTCGGTCAAGACCAACATTGGTCATACCGAAAGTGCCGCGGGAATCGCTGGTCTGATCAAGGCGACGCTTGCGGTGCGCGAAGGTGAGATACCCGCGAGCCTCAATTTCAATACTCCGAGTCGTCTTGTGGATTGGGATGGCGCAGCGGTGGAGATCGCGCGCGAAGCGCAGGCCTGGACGGGACCGCCGGCGAGGCGCAAGGCCGGGGTGAACGGCTTCGGGATTTCGGGTACAAATGCCCACGTGGTTGTTGAAGGGCCTCCCGCACCTGTTCGTGGATCCGAAGCGCCTTTATCTGTCGTTCCGCTGTTACCGCTCTCGGCGCGTAGCGAGACCGCGCTTCGGAGTCTCGCTGGAAAGGTCGCCGACTTGCTCGCCGCGCCGAGGTCCCCGGATATCGGCGATCTTCTGCGGTTCGCTCAAACGCGTCGAGCTGCGCTCGAGCATCGTGCTGCCTTTCTCGCCACAGACCGCAATGAGCTGGTCGCTGAACTCAGGGCATTCGCCGAAGGTGCGGAAGGCGCCTTTCAAGGTCTTGTCGATCTCCGGCGCGAGACCAAGGTCGCGCTGGTCTTCCCCGGTCAGGGGGGACAGTGGTGCGGGATGGCGCGCAAACTGTTCGCCGAAGAGCCGGCATTCCGCGAAAGTCTCAAGCGTGCCGATGCTGTGATCCAGCGGGAAGCAGGGTGGTCGCTCATCGAGCAAATCGCCCTGAGTCCCGAGGATCCGGGCTATCTCGGCGATCGCATTGACGTCGTACAGCCGACGCTCGGCGCGCTGGCTATTGCGTATGCCGACTGGTTGAAGGCTGCTGGCCTGAAAATCGACTCAGTGGTTGGTCACAGCATGGGCGAAGCCGCAGCTGCTCATGTGGCAGGTGCACTTTCGCTCGACGACGCCCTGCGGATCCTGTGCCGTCGCAGTGCCCTTATGCGCGATTTGAGCGGCGTTGGCGCCATGGCTCTGGTCGACCTTTCCGAAGAGAGCCTTACCACCGCATTGGCCGGCTTCGAGCAGGCGGTTTCGATCGCCGCGGTCAACAGCCGGCGTTCGACGGTCATTTCCGGGGACAAGGGTCGCGTGGCGGAGCTTGTCGCCGGCTTTAACGCGCGCGGCGTGTTCAGCCGTCTCGTCAACGTCGATGTCGCCTCGCATAGCCCGCACATGGAACAGCCATCCAAGGCCTTGCGCTCAATGCTCGGTGAGCTCGAGACCCGTGAAGTCGTGACGCCGTTCGCTTCTTCGTTGCTCGGGCGGATGGCCTCCGGCGGAGAGCTGGGTGCAGCCTATTGGGCGCGCAACCTTCGCGAACCTGTCCAATTTGCCAAGGCACTCGACGCATTGGCCGAACACAGCATTGGGGTCTACGTGGAATTGGGGCCGCATCCGGTGCTCAGTCCATCCATCGAGCAATCCGAGACGGATTCCGGCCGTAATTCGATCGTGGCCTGCTGCGGCCGTCGCGAGGACAACGAGCGCAAGTGCCTCGTTGGGGCTCTGGCGGCGCTATGGTGCGGCGGAGCTCCGATCGATTTCGGTCGCGGCGCGACGTCCGCTGCCAACGGGGTAGATTTCCCGCTCTACCCGTGGGTGCGCCGCCGTCATTGGGTAGACCTTGCGAACGTCACTCATGGCAATGCTGGTTCAACCAAGAGGCGGGGGCCGGGCGTTGAGGTCCAGGACTGGGCGTTCCAGGCCCTCTGGCGCGAGCTTCCGCCGCTGCAAGCAAGAGGGACCGCATTCGGCCACTGGCTGGTGCTTGGCGACGATGGACCTTTGGCCGGTGCACTCGAACGACTCGGCGCCAATGTAGAGTGCGCGCCGCTGGCCGATCTCGAAGCGCGATTGTCGAAGCTCAGCACCGCTGAACCTGAGAACGTGCTCATCATCGCGCCGCCGGAAGCGGACTCAGCTTTTCTGCCAGTCAAGGCGGCTCGGGCAGTGGCATCAGGCGTCGCAACGCGTCTCTGGTTTGTCACTCGCGACGCGCAGTCTCCGAAAGTGCATGCGCGCCTCAACGTCGAGCATGCGGCGCTCTGGGGCGCAGCCCGAGTGCTCTCGGATGAACGGCCGGAACTGTGGGGCGGCTTGCTGGACCTCTCGCCGACGTCCAGCGCGGCTGATCTGTCCGCTGCGGCCGCCTGGCTGTTGCATTCGAAAGGCGAGGACTTGGCGGCGGTGCGCGATGGTGAAGTATATGTTCCGCGCTTGGCCCCCGTTACTGAGATGCGCGCGAACCGCGTGAGCTGGCGCGCCGACGGCACATATCTGCTTACCGGAGGCCTTGGAGACGTAGGCCTAGCCGTCGCTCGTGCGATGGTGGAGGAGGGCGCGCGCCGCCTGATCCTGATGAGCCGCAGCGGATTGCCACCACGACGGGCATGGGCGGGCATCGATACCGCGACATCCGTGGGAAAGCGCATCGCTGCCGTTCGCGCCATGGAGCGCCTTGGTGCCTCGATACAGTGCCCGGCTGTCGATGTGGCCGACGAGGCAGCGCTGGCCGCCTGGCTGGCAGATTATTCGGCCGAGGGCTGGCCACCGATTTGTGGCGTCGTTCATTTGGCAGGCGTCCTCGACCGGCGGCTCATCGGCGAGACCAGCCAGGCAGAATTCGAGGACGCAGCCGCAGGCAAGTTACGCGGGGCCCAATTGCTTGATCGCCTGCTCCCCGATCTCGACTGTTTCGTGCTGTTTTCTTCGATGACCACTATGCTGCCGCAGAGCGGGATTGCGGCTTATGTTGCGGCCAATGCAGGCTTGGAGGGGCTGGCGCTCGATCGGCGCGCGCGGGGGCTTCCGGCCATTGCGATCGCTTGGGGCCAATGGCGAGCAGGCATGCTGGCCGACGAGTCCGGCCGGGCCGTCATCACTGAGCAAGCACAGCTGGGGGTAGGGTCATTCACGACCGAACGTGGTGCCGATCTCATGAGCTGGGCCGCCGCTCAGCCGTATGCCGTGATCGCCGTCGCGCCCATCGACTGGCAAGCGTATGGGAGGGCCCGCGCCAGTCGCAACGAGCCGCTGCTCAAGGAGCTGAAGCGGTCGGGCATCGAAATGCCCGGCAACCAAAGTCTTACGGACACCCAAACGGCAGACGTATCGGCCGTTGTTCGGGAGTCGGTGGCGCGAACGCTGCACTTCTCGGTTGACCAGATCGACCCGACCAAGGAGTTCGGCGCTATGGGGCTGACCTCGCTGCTTGCGCTCGAACTGCGCAACCGGCTGGAGCGCGCACTGGGCCGCTCCTTGTCGGCGACGCTCGCGTGGAACTATCCCACGATTGCAAGCCTCTCCGCCCACCTCTCCGGCGCTGACAAGCCGCAGTCGCAGTCCATCAATGACGAGTTGCCGCCTGCAAAGAACGTCGAGGCGCTCGCCGCGAAGGTCGCGGCCATGGTCGAACTCTCCGACGATGACGCGCTGCTCGCGCTGCGCCGCCGCCGCCGCCAAAAAGATGGGCTGTCGTGATGGCGCGCTCCGATCTCGGAAAGATATCCGCAGTCAGGCTGGCGCTGATGGCCGAGGAGGCGCGCCAGCAAACACTGCCACTTCTACGCCTAGATCCCATCGCCATCGTCGGCATGGCGTGCCGCGCTCCGGGCGATGTTCAAACGCCTGACGGGCTTTGGCGCCTGTTATTGGAGGGCAAGAGCGCAGTGCGGGAAATCCCCGCCGACCGATTCTCCGCCGCCCAATGGTACGATGCCGATCCTTCCGCGCCCGGAAAGATTGCAGCGGTGCGCGGCTGCTTTCTCGACCAAATCGATCAGTTCGACCCGGAGTACTTCGGCATTCCGCCGCGAGAAGTCGAGCACATGGACCCGCAACAGCGGCTCGCACTCGAAGTCGCCATCGAGGCGATCGACGATGCAGGTGTTCCGCACGCGACTCTGCGAGGCTCGCGATCTGGCGTCTTCATGGCCTGCTACCACAGCGATTACGCGCGGCTGGTGTACCAAAACGTCGATAGGCTCGACACCCGTTCACTCACTGGCACGCTCCATTCGGTGACGGCGAACCGTATCTCGCACTTTCTCGATCTGCGTGGCCCGAGCCTCGCCCTCGACACAGCCTGCTCGTCATCACTGGTCGCCATCCACCTTGCCTGCCAGAGTCTGCGGATGGGCGAGACGGACTTTGCACTTGCCGGTGGCGTGTCGGTGATGATCACGCCGGAGCTTTTCGTCGCCTTGTCCAAGGTCGGCTTTATGGCGCCTGATGGCGAGTGCAAGACATTCGATGCGACAGCCGACGGTTTTGGCCGAGGCGAGGGTTGCGGCGTGGTCGCCTTGAAGCGTCTGAGCGATGCCGTGGCGGACGGCGACCGTGTGCTGGGCTTGATCCGCGGATCTGCGGTGAATCAGGACGGGCGCTCAACTGTGCTGACGGCGCCGAACGGCCAGGCTCAAGAAGCAATGCTGAGGGAAGCATTGGAAAACGCGGCCCTTTCGCCCGGCCAAATATCCTTTGTCGAGACTCATGGCACAGGAACGACGCTCGGCGATCCGATCGAGGTCGAGGCCCTTGTCAATGTGCTGGGCGGACAGGCGGGCGCGGCATCGCCATGTTATCTTGGATCAATCAAAGCCAATATCGGTCACCTTGAGGCGGGCGCTGGGGTGATGGGCCTGATCAAGGCCGTTCAGGTGCTGCGTCATGGTGAGGTCCCATCTCAGCCAAACTTCCGCGAACTCAGTCCGCACATCGTGCTTAAGGACTCGCGCCTCAAGGTGGCATCAACGCACAGTCCATTGCCACCGGCCGACGGTCCGCGCTTCGCTTCGGTCAGCTCGTTCGGTGTCGGGGGCACGAATGCACATGTGATTGTTGAGGAGGCGCCTGTTTTGCCGGCTCCGGAGCCTGCCGCAGAAGGCGCATCCTGGATATTGCCCCTTTCGGCGAAGACGCCCGAGGGTCTGCGCGAGTTGACGAGCCAGTGGATCGAGAGGCTCGCAACGGATGATCA
>Ga0065165_1001076_pt1 | contig 32556 bp, 19 predicted proteins | sample AraplaMF_Cvi_mMF_FD_63813 | JGI IMG/M metagenome (GOLD analysis project Ga0065165, IMG submission 63813) | Arabidopsis root microbial communities from the University of North Carolina, USA - plate scrape MF_Cvi_mMF (version 2) (version 3) | ecosystem: Host-associated > Plants > Roots >... | reverse complement strand
GGACCGTGAAACGACTCAGCGCCGATGATAGTGCGGATTCCCGTGTGAAAGTAGGTCATCGTCAGGCTAATACCCCTGCAAACCCCTTGAACTCCAGCAGTTCAAGGGGTTTTGCTTTTGGGGAAATGAAAACCGCATCGGTCTTCACCTAAGCGACGAATACCTCGGCGGAATTGGTCTCAAACAGCGCACGGCTTGCCGACTTTGCGAGATTCACCCTTTTGGGTGGTTTTGGTGTGTTTCGCTACACATGACTAAAGGCGGCCTCCGAAGCGCTGGCGGCCTTGGGAATGAGGACTAGACTGCGCGCTCATCGACTTCTGCCCGTGCTGTCATGCAGGTCTCGCGCTCCCCGGTTCATCGCCCCTCCGCCTCGTTTGTAGGGTGCCGCCCGCGGATGCGTCGGGCCGCTCAGGGTGCTGCCGTCGCCGCCTTGGCGTTCCTCGCGCCCGCTCTGCACGCAATGCAACTGGCCGCGGTGGTGCCGGAAGGCGAAGTGGGCCAGCTCGCCAACGTCGTGGTCCGGTTCAAGGAGTCGGTAAAGCCGCTGGGTGACTTGCGCGGTGAGGCGCCCGTCACCCTGCGCTGTACGCCCGATGGCGTAGCCTCCGGCACCGGCCGGTGGACCAACGACAAGGAATGGGTCTTCGACTTCAAGCGTCCGCTCCCGGCGGGGGCTCGGTGCGTCGTACAGGCCAGCGAGTCGTTCGTACCTACCGCCCCAGGCGTGTCGCCGACATGGACCGGCAAGCGGGAATTCAAGTTCTTCATTGGCGCCCCCACGGTCCAGCGTACCGACCCATGGGAAGGCAGCCAGATCGAAGAATCGCAGCGTTTCCTGCTCCAGCTGTCCGGCCCGGTGCGCGAAAGTTCCCTGGCCAGCGGCATGTGGTGCGAGTCGAAAGTCCTCGGCGAGCGCATCCCGGTCGTGGTCTCGCCGGCGGCGGACAAAGCGGCCGTCTTGAAGGCCCAGCACGCCACTAATGCCAAGGACACCTGGGTGATGGTGGGTTGCCAACGGCCGTTGCCTCCGGGCAGCGACATGACCTTGGTGTGGGGCCCCGGCATTGCGTCAGCCGCCGATGCCACGGTCACAACCCGCGGTGAGCACCGTTATAAATTCAGCGTCCGGGCGCCTCTCACCGCCGAATTCAGCTGCGAGCGCGAGCGGGCCAACGCCCCCTGTCTGCCCATCCGGCCGGTCCAGGTCGAGTTCTCGGAACCCATACCCAAGGCGCAGGCCCTCGCCGTTCGCCTCAGGGGCACTGACAACAAGCTGTACGCCCCGTCCACCAGCAAGTCGGCCGACGCAGAAGAAGACGACACCGCCACGCTCCGCAGGGTGAGCTTCCCATTCCCCTTGCCTGAGTCCACCACCTTCCGCCTGGAACTGCCCAAGGACATCAAGGACGTGAGCGGTCGCCCACTGTCCAATGCCAGCAGCTTCCCGATGACTGTGCAAACCGGTGCAGCCCCGCCCCTGGCGAAGTTTGCGGCGGCTCCTTTCGGCATCGTTGAATGGGACCCGCGCGAACCGAGCCTGGTCCCGCTGACGCTTCGTCATGTCCGGCCTGAACTGCAGCAGGGCGGTCCCGGGCGCGTGATGGTCAAGCGTGTCTCCGATGACCTGGAGGTCCTGCGCTGGGTCGGCAAGCTGGGCAAAGGCGCCTCGGACGAGTGGGAATCGCGCAAGGTCGAAATGCTTCGCGGCGATTCCACCGCCCAGCCGCTCACACTCCCGGCGTCCTCCAACCCCGCCTCGGATATGGAAGTGCTGGGCGTGCCGCTGCGTCAGCCGGGCTACCACGTGCTGGAAGTGGCATCGCCTCGCCTGGGCAAGAGCCTCCTGGAGCCGCCCGCCCCGATGTATGTGCGCACAGGGGTGCTGGTGACCAACCTCGGCATCCACTTCAAGCTCGGCCGCGACAACAGCGCCGCCTGGGTGACGCGGCTGGACGACGGGCGCCCGGTGCCCGACGCCAAGGTGGCCGTGTACGACTGCGCTGGCCAGTCCCTATGGTCAGGCAAGACCGATGAGGCCGGCGTCGCACGCATCGATCGCCCCAACCTGGCCCAGGGCACCCAGCGCAAGTGCGTCGCGGAGCAGGGCCTTTACGTCACGGCCCGGCTGGACCAGCCCGGCCAGCCGCAGGACTTCAGCTTCCTCTTCAGCAGCTGGAACCGCGGCATCGAGCCGTGGCGCTTCAACCTGCCGGTCAGCTACGGCGGCGGCGGCGAGACGCCGGTGCGGGCCCACACGGTCACCGACCGCTCATTGCTTCGCCCGGGCGAAGTGCTCTCCATGAAGCACTTTTTCCGCCTCGAAACCCTGCAAGGCTTGAGCGACGCACCCCCCGACCAACTCCCCGACCAGCTGCGGATCGTCTTCGAGGCCACCGGTGAGGAGGTCATCAAGCAGCCGCTGACCTGGGCCTCCGGCCGCTATGCGCTCAGCACCTGGCAGGTGCCGCCCGGCGCAAAACTGGGCAGTTATCGTCTGGTGCTCGAGCGCACTCGCGACACCGCACGCGGCAACCGTCAATGGGACAGCGGCAGCGTGAAGGTGGACGAGGTCCGCATCCCGCTCGTGGATGCACGCCTGTTGCCCCCCAAGGCCCCTGCGGTGGGCGCCAAGGAATTCAGCTGGGGTGCCCAGCTCAACTACATGTCTGGCGGCCCGATGGCGCAATCGCCGGTACAGATCAGCGCGGTGCTGCAACCGCGCTGGACCACCAACCCGGCTTATGAAGAGTTTGCCTTCGAGCCGCCACAGGAGCGCACGGAAGGCCCCGTGCAGTCCCGCGACGAAGGCGACTCTGGTGACGAAGGCAGCGAAGAGGGGGCTGCATCCTCCTCCGCGGACCGCCAACTGCTGCTCGACAAGCTGGCCGTGCAGACGGACAAGCAAGGCGCAGCCCAGTTTCGTGTGCCGCTGCGCACCGCGATCACGCGGCCTTCTGAGTTGCGCGTGGAACTGAGCTACCGCGACCCCGACGGCCAGACGCATACCCGCGCAGCCTCGCAGGTGCTGTGGCCAGCAGAGGTGCAGGTAGGCGTTCGCGCGCCCACATGGGTGGCCAACGGCCAGCCGCTGTCCATCCAGACGGTGGTGCTGGACACCGCCGGCAAACCCGTCAGTGGACGGTCCGTGATCCTCAGTGCCCGGCAGATCCAGACGCTCAGCACCCGCAAGCGCCTGGTGGGCGGCTTCTATGCCTACGAGCATCGGCGCAACATCAAGGACCTGGGCGAACTGTGCCGCGCCACCTCCGACGCGCAAGGTCTGGCCCGGTGCGACATCCGGGTCGAACAGTCCGGCCAGGTGGAGCTGATTGCCACGGTGGCCGATGGGGCGGGCCGCCGTGCCAGCGCCGCGCGTTCCGTGTGGGTGACGCGCGCGGGGGAACTCTGGTTCGCCCAGGAAAACGACGACCGGATCGATGTCATTCCTGACCGCCGCCGCTGGGAGCCGGGCGAAACCGCTCGGTTCCAGGTCCGCATGCCTTATCGCGACGCCACGGCGCTCGTGACCGTCGAACGCGAAGGGCTGCTCTACACCCGCGTGCAGCGCCTCTCGGGCCGCGACCCTTGGGTCGAGGTGAAGATCGACAAGGACTGGGCACCCAACGCCTTCGTCGGTGTGACGGTGGTGCGCGGGCGGCTGCGCGATGTGCCCTGGTACTCCTTCTTCACCTGGGGCTGGCGTGAACCCGGCAACTGGTGGCGCGCATGGCGGGCCTCCGGCGACTACCAGCCGCCCACGGCCATGGTCGATCTGGCCAAGCCTTCGTTCAAGATGGGCATGGCCGCGATTGAAGTCGGCCGCGCCAAGCATGAACTCAAGGTGGAGGTGATGCCGCAGCAGGCCCAGTACGGGGTGCGCCAGTCGGCGCAGGTCCGGCTGCGCGTGACCCAGGACGGCCGTCCTGTGCCCGATGCGCAGTTGGCCTTTGCGGCGGTCGATGAGGGGCTGTTGTCGCTCTCTCCCAACAACAGCTGGCGATTGCTGGACCAGCTGATCCAGCAGCGCGACTGGGCGGTGTCCACGGCCACTGCCCACAGTGAAATCATCGGCCGCCGCCACTATGGTCGCAAAGCAGTGGCGGCCGGCGGCGGCGGGGGCTTCGCCACCCGCGAGCTCTTTGACACCCTCCTGACCTGGCAACCGGTGGTGTCGCTCAATGCGCAGGGCGAAGCGGTGGTGACCGTTCCGCTCAACGATTCGCTGACCCGTTTCCGACTCGTGGCGGTGGCCGATGCCCCTGGCCAGCGCTTCGGCACTGGCGACAACAGCATTGCCGTGGGGCAGGACCTGCAACTGCTGTCCGGCCTGCCGCCGCTGGCGCGCGAGGGCGACCGCATGGAAGCCATGCTGACGGTGCGCAACACCACCAGCCGCGCCATGTCGCTGAACCTGTCGCTCAAGGGCATGGCCACCTTGGATGGCGCAGCCGACCAGGCCGTGCCGCCGCAATCCCGCACGCTGTCCCTGCCCGCAGGCGGTGCCGAGGTGGTGAGCTGGCCGGTCGTCATTCCCGACGGCGCTCGGCGCATCGTCTGGGAAGCACAGGCCGTGGAGCAGGGCGGTGCCGGCGCCAAGGACGCGATGAAAACCACGCAGCAGGTCGAGCCGGCGGTTCCGCTGCGGGTGCTGCAGGCAACGCTGCGGCAGGTGGACGGGCCAATGTCGCTGCCGGTGGCGGCACCCGCGGACGCACTGCCTGCGCAAGGGGTCAAGCGTGGCGGCATCCAGGTGGGCCTGCAGCCGCGGCTGTCCAGCGCGCTTCCGGGCATTCGGCGCTTTTTTGAGACTTATCCGTTCAATTGCCTGGAGCAGCAGACGTCCAAGTACATCGCCCTGCATGACGATGCGGCCTGGGCCACGCTGATGAATCAGTTGCCCACCTACCAGGACCGCGATGGCCTGCTGGGTTACTACCCGCTGTCGAGCACCTATCACCAAGGCAGCGATGTCCTCACGGCCTATGTGCTGAGCGTCGCCAAGGAAGCTGGCCGGCAGCTGCCGGACACCGCCAAGGCCAAGGCGCTGGACGGCTTGGCCGCCTTAGTGGAAGGCCGCATCGCGCGCCAGCACTGGTCGCCCCGGCCGGACGATGAGCCCCGCCGCGTGGCGGCACTCGCCGCGCTGGCCCGCTATGACCGGGCCACGCCCCGTCAACTGGCCACCGTCGATGCGGCCCATCTGCCGGGCTGGCCCACCGCCGCCGTGATCGACTGGCTGGTCATCCACCAGCGCCAGCCAGCGTCACCGCAAAGGGAGGCACAGCTGGCCGCCGCGCAGACGCAGCTGCGGGCACGGCTGAGCTATGCCGGCAGCACGCTCCGCTTTGTCAACGAAGAGACGGACGCCTGGTGGTGGCTGATGGATAGTCCCGACGCCAACGCCTCCCGCCTGGTGCTGGCCCTGGCGAAGGACCCCGCCTGGCGCGAGGAACTGCCGCGCATGGTGACCGGCGCGCTGGCCCGGCAGGAGCGGGGTGCCTGGTACAACACCACGGCCAACCTCTGGGGCGCGCTCGCGCTGGAGCGCTTCTCGGCGGCGTTCGAAGCCAGCCCCGTGACGGGCACCACGGAAGCCAGCCTCAGCGGCCAGCGGGCCACGGTCGACTGGGCGAAGCAGCCGCAGGGCGCCACGATGGCGCTGCCCTGGCCGGCCAACGGCAGTGGCAACGTGGCTGTCAGCCAGGCAGGCAGTGGCAAGCCCTGGGCGACGGTGCAGTCACTGGCTGCCGTGCCGCTGAAGGCCCCGCTGTTTGCGGGCTACACGGTCAAACGCAGCGTGACGGCGGTGTCGCAGAAGGCCGCGCCCGCGTGGACGCGCGGTGATGTCGTGCGCGTTCGGCTGGAAGTGGAGGCCGCCGCAGACATGTCCTGGGTCGTCGTCAGCGACCCCCTGCCCACGGGCGCGACGGTCGTGGCCGGCACGCTGGAGTCGGAGGACGAGCGCCAGACGGCAGAGGCATGGCCCAGCTACATCGAGCGCAGCTTCGCAGCCTGGCGCGCCTACTACGACTACCTGCCCAAGGGCCGCCACGTGCTGGAGTACACGGTGCGGCTGAACAACGCCGGTCGTTTCCAGATGCCTTCCACCCGTGTGGAAGCCATGTATGCGCCGGATCGTTTCGGTGAGGCTCCCAACGCCGGGGTGGAGGTCAAACCTTGAGCCTGCGGCGGGCGCTCCTGGCACTGGTGCAGACGGCGGCGCTTTGCGCGGCCGCTGCGGCCGTGCCCGTCCGCGCTGCCGAGCTGCCTACCTTCATGCAGACGCGCAACCAGCACCGCGTCTCCGACCTCACCCTGCTGGACCGCCGCGGAGAGCCGCTGCAGGTGCTGCGCCTGGACCCGCGGCGCCGAGCCCTGGCCTGGGTTGCGCTGGCGGACATGTCACCGGTGCTGCTGCGGGCCATGCTGCTGTCGGAAGACCAGCGCTTTTACGAGCACAGCGGGGTCGACTGGTCGGCCGTCGCGGCCAGTGCCTGGGGCAACCTCTGGAACACCCGCACACGCGGTGCCTCCACGGTCACCATGCAGCTGGCGGGCCTGCTGGACGAAGACCTGGCCCAGCGCGGCGGCCGCAGCGTCTCGCAGAAGCTGGGGCAGGCCTGGGTAGCCGGCCGCCTCGAACAGCGCTGGACCAAGGCACAGATCCTGGAGGCGTATCTCAACCTCGTCCCGCTGCGCGGTGAGCTGGTGGGCGTTCCGGCGGCAGCACAGACGCTCTTCGGCAAGCGGCCGTCTGGCCTGGACCACCGTGAATCGGCGCTGCTGGCGGCCATGCTGCGCGCACCCAATGCGGCGCCGGCGCGCCTGGCCGAGCGCGCCTGCGGTCTGCTGCGAGCGATGTCGGCGCCGTGTACGGGGCTGGAGGACGAGATTGCAGCGGTGCTCAGCCGAAAACCTCTGCAATGGGGCGATGCACCGCAATGGGCACCCCATTTCGCCCGGTTGGCGCTCAGGGCGGAAGGCCCGGCTGCCCAGCGCAGCACCCTCGATGCGCGCGTGCAGCGCCTGGCAGTGCAGGCGCTGAACCGCCAACTGGGCGAACTGCAGGGCAGGGCGGTGGAGGATGGCGCCGTCCTGGTGCTGGACAACGCCACCGGCAACGTGCTGGCCTGGGTCGGTTCCAGTGGCCAGCGTTCCGAGGCGGCGCAGGTGGACCACGTCCTGTCCCGGCGCCAGCCTGGATCGGCGCTCAAGCCCTTCGTCTACGAGCTGGCCCTGGAGCGCCGTCTCATCACCGCGGCCAGTTTGCTGGATGACACGCCGGCGCAGATCCCGACAGCGGCTGGCGTCTACCTGCCGCAGAACTACGACAAGCATTACCGCGGATGGATCAGTGCCCGCGCGGCGCTGGGCAACAGCCTCAACGTGCCGGCAGTCCGTCTCGGCCTGATGCTTACGCCCGAGGCCGTGTTCCAGCGGCTCAATGCGCTCGGCCTGCAACTGCCGGAGACCGGCGGCTTCTATGGCCCGTCACTGGCGCTGGGCAGTGCCGACGTCACGCTGCTGGCCCTGACCAACGCGTACCGTGCGCTGGCCAATGCGGGACGCTACAGCGAGGTGGCGCTCCCGGCAGCCTCGGGTCTCTCCAGCGCCGCCGCAGCAGCATCGGCACCCGCTACGCCCCGCCCACCTGCGAAGCCGCCCGCGAAGCCGCCTGCGCAAGCCGGCGTCCGCACCGTCGCGGACCCGGCGGCCAGTTTCGTCATCGCGGACATCCTGTCCGACAACAACGCCCGTGCGCTGACCTTCGGCCTGACCAGCGCCCTGGCCCTGCCGTTCCCTGCCGCCGTGAAAACCGGCACCAGCAAGGACATGCGGGACAACTGGTGCCTGGGCTGGTCGTCGCGCTATACCGTGGGTGTGTGGGTCGGCAATTCCGATGGATCGGCCATGCAGCAGGTCTCCGGCGTCAGCGGGGCGGCGCCGGTCTGGCGGGACGTCATGCTGGCGCTGCACGCAACCGCCCCCGGCCGTGCCTTCACCCCGCCGGCCGGGCTGGTGCATCAAGTAGTACGGTTCGATGCCAACGAGGAACCGGCCCGCCAGGAGTTCTTCCTGGCCGGGACGGAGCAGTCGGTGCTGCGGCTCGCCGCTCCCGGCATCACGATCAGCAACCCCGCCGCTGGCGCCATCTATGCGCTGGACCCGGACATCCCGCCCGCCCACCAGCGGCTGCGCTTCCAGCATGCGGGCCAGCTTGGCGCGGCCGGGCCGGCCCGGTGGCGCCTGGATGGCCGCGCCATCGGTCAGGGCGAGCGTATCGACTGGATGCCCATGCCCGGCCGTCACGAGCTCACGCTGCTGGACGCCCGGGGACGTGAACTGCAGCGGGTACGTTTTGAGGTGCGCGGCGCCTCCGTCCGTGCCGGCCGCAAGTCAAGCCTTTGAACACGCAGTTCGTCGCGCTTGGCTAGCATGTGAATCCCTGACTTTCGATACTCCCTTTCGCCGCTACCATCGGCGAGAGGGAGCTCATGAGTCGCCATCACCGCCAACACCACCCCCTGCGTGGTTCTGTCACCCGCCTGCTGGGCACCGCCGTGCTCGGGATGTCGCTGGCGGCCGGGGCCGCCCCTGCGCAAGCCAGCGAGGTGGTCAAGCTGGCGCGGTTGCTCATCACGGGCAAGCGCCAGCCCAGCAAGCCGCCGGCGGCGCCGCAGCCCAGCCCCACGGACCGCGGGGGCTCCACGGATGCCCCCGGCCCGCAAAGCCGGTACGCAGATCCGGAGTTACCGGTGCAGCAGGCCCAGGTCACCACCGACCGCCGCGGTGCACCCGAGGCCACCTCCACCATGAGCATGGCCGACTGACCGGCCGGCCCCGCACCATCTGCGGGCCCTGCGCCCCAACCATCAGCGATCGTGCACAAGGGCCGTGCATCGCACATTTTCGGTGTGCGGTAAGTCGCTGAGAGGCGAATTTCCCTGGTCTTCCCGTCGTGACAGCAACAGTTTGCAACGTCACACTGCCTCGCTTTCGCCCCACGAGGGCACGAGGTGAGGATCCCGGAATGACCAAGGTCTGGAGAAAGGGCCTGCCCTTCAGCACGGAAGTGGCCCCCTTGCTGGCAGCCATGCCGCTGCTGGACGAATATCGAGAACCCTTGATGCGCCTGCAGGGCGCCTGGGACAGCCTGGCCTTGCTCGGCCAGATGAGCGGAGCAGCTACCGACATGGCCGACACGCGCAGCGCTTTCGAGGCCCTGACTGGTCGGCTGCTGGACAGCCTGGCCCGCCGACAGTTCAGCAATGCGGTGCAGCAGCTGCAGGGACGGGCCCAAGTCGCGATCGACATCCTCGTGCGCAACCTGTTTGAGCGCACGGCCGATGTGGGCTTCCTCGCCGGTGATGGGCCGCTGCGTGAGCTGCTGCAGGCCGATGCGGCCGGCAAGGCGGAGGAGGGCGACCGCGAAGCACTGCAACGCCGCTTCGCCGACTACGTCGCCAAGTATTCGGTCTACGACCAGGTCGCCCTGCTGGCAGCCGACGGCCGCTGCCTGGCTGCGCTGGATGCCGCCGCCTGCGCGCAGTCGGTTCCTGATGACCGGTTGATGCGGGCCCTGGAGCCCGGACAAGCCTTCGTGGAGGTCCATGGCCCCAGCCCATTGCTGGGTGGCCGCAGCGGGCTCATCTATGCCGCCGCCGTCAGCGGCGAGGACGGGGCGCGCGGCGTGCTGTGCCTTTCCTTCAAACTGGAGGACGAAATGCTCGGCCTGTTCCGGGCGCTGTGTTCAGGCGTGCCGCGCTCCGTGCTGGTGCTCAAGGATGCCGACGGCCGCGTCCTTCTCACCTCCGACCCGTGGCAGATCCCGCTGGGCGCACCGCTGGCGCAGGCCGGGCAGGCGGGCGGCTTTCGCATTGACTTCGCCGGCGGGGACTACCTGTCCTGCAGCGGGGCCGCCAGCGGCTATGAAGGCTACTTTGGCCCCGGGTGGTCCGCCCAGATGCTCCAGCCGCTGCAGCATGCCTTTTCCGACGCGCCACCGCAGCGCGCGGACGCACGTGCGCAAGGCGTGGACACCCGTGAACTCTTCGACGAGGAACTGCGCAGCATCCCGATGGAGGCGCGCCGCATCCAGCGCGAGCTGTCGCGCTCGCTCTGGAACGGCAAGCTCAAGAGTCGCGCCTTGGCCCAGGTCGGCGCGCAGGCGGGTCCATCCTCGTCCGAGCGCGACGCTCGCCAGGGCGGCGGCGCAGATTTCGCGGTGACCCTGCTCAATGAGGTCGAGCGCACGGGCGACCAGCTCCGTCAGGTGTTTGAGCGGGCCATCACGCAGCTTGAGGACAGCGCCTTGGGCGCCATCTTTGACAGCGTCGGCTTCCAGTCCGAGCTGGCCATCTCCATCGTCAACCGCAATCTCTACGAACGGGCCAATGACTGCCGGTGGTGGGCCCTGGACGCGCGCCTGCAGCGAGCCCTCTCAGGCAACGACGCCTCACTGGCCACCGAGGTGCTCGCCAGCATCCATGCGCTCTACACCGTCTATTCGCTGCTGCTGGTCTTTGACACCCAGGGCCGCGTGATGGCGGTGTCCGACCCGGCCCAGGCGCACCAGGTGGGCCGCCCCCTGTCGGGCACATGGGTCCGCGCCGCGCTGGGCCTGCGCGACGCCAGCCACTACGTGGTCTCCCCGCACGAAGCCTGCGGCCTGTACGGGAACAACGGCCAGGACGGCTGCCTGGTGTATGCCGCCGCCATCCCGTCCTTGCAGCCAGGGGCTGCACCGGTCGGCGGCATCGCCATCGTCTTCGATGGACAGCCGCAATTCCGGGCCATGTTGCGCGCGGCCCTGCCGAGCCAGCCAGGCTCTGCCGCGCTGCTGGTCACGCGGGACGGCGAGATCGTCGCGAGCAGCGATGACCGCTGGGCCGCCGGCCAGCGACTGACCATGGCGCTCGAGGCGCTCGCCACCTTGCCTTCCGACCAGCACGTGACAGGGGAAGTTGAACTGGACGGGCGGGTGCAGGCCTATGGCCTGGCCATGTCCGGCGGCTATCGTGAATATCGCCGCCACACGCCGCCGGATCCCCAGGACCTGGCTGCCGTGGTGCTGCTGCCGCTGGGCCCGCGCCAGACCGAGCTGCAAACCGGTCACGCCGCAAGCTTTGCGCCCTTGCCGCCCACCGGCCGGCAACAGATCGACGTGGCCAGCGTGCTGGTGGACAACCAGTGGCTGGGCCTTCCCGCCCAGCAGGTGCTGGCGGCGCTGGAGCGCCAACGCATCACCGCCTGGCCGCAGGCGCCGGCGTCGGTGCGAGGCATGCTCGGTTTCGAAGGGCGCATGCTGCCGGTACTGGACCTGGGCCAATTGCTCTTCAACCGCCCTTGCGGCGAAGAGGCTGCCTTGCTGGTGTGCCGCACGAGCGCGGGCCAGCGGCTGGTCCTGACCGTCCAGCAACTGGGCCAGGTGTTCCAGGCCGGCACGGAGCAGCTGCAGCCCAGCCCCACCCGCCCGGGCTGGGCGGCGCAGGCCCAGGTGAGGCTGCTCAAGGGGCAGGGCGCCCACATGCTCACGCTGCTGGATGCCGACGACCTCTGGCGGCTGGTCAGCGGCGCGGCAGCGCCTCCCGGCGAGGAGCTGCCGCTACTGGCCGCGGACTGACGGCACGCCCGCCTCGCCTGCAGTGGCGCCGCCCAAGAGGGCCGGCGCCTCAGCCCCACGCCGGCGGTGCCGGATGCAGGCGAGCCATCGCCAGGCAGTCGACATATCGGCCGTGGCGCAGTGCATATCCACGCAGCCGTCCTTCGTGAGCAAACTGGAATCGCTCATAGAGGCGAATGGCCCGGTGGTTGTCCGCAAACACGGTGAGCTCCACACGCAGCACCCCCAGCCAGTCATCCGCCTGGCGCAGCAAGGCCGTCATGAGCGCCGAGGCCACGCCGCGGCCCTGCGCTTCGGGCAGCACGCTCATGCCCAGCGACATTGCATGCCGGCGGCGCGCCTGCGGCCCCACCGGATGAAGGCCAGCCGAGCCGACCAGTTGCTCGCCGTCGAACGCGAGCAGCGTCAGCTCGGCCGACTGGATTTCCGGCGTGGTGGCAAAGCGCTGCCGCCAGGCTTCCGGTGAGGCGTAGGGCAGGCCCAGCAGCCAGGGCTGCACGTCGGGATGCGTCATCAATGCCGCATGGGCGGGGCCGTCATCGGCGGTGGGTCGTCGCAGAACCAATTCCATCAAGGTCTCCCTGGGTCAGTGGAAAGGCCAAAAACAACAAGGCCCGCGGGATACGCGGGCCTTGTGAGGACAACTGCTGCTGGGGTCTGGATTCAGGGGGGGAGGGGGCGCCGCGATCGTCCCTCCGTCACCCGAGGCGGCTGGCATACCGCCTGGACGCAGACCGGTAGCCCTGCCAGACCTACAGACATGCTTGCGCCACGCATGGCCGCGGCCACGGCCGTTTCGGCAGCGCCGGCAGGCAGCAGAGCGATGGTGGAAAGGCAGGTCATGCGAACCAGTATGGGTGGCAGGGTTTCCAGGCGTCAAGCCCGCACCGGAGGGAGTCTTCCCGCGTTGTCGCGGGAACGGCACAAGCCGCGGTACAACGCGCGACAATTGCGCTTCCGAGTTGTTCCATCGCCGTCCCCATGCCGCGCCTGAGTTCCGTCGCTCCTGCTCCCGCCCCTGCGCCTGCCACGGCTGCGGCGCCAGCGCGTGCCCCGGCGGCTTCAGGCGGCAAGGGCGTGCCGCTGCCGGCCGAGCGATTCGCCTTGCGGGTGGCGCCCAGCGCCATTGATGGGCTGGGCGTCTTTGCGCAGGAGCCAATCCCCGCACGACGCAAGATTGGCGAAATGCGGGGTGAGGTGGTGTCCGTGCGCGAGGCCCGCCGGCGCATCGAGGGCAAGCGACGCATCCATGTGGTGGAGGTGTCCGACCGCACCGCCATCGATGCCACGCATGACAAGGGTGTGATGCGTCACATCAACCACAGCTGCGCGCCCAATGCCGTGCTGCGCATCCGGCAAGGGCGGGCGGAGTTCTACGCCATCCGGGATATCGAACCAGGCGAAGAGCTCAGTTGCGACTATGGCGAGAGCCACCACGAGGGCCGTTTGCGTTGCCGTTGTGGTGCCCCGAACTGCAAAGGGCGGCTGTAAACCTCAGTTCAGCCCCGAGGGGCTGCTGCCGTCGTCCTGGAAAGCCGCCTTCAGCGCAGCCTGCTGCAGCCAGAACAGGCGCATGTCCTGCACGGTGAACAGCATGTCGTCGATCAGGGCGTTCTGGTCCACGCCTTCGGGCTCTTCATAGGCCTCGTCGATGTAGGCCTGGCGCTCCTCGCTGCCCTCCTGCAGGGTGACCGCCTCGATGGCCTCCAGCATCAGGGACAGGTCGCGCGCGGCATCGCCTTCGGGCAGCTCCCAGCCGGAAAGATCGTCCGTGGCCTGCAGGAAGCCCTGGGCCCAGAGCGCGCCGGCGGACGGCAGGCGGTCCAGCAGGTCCTGGGTCAGCGCGCCCTCGGCCAGCAAGCGGGCGCGCGTCTCGTCATCGAACTCGGAGATCAGCGGCACCAGTTGCATCTGCTCCGGCGATTCCACCAGCAGCTGCGGGTCGAGGCTGTCGGCGATCTCGTTCCAGCGCAGGTGCAGCACATCCATGAAGGCGTCGATCTGCTCCTGGTCCTGCAGCGCCTCGGTCCAGTCGTCGCCGAACAGGGCTTCCATGGCCTGCATCGGGGCGGCCGGGGGCGGGCCCACCAGCAGGGCGGTCATGTAGCCGTCCAGCGTGTCCAGCGTGATGGCGGGCGCGTCCGGGTCGGCGGCGCCGGCCAGCAAGGCGACGAACTCACCCAGCTGCTGGGCGTTCTCGATGTCGATGGGTTGGTCGTCGTGGTCGGTCATGGGGTACTTTCGTGGTGCGCCAGCGCCTGTGCGCTGGTTGCCGGAAAAACAAAGGGCCCGGGTAGGGCCCTTTGCATGAGAAGGCCGTTACCGCTCATGCGGCTACGGCCATGATGCATCAGTCGTGATGATGCGGCGGTGACAATCGTCAGACGCGCTCGCCCACCCAGGCCTGGACACTCGCCAGTGCGGCGGGCAGGCCCTTGGCGTCGGTACCACCGGCCATGGCCATGTCCGGCTTGCCGCCGCCCTTGCCGCCCACCTGCTGGGCCACAAAGTTCACCAGCTCGCCAGCCTTGACCTTGCCGATGCTGTCCGGCGTCACGCCCGCGGCGAGCTGGACCTTGTCGCCGTCCACGGCCGCCAGCACGATGGCGGCTGTCTTGAGCTTGTCCTTGAGCTTGTCCATGGTCTCGCGCAGCGACTTGGCATCGGCGCCAGCCAGCGTCGCCACCAGCACCTTGATGCCCTTGACATCCACGGCCTGGCCGAGCAACTCGTCGCCCTGGGCGGACGCCAGCTTGCTCTTGGCGGCAGCCAGTTCCTTCTCCAGCGCGCGGACCTGGTCCAGCACCGCCTGCACGCGCGGCTCCAGTTCCGAGGGTGCGGCCTTGAGGGTGCCGGCCACGGCGCTGACGGTGGCTTCCAGCGACTGCAGGTAGTGCAGCGCGTTGTCACCGGTCACCGCCTCGATGCGGCGGATGCCGGCGGCCACGCCGCTCTCCGAGACGATCTTGAACAGGCCGATGTCGCCGGTGCGATGTACGTGGGTGCCGCCGCACAGTTCCTTGGAGGTGCCGATGCTGAGCACCCGCACCGTCTCGCCGTACTTCTCGCCGAACAGCATCATCGCGCCGCTCTTTTGCGCATCATCCAGCGCCATCACTTGCGCGGTGGTGTCTTCGTTGGCCAGGATCTCGGCATTCACGATGGCCTCGACGCGGCGAATTTCATCGGCGGTCATGGGTGCGTTGTGCGCGAAGTCGAAGCGGGTGCGTTCGGCATTCACCAGCGAGCCCTTTTGCTGCACATGGGCGCCCAGCACTTCCCGCAAGGCCTTGTGCATCAGGTGGGTCGCGCTGTGGTTGCGCACGGTGCGGCCACGGCGCTCGGCGTCCACGCGCGCGGCAAACACGTCGCCGATCTTGATGGCGCCCTCGACCACCTGGGCATGGTGCCCAAAGACGTCCGCCTGGATCTTCAGCGTGTCGTCCACCACCAGCCGGGAGGTGGCGTTGCGCAGTTCCCCGGCGTCGCCCACCTGGCCGCCGCTTTCGGCATAGAAGGGGCTGTGGTCCAGCACCACCACCACATCGTCGCCGGCTTCGGCGCTCTGCACCGCGCTGCCATCCACATACAGCGCCACGACCTTCACATCCTCGCGAGCGAGGAAGTCATAGCCGTGGAAGGTGGTGGGCAAGCCGCTGTACTCCAGCCCTTGCGCCATCTTGAACTTGCCGGCTTGGCGGCCGCGCTGCTTCTGCTCGTCCAGCAGGCGGTTGAAGCCGGCCTCGTCAACGGTCACGCCGCGCTCGCGGCAGACGTCGGCGGTCAGGTCGACCGGGAAGCCATAGGTGTCGTGCAGCTTGAAGGCGGTCTCGCCATCGACCTGCCTGGCACCGCCAGCCAGGGCCGACTCCAGCAGTTCCATGCCGGTGGCGATGGTCTTGAAGAAGCGTTCCTCTTCCTGCTTGAGCACCTCGGTGACGCGGGCCTCGTCGCGGCGCAGCTCGGGATAGGCGTCGCCCATCTCACGGGCCAGCGCGGCCACCAGCTTGTGGAAGAACGGAGTGCGGGCGCCGAGCTTGTAGCCGTGACGGATGGCGCGGCGGGCGATGCGGCGCAGCACGTAGCCGCGGCCGGCGTTGCCCGGGATCACGCCGTCCACCACGGTGAAGGAGCAGGCGCGGATGTGGTCGGCGATGACCTTCAGCGACGGTGCTTCCTTGTCGCAGTCGCCACCGCCGGGGGTGGCCGCATCGACTTCGCGCTTGGCCGCGGCCAGCAGGTTGACGAAGAGGTCGATCTCGTAATTGGAGTGCACGTGCTGCAGCACGGCGGCCAGCCGCTCCAGGCCCATGCCGGTGTCCACGCTCGGCTTGGGCAGCGGGTGCATCACGCCGTCTTCGGTGCGGTTGAACTGCATGAAGACGTTGTTCCAGATCTCGATGTAGCGGTCGCCGTCTTCCTCGGCGCTGCCGGGAGGGCCACCGGCCACGTCCGGGCCGTGGTCATAGAAGATCTCGGTGCAGGGGCCGCAGGGGCCGGTGTCGCCCATCATCCAGAAGTTGTCGGACATGTAGCGGCCGCCCTTGTTGTCGCCGATGCGCACGATGCGCTCGGCGGGCACGCCGACTTGCCGATGCCAGATCTCGTAGGCCTCGTCATCCTCCTGGTAGACCGTCACCCACAGCTTCTCCTTGGGCAGCTTGAAGTGTTCGGTCAGCAGTTCCCAGGCGTAGCTGATGGCGTCCTTCTTGAAGTAGTCGCCAAAGCTGAAGTTGCCCAGCATCTCGAAGAAGGTGTGGTGGCGCGCCGTGTAGCCGACGTTGTCCAGGTCGTTGTGCTTGCCGCCCGCACGGATGCACTTCTGGGCGGTGGTGGCCCGGCTGTAGGCACGCTTGTCAAAGCCCAGGAACACGTCCTTGAACTGGTTCATGCCCGCGTTGGTGAACAACAGCGTCGGATCATCCCCAGGCACCACGGGGCTGGAGGCAACGATCTGGTGGCCCTTGGATTCAAAGAACTTCAAAAACGTATGGCGGATCTCAGCGGCTTTCATGCCAGTCCTTTTACTGTTGCACCCAGCGGTTGCACCACCCGCCGCCTCTGGCAGCCTGGAAGCGCCCCGGCGTGCAATGCACAACTGAATGGGGCGACGGGTGACGGTCAAGAATGCTTTGCGAAGCGGCTTTGCAAACAATTGTCAGCGGGCGGTGGGCCAACCAGCCGGCATCTCTGCCACGTGCCAGCCGTCTCCCGCCGCCGCGCCGGCTGCAAATGCTTGATTCAGCGCCGTTTTCGCGAAGCTTTCCATTATAGGAGCGGGGCTTGCTTCCCACTGGGCGCGGCACCTGGGTGACGTGGCGCCCATGCCAAACCCGCTAGGATGCGCCGCATACAGAGAGCCACTCTCGAGAACTTCCTGCCGGAGCAACGACGATGGACACCCCTGCTTCCCCGCTGGCCCAGCTCAAGGACCCCAGCCTGCTCAAGACCGACGCCCTGATCAACGGGGAATGGGTGGGCGGCGCTTCCCGCTTCGATGTGGAGGACCCGGCCACCGGCGAGCTGCTCACTCATGTGGCCAACCTCGGTGCGTCCGAGGCCGATGCGGCCGTCACCGCCGCGCATGCGGCCTGGCCGGCCTGGCGGGCCAAGACCGCCCGCGAGCGCGCCGCCATCCTCATGCGCTGGTATCACCTGCTGGTCCAGCATGCCGACGACCTCGCCCGCATCCTGACCGCCGAGCAAGGCAAGCCGATGGCCGAGGCCCGGGGCGAGATCGTCTATGGCGCCAGCTTCCTGGAGTGGTTTGCCGAGCAGGCCAAGCGCGTGTATGGCGAGACCGTACCGACGACGGATGCAACCAAACGCTATCTGGTGCTGCGCCAGCCCATCGGCGTGTGCGCGGCGATCACGCCGTGGAACTTCCCGCTGGCGATGATCACGCGCAAGGTGGCGCCGGCCCTGGCGGCGGGGTGTCCGGTCGTGCTCAAGCCGGCTGAGCAGACGCCGCTGACGGCGCTGGCGGCAGCCGAACTGGCGCAGCGCGCCGGCATGCCGGCGGGCGTGCTGAACGTGGTGACGGGCGACAGCGAGCAGTCGGTTGCCATCGGCAAGATGCTGTGTGAGCGTGATGCCGTGCGGCATCTGTCCTTCACCGGATCGACCGAAGTCGGCCGCATCCTGATGGCCCAGTGCGCGCCCACCATCAAGAAGCTCTCGCTGGAGCTGGGCGGCAATGCCCCGTTCCTCGTGTTTGACGACGCCGACCTCGACAGTGCCGTCGAAGGTGCCATTGCCAGCAAATACCGCAATGCCGGCCAGACCTGCGTGTGCGCGAATCGTCTGTATGTGCAGGACAGCGTCTACGACACTTTTGTTGCCAAGCTGGCCGAGAAGGTGGAGGGCCTGAAGGTCGGCAATGGCTTTGAGCCAGGCGTGACCCAAGGCCCGCTGATCGACGACGCAGCCATCGACAAGGTGGAGCGCCATGTGGCGGATGCCGTCACCCGCGGTGCCCGCGTGGTCACCGGTGGCAACCGGCTGCAGGCCCGGTTTTTCCAGCCGACCGTGCTCGCCGATGTCACCGCGGACATGCTCTGTGCACGCGAAGAGACCTTCGGCCCGGTGGCGCCGGTGTTCCGGTTCCATACCGAGGCGGAGGCCATCCAGATGGCCAACGGCACGGAGTTCGGCCTGGCCAGCTATTTCTACAGCCGCGACATCGGGCGCATTTTCCGCGTGGGCGAGGCGTTGGAGTCCGGCATGGTGGGCGTCAATACCGGCTTGATCTCCACGGCCGAAGTGCCGTTTGGTGGCGTCAAGCAGTCGGGCCTTGGCCGGGAAGGCGGGCACCAGGGCATCGACGATTACCTGGAGACCAAGTACCTGTGCCTGGGCGATTTGCAGCGGTCTTGAATTGAGCGGGCGCCTCCGGTCGCGCGCCAAACCGGCCTGCGGCATCCGGTGCCGCCCGATGCGCCCAAGCCGCCGCCCAAACCGCTGCCCCAGCCGCCGCCCCAACCGGTTCCTAAGCCGCCTGCAGCTGCGCCATCCGCTCCGCCAGGAGGTCCAGGAAGCAGCTGATCCGTGAGGCCAGGGCGGTGTTGCGGTAGTACACCGCATGGACCGCCTGACGCACGTCCAGCGTGTGCGGCGCCAGCACCTGGGTGAGGACGCCGCTGGCGCGGTCGTCCGCCGTCATGAAGTCGGAGAGGCAGACCAGCCCCTGGTCGGCGATGGCCAGTTGCCGCAGCGTTTCGCCGCTGGACGCACTCAGCCCCGGCGTGATGCGGTAGCCCTCGCCACCGGCCCAGCGCAGCGGCCATTGGTTCAGGCTCTCCGGCTGTGTAAACCCGAGCAGCGTGTGCCCGGCCAGATCCTCGACGCGCTCCGGCGTGCCGTGCCTTGCCAGGTAGCCGGGGCTCGCCAGCACCTTCAGCGGGAAGCTGCCCAGCGGGCGCGCATGCAGTGAGGAGTCCGCCAGCGCACCGATGCGCAGGGCCACATCGGTGCGCTGTTCCAGCAGGTCGATGATCTGGTCGCTGCTGTTGATCTCCAGCTCGATCTGCGGGTAGCGGGCGCGGAAGTGGCCCACCCACGGCACCAGCACATGCAGCACAAAGGGCGAGGCTGCATTGACCCGCAACCGGCCAGCGGGCTGGTTGTGCCGCAGCGCAAGCTGCTCCTCGGCCTCTTCGACGGCCGCCAGCACCTTGCGCGCGCGGGCCAGGAAGAACTGGCCTTCCTCGGTCAGCTCCATGCGCCGGGTGGAGCGCCGCAGCAAGGTGGTGGAGAGTTTGTGCTCCAGCCGCCCGAGGCTCCGGCTGACCGCCGACACGGTTTGCCCCAGATGGTCGGCGGCAGCGCTGATGGAGCCGCTGTCCACGATGGCGGCGAGCACGGCAAGTTCGTCCAGGGAGCTTTTCACGGGCTATATTTGAAATTTAATCAACAATATTTTGGTCTGAACCGGCTTTTTCTGCAAAGGCGGCCCCTTCACACTGCGGTCTCGTTTTCTTCAACGTTGCCACCGCAGGAGTCTCTTCATGCCGATCGCCTTATGGGCGCTGACCGTCAGCGCCTTTGCCATCGGGACCACCGAATTCGTCATCGTGGGCCTGATTCCAACCATGGCCGCCGACCTGGCCGTCAGCCTGCCGTCGGCGGGGCTGCTGGTCAGCCTCTATGCCCTGGGTGTTGCGGTGGGCGCTCCCGTGCTCACCGCCCTCACGGGCCGCCTGCCGCGCAAGTGGTTGCTGCTCGGACTGATGCTGCTGTTCACCGCCGGCAACCTGCTGGCATGGCTGGCCCCGGGCTACGGCGCCCTCGTCCTGGCGCGCGTGCTGACGGGGCTGGCGCATGGCGTCTTCTTCTCCATCGGGTCCACCATCGCCACCAGCCTCGTGCCGCGGGAGAAGGCGGCCAGCGCCATTGCCACCATGTTCTCCGGCCTGACCGTCGCCCTGGTGACGGGCGTTCCGCTGGGCACCTTCATCGGCCAGCATTTCGGTTGGCGCGCCACCTTCCTGGCCGTGGCGGCCCTGGGGCTGGTGGCCTTCGTGGCAAGTCTCCTGTTCGTGCCGCGCCAATTGGCCCAGCCCGCGCCGTCGCGCCTGCTGCAGCAGCTTGAGCCGCTGCGACAACCTCGCCTGCTGCTGGTGTATGCGATGACCGCCGTTGGTTATGGCGGCTCCTTCACAGCGTTTACCTTCCTGGCCCCCATCCTTCAGCAAATCAGTGGCATTAGTGCCGGCGGCGTCAGCCTGGTGCTGCTGGTGTACGGGGTGTCGGTGGCGGTCGGTAATGTGTGGGGCGGCCGGCTGGCAGACCGCAAGGGGCCGGTGAATGCGCTCAAGCTCATCTTTCTGGGGCTGGCCGGGGTGCTGTTGGTGCTGAACTTCACCGCGGCAAATGCGGTCGCCGCGGTCCTGACTGTGCTCGTGTGGGGAGCATTTGCCTTTGGCAACGTGCCGGGCCTGCAGGTGTATGTCGTGCGCCAGGCCGAGGCCCATGCGCCCCGGGCGGTGGACGTGGCTTCGGGCCTGAACATCGCTGCCTTCAATCTCGGTATTGCAGGCGGTGCGTGGGGCGGCGGCCTGATCGTCGAGCACCTGGGCCTCATGCACACGCCGTGGATCGGCGCCCTCGTGGTGCTCGGCGCGCTGGCCCTGACGAGCCTGGCCGGCGTGCTGGACCGCCGTTATCCCTTGCCGGTGCGCTCGTCGTCTGCCCAGCCGGTCACCGTCGGTCACTGAGCAAAAGCCAACCGTACTTTCATGTCGCGGGGCTGTTCGTGCCCCGCGACGACATACAGGAGTTCACCATGACGCATCCCGTCAGCATCCCCGCCCTGGGTCTGGGCAGCTTCCGCCTGCAGGGCCAGGTGGTCATCGACACCATGCGCAGCGGCCTGTCCCTGGGCTATCGGCACATCGACACCGCTCAGATCTACGGCAATGAAGCCGAGGTGGGGCAGGCCATCGCTGAGAGCGGCGTGCCGCGCGAGCAGCTGTTTGTCACCACGAAGATCTGGACCGAGTCCTTGAGTGAAGCCCGCCTGATTCCGAGCCTGAAGGAAAGCCTGGCCAAGCTGCGCCTGCCGCAGGTGGACCTGACCCTGATCCACTGGCCATCCCCCGGCGGCGCCGTGCCGCTGCGCGAGACGCTGCGGGCGCTGCAGGCGGCCCAGTCCGAGGGCCTGACGCGTGCCATCGGCCTGTCCAACTTCACCATTGCGCAGATGCGCGAGGCGATGGATCTGGTGGGCGCGGAGGCCCTCGCCACCAACCAGGTGGAGATCCATCCCTTCCTGCAGAACCGCGCGGTGGTGGAGTTCGCTCGCAGCCAGGGCCTGCACCTGACGGCCTATATGCCGCTGGCCTATGGCAAGGTCATGACGGACCCGGTACTGATCGGCATCGCCGGGCGCCACGGCACCACGCCGGCCCAGGTGTCGCTCGCGTGGCTGCTGCGGCAGGGCATGGCCGTCATCCCTTCGTCCACCAAACCCGCCAACCAGGCCGCCAACCTGCGCGCGTTGGAACTGGCCTTGACTGACGAGGAGATGGGGCGCATCGCGGCGCTGGACCGCGGTGAGCGACTCGCCAATCCCGACTTTGCGCCTGCCTGGGACTGAGCGGGCGGAGGCCTGTCATCGCACTGACGCGGCGGCTCTGCCATCATGAGGGCAGGGGCCCTGGGACGGCTGGCCGGTGGGGCGGCCGCACGGGGCCCTCGTCTGCCCGAGAGGTGCCTGTGAAAGCCGACCTGACCCGACAAGCCTCCCTGGAACTGATGCGCCCGCTGCGTGCCCAGGCCTGGGCTCACCCTGAGGCCATGCGCGGCCAAGTGCGCCAGTCGCCTGCCGCAGGCTTTGAGGGCCGGCGCGGTTTCGATGCCGCATTCCTGGAGGGCTGGGCCATGCCCCTGCCTGTGCCGGAGAAAGACGTTCGTCCGCTGCGGCGCGGCGGCACGGGCGCGGAACTGAGGTACATGAACTTCTCCGTCGTCATGTCGGCCTCGCGCCGGATGCCCATGCTCACGGCCGCCAATATTGACGGCACGCAGGCGCGGCGGATTCCCCGCAGCGATGTGTGGCGCTTTGACGGGCGGCTCGATCCCGAAGATCAATGGGGCGATGAGCTCTACAACGGCAACGCGCTGGACCGCGGGCACATGGTGCGCCGGGAGGATCCGCTGTGGGGCACCGCGCAGGACGCGGCCACGGCCAATGAAGACACCTTCCACTTCACCAACGCCTGCCCGCAGATGGCGGGCGTGAACCAGAAGATCTGGCTGGGGCTGGAGGACTACATCCTTCAGAACGCGCGCGTGAACGGGCTGCGGGTGAACGTGTTCACCGGCCCGGTGTTCGGGCCGGACGACCTGGCCTACCGCGGCGCGCTGATCCCGCTGTCCTTCTGGAAGATCGTGGCCATCGTGACTGAGGACGGCCGTCCGTCAGCCACGGCTTATCTGGTGACCCAGGACAAGGAACTGTCTCAGCTGGAGTTCATCTACGGCGGCTACCAGACCTACCAGGTGAGCCTTCGTCATGTCATGGACCTGACGGGCCTGGACTTCTCGTCGCTCGCGGCTTACGACGGCTTCTCGGCGTATGAGCAGGCGTCGGGCCAGCCCTTGAAGGAGCGTCTGGATTCGGTGGATCAGATCAGGGTGTGACGCCGGCATTGCGGCGACACAAGCGCAGCCAGCAGATCGCGCGCGCTGCCAGGTGGGCAGGGGCAGCAGGGACTGTGGAGCAGGATTGTGGAGCGGGTGATGGGAATCGAACCCACGTATCGAGCTTGGGAAGCTAGCGTTCTACCATTGAACTACACCCGCATCGCCGACGATTGTAGCCCAGCAGCGAGGGCCCTTGGCGAAGTCGGGCGGGCGGCTGGCGACCTCTCTTGACTCAGGGTTGCGCGTTTCATGTTGCAATGCTGAACGAATGCTGAATGGCAGCTTGCCAACGCCTTGACATGAATCGTCCGGACCCGTCTCCCGCCAGTCCTTCCCGCCATCCGCATCTGGTCTGGGCGCTCCTGGCGCTGGCGCTGGGCGGCTTTTCCATCGGCACCACGGAGTTCGCGGCGATGACGCTGGTGCCCTTCTTTTCCCCGGACCTGGGCATTGATGTTCCCACGGCCGGCCGGGTCATCAGCGCTTATGCACTGGGGGTGGTGGTCGGCGCCCCAGTGCTGGCCACGCTCGGGGCGCGCTTGCCGCGTCGCCGCCTGCTGATCCTGCTGATGCTGGCCTTTGCGGTGGGCAACGGCCTGAGCGCGCTGGCGCCGGGCTACCACACCATGCTGCTGTTCCGCTTCCTCAGCGGTTTGCCGCACGGCGCCTATTTTGGCGTGGGCGCACTGGTGGCCGCTTCGCTGGTGGCGCCCGAGCGGCGTTCCCAGGCCGTCAGCATGATGATGCTGGGCCTGACCGTGGCCACCATCATCGGGGTTCCGCTGGCCAATGCCCTGGGGCAGTGGGTCGGCTGGCGCTGGGGTTTCGGCGTGGTGGCGCTCCTGGCGCTGAGCACCGCCGGCCTGGTCGCCCTCCACGTGCCCAAGGACGAGGTGCAGCCGGGCGCCAGCGCCCTGCGTGAACTGGGGGCGCTGGCCCGGCGCCAGGTCTGGCTGACCCTGGGCATCGGCGCAATTGGCTTTGGCGGCATGTTCGCGGTCTACACCTATCTCGCCTCGACCCTGCTGGAAGTGACCGGCGCCAGCCCCGCCACGTTGCCCATGGTGTTCAGCGTCTTTGGCGTGGGCATGACCGTGGGCACGCTGGTGTGTGCCTGGGCGGCGGACCGCGCCCTGATGCCCACCGTCGGCGGCATCCTGACCTGGAGTGCTCTGTCGCTGGCCCTGTACCCGTTTGCCGCCGGCAGCCTCTGGACGCTGCTGCCCGTGGTGTTCATGATCGGCTGCAGCGGCGGCATGGGCACGGTGCTGCAGACCCGGTTGATGGACGTCGCCGGCGATGCCCAGACCCTGGCCGCGGCGCTGAACCATTCGGCCTTCAACGCGGCCAATGCCCTGGGACCCTGGCTCGGCGGCATGGCGATCGCCGCTGGCTACGGCTGGACGTCCACCGGATGGGTGGGCGCCGTGCTGGCGGTCGGCGGGCTGCTGATCTGGCTGTGGTCGCTGGCTGACGAACGTCGCACCAGCGCCTGGCGGCTGTCGTCCCAGCGCTGAACCCTGGCTTTGCGGGCCGCGCCGCCAAGCAGCGATAATCCGCGCCTTGCCGAGATAGTGCCTTCAAGCAGGCCCCTGGCTCGTTTTCACCGTACGGCAGCGCCTCCACGGCGCTCGCGGTCAAAACGCGAACAGGGGCTTGAGCGCGCCGGCGAGCCTCATCAACGCCCAAGAGAGTTTCCATGCCTGTCCACATGGCTGAATGGCTGCCACCCATGCGCTACTGGGTGCTGGCGGTCTTTATCGCCTCCGCGCTCTATGCCCATTTCCGCGGCCGTGTGCGCTTCAAGCTGGCTCGTGCCCTGACCGACTTCACGGTCTTGCTGGCGCCCATCAATGCGGCCATGTATCTGTTCTCGCGGCCGCCGGCAACGCCTTACCTCAAGACCGAGGACTTCAAGGAACTGGACCTGCTGCGCGAGAACTGGCAGCTCATCCGGGACGAGGCCCTTCGGCTGAACGACGAGGGCTACATCAAGGCGGCCTCGGGCTATAACGACATCGGCTTCAATTCCTTCTTCCGCACCGGCTGGAAGCGCTTTTACCTGAAGTGGTATGACCGCGACATGGAGTCGGCGCAAGCCCTGTGCCCGAAGACCGTCGAACTGCTCAAGCGCATTCCCACCATCAAGGCCGCGATGTTCGCCTCGCTGCCTCCTGGAGCGCGACTGGTCCGCCACCGCGACCCCTATGCCGGGTCGCTGCGCTACCACCTGGGCCTGACCACGCCCAACCATCCGGATTGCTTCATTGAAGTGGATGGCGAGCGCTACCACTGGCGCGACGGCGAAGCGGTCATGTTTGACGAGACCTTCATCCACTACGCCGAAAACAGTACCGACCACCAGCGCGTGATCCTGTTCTGCGACGTGGAGCGGCCGCTGCACTTCGCGCCGATGCGCTGGCTCAATCGCTGGTTCGGCAAGGTCGTGATGACGGCTGCGGCCACGCAGAACCTGGAGTCCGAACCGATTGGCGGCCTCAACAAGTTCTTCTTCCACGCCTACAAGGTCCGCATCTTCTTCAAGGCTTTCAAGGCGCGCAGCCGCCTGGGCTACTACGTCGTCAAGTGGGCGCTGATCCTGGGCATCCTCGCCGCCATTTTCCTGTGAGCCTCAGGCGCCGGCTGCGGCGCTGGTGACCAGCGCTTCCTGCAGCGGCATGGCCTGCGGCCCGAACGCATAGGCGTCCATGCCCAGGCAGCCGAAGGTGACGCCTTCGAAGATGCGGCGCGGGGCGGTGTCCTTGCCGCCCGCGCCGGCGGCCACATACCAGGGCAGCAGATGCTCATCGGTGGGATGCATCAGCGCTGCATGGGGGGCCTGCGTCCGGTAGTCGGCCAGCGCTGCCCAATCGCGGGCTGCGCTGCGCTCGGCGAACCAGGTCCGAAACGCGGCCGATTCCGGCATCTCCGCGGCCTGGTCGCCCGCCTGCCCGCCGGCCGCCATGCCCGCCGAGGGCGTTCGCATCAGCAGGCGCAGGTTGTGCGTGATGCTGCCGGTGGCCAGCACCAGGACGCCTTGATCCTGCAGTCCGGCCAGCTGCGCACCCAGTTCCATCAGCGTCGCGGGCGAGGCCGTGGGCGTGAGCGCGAGCGCAAGCACGGGCACGTCGGCTTCCGGGTACAGATAGCGCAGTGCCGTCCAGATGCCATGGTCCAGGCCGCCCTGCGCCAGCACGGGCGCCTGCAGGCGTTCGCCGAGCTGCCGGGCCAGCGCCGGGGCGCCGGGGGCGTCGTAGCGCAGCGCGTACAGAGCCTGCGGGAAGCCGCCGAAATCGTAGAGGGCTTCATGCTGCTCGCCGCCCAGCAGCACCGGCGTGCGAGCGGTGGTGTGGGCGGACACTGCCAGCACCGCCGTGGGGCGGCCCCAGCCGCGGTCCAGCGTGCGGCCCAGGTGGCTCAGGAAGGCGCCGGTGTCGCCCGGCTCCAGGGCGATCATGGGTGAGCCGTGCGAGACGAAGAGGGCAGGGAAGGGCAGGTTCATGGCCCTATTGCAGCGCCAGTGCGGGCCGGCATCATCAAAAGCCCTTGCATGCTCTATTCAATCCGCTTGCACGTCCGAACGACGGGCAGGCGCATCCTTCGCTACAGTGCGGGCATGAGCGCGCAATCACGGTCCTCTTCCGCTTCCTCGCCTGCTGCATCGGCCCCGCCCGGGGGCGCCAGGTCTTCCCACGCAGGCCAGGCGTCCAGCCGCAGGCCGCCGTCCCTGTGGCGGCAGACGGCCTTGCAGGCCTGGCGGGACGCCCGGGCCGGCGAGCTTCATCTGCTGATCCTGGCGCTCATCCTTGCCGTGGCGGCGGTGTGCGCCGTGGCCTTCCTGTCAGACCGGCTGGATCGCGGGCTGCGCAGGGATGCTGCGCAGCTGCTGGGCGGCGATGTGGTGATGGCCAGCGACCAGCCCACCCCTGCCGCGGTGCGCGAACTCGCCCGCAAGCACGGCATGCGCACGGTGGACAGTCTCAGTTTTCCCAGCATGGCGCGCGCCGATGATGCGCAAGGCGGCGGCAGCCGGCTGGTGGCGGTCAAGGCGGTCAGTGCGACCTATCCGCTCAGGGGAAAGCTGACGCTACGGGACGGGCGCAGTGCCGGGGCGCCCGCGCCGGGCAGCGTCTGGGTGGACCCGGGCGTGCTCAGCGCGCTGGGCGTCAAGGTGGGCGATGAGGTCTTGCTCGGCGACGCCTCCTTGCGCATCGCCGGGGAAATCTCGAACGAGCCGGACCGCGGGGCCGGCTTCATGAATCTCATGCCGCGGGTCATGCTGGCCCAGGCGGACCTGCCGGCCACTGGACTCGTCCAGCCGGCCAGCCGCGTGACCTACCGCTTTGGCGTGGTTGGCGACGAAGCGGCGGTCCGCTCCTTCGCGGCTGAAGCGCGCCAATCGATGAAGGACAACAACTGGCGTGGCGTGCGTCTGGAATCCCTGGATTCCGGCCGTCCGGAAATGCGTCAGACGCTGGACCGCGCCACCAAGTTCCTCAATCTGGTGGCACTGCTGGCCGCGCTGCTGGCTGCCATTGCCGTGGCCCTGGCGGCCCGCGAATTTGCCAACCGCCACCTTAACGACTGCGCCATGCTGCGGGTGCTGGGCCAGCCGCAGCGCCGGCTGTCCTGGGTCTTCACGCTGGAATTCGCGCTGGTCGGTGCGGTGGCGAGTGCCGGGGGCGTGCTGCTGGGTTTCCTGCTGCATTACGTCTTCATCAGCCTGCTGGCCGGCCTGATTGCGGTGGACCTGCCGGCGCCTGGCCTGTGGCCGGTGCTGCTGGGGCTGGGCATGGGCATGAGCCTCTTGCTGGGTTTTGGCCTGCCGCCCGTGCTGCAGCTCGCCTCGGTGCCGCCGCTGCGTGTCATTCGCCGTGATGTGGGCCGACCGAAGGCAGCGTCCCTGGCCGTGCTGGGGGCGGGCGTGGTGGGCTTTGCGGCCGTCTTGACCGCCTTGTCGGCGGACTGGCGCCTGGGCCTGATTGCGACTGGCGGCTTTGCCGTGGCGCTGGGGCTGTTTGCATTGATGGCCTGGCTGGCGGTGCTGGCGCTGCGGCGGCTAGTGCCGCAGGCGGGTGCGCCTCGCTGGCTGCTGCTGGCCACGCGCCAGGTGGCGGCCCGGCCTGCCTTTGCGGTGTTGCAGGTGGGGGCCTTGTCGCTGGGGCTGCTGGCGCTGGCGCTGCTGGTGCTGATGCGTACCGATTTGATCGACAGCTGGCGCGCGGCCACGCCGGCCAATGCGCCGGACCGCTTTGTCATCAACATTCAGCCGGAGCAGGGCGCGGCGTTCCGCGAGGCGCTGGACAAGGCCGGTGTGAAGGACTACGACTGGTACCCCATGATCCGTGGGCGGCTGATCAGCATCAATGGTCAGGCGGTGCGTGCGGGCCAGTTCCAGGAGGAGCGGGCGCAGCGCCTGGTCGAGCGCGAGTTCAATCTCAGCCACAGTGCCGCGCTGCCCGGCCATAACCAGTTGGCGCAGGGCCGGTGGGTCTCCGAGGAGAAGGACGGCCTGAGCGTGGAGCAGGGGCTGGCGGACCAGCTGGGGCTCAAGCTGGGTGACCGGCTCGCCTTTGACATTGCTGGCACCACGGTGGAGTCACGCATCACCACCTTGCGCAAGGTGGACTGGGGTTCCATGCGTGTCAATTTCTTCGTGCTGTTCCCGCGGGCGGACATGCCGGAGCTGCCCATGAGCTACATCTCTGCTTTTCGGGCGCCGGAGGGTCAGGCGGCGGCGCTTGATCGCACCTTGGTGCGGGCCTTCCCCAATCTTACGCTGGTGGACGTCTCTGCCGAGTTGCACCAGGTGCAAGCCGTGCTGGAGCAGGTCAGCACGGCGGTGCAGCTGCTGTTTGGCGTGGCCTTGGCGCTGGGCGTCGTGGTGTTGCTGGTGGCGGCGGTCGGTTCCCGCGAAGCGCGCACCCGCGAATTCGCGCTCATGCGTGCCATGGGCGCCTCCAGTGCCTTGATGGCTGCGGTGCAGCGTGCCGAGCTACTGGGTCTGGGCGCTCTGGCCGGGCTATTGGCGGGTTCTGCCGCCCAGGCCATGGGCTGGGCGCTCACTCACTATGCCTTCGACTTTGAATGGCAATTCAAGCCTTGGGTCCTGATCGGTACCACGGTCGGGGGCGCGCTGCTTGCGCAGCTGGCCGGCTGGTGGGCTTTGCGCGGCGTCCTGCAGCGCCCGGTCGTCCAAACCCTTCGCGACGCCGCCGACTAACCCCCACCACCAAAAAAAAAGGGTGGCCCCGCCACCCTTTCATCGCTACCCCAAGATCCCAACGCCCAAGGCGCACAAAGCGCCGCTCCTCGTGCACAAGACCCAGCTCCGCCGGCCAATTGGGCCCGCCGAGGGGCCGCCCTCAGGCGGTAGGCCATAGGGGGAGCCAACCAGGCGAGCGCAGCGTCGCCGTCCCTCAAGCGGAGCGCATGGATCCGGCTCCGCCGGGCCATCGCGCTCGCCCCCTTGAGGGGGCCGCCGTCAGGCGGTAGGGGGGGAGCCAACCACGAGCGCGTGGATCCGGCTCCGCCGGGCCATCGCGCTCGCCCCCTGGGGGGGCCGCCGTCAGGCGGTAGGGGGGGATCACGAAGTGATCGTATCCATCAACCCCATATCGGCACTGCTCATCAGCCCCTCGATATCGATCAAGATGAGCATCCGCTCGCTCACGGCGCCGATGCCCATGATGAAGCTGGTGTTCACGGCGCTGGCGCTCAGCTCCGGCGCGGGGCGAATCACGTCGCGGTTCAGTTCGAGCACGTCGGACACCGAGTCCACCACGGCGCCGACCACGCGGTTCTTCACGTTCAGCACGATCACCACCGTGAAGCTGTTGTATTCAGCCGTCGCGCATCCGAGCTTCAGGCGCAGGTCCACGATCGGGACGATGACGCCGCGCAGGTTGACCACGCCCTTGATGAAGTCAGGAGCGTTGGCAATGCGGGTCGGCTGCTCATACGAGCGGATTTCCTGCACCTTCAGGATGTCGATGCCGTACTCTTCCTGACCCAGGCGGAAGGTCAGGTATTCACCGCTGGACGGAGCGATGTTGCCGGAGCCGGACTGGAGAGCCAGCGCGCCCGAGCCTGCTTGCACGACCTGCGTGCCGGTTTGTTGGACGATTTCCATGTTGTGACCTCGTGCGGCTGATTAGAAGGTTTCCCAGTCGCCGTCATCGGCGGCGGTGGTCGCCGGCTGGGCCGGCGCGGGAGTGAAGGGAGCGGCCGCCTTGGGGGCGGAAGCCTTGGGTTTGGGCGCCAGCGCGGCCTTGACGGGCGTCTTGGCCGCCGTCTTGACCACCGGCTTGACGGTGGTTGCGGCCGCCTTGGCCAGCGGCTTGGGCGCCTGGGTGCCCGTGGCGGCGGCTGCCATGGACTTGGCGGCCAGGCTCACCGGCGCGGCAGCGCGCACAGGCGAGCTGCTGACCGGCTTGGCCAGCGGCGCCGCGGGGGCCACCGGCGCTGCCGGGACCGCCGCCATGGCGCTGGCGCTGAAGGGTTTGCCCGGCGCGCTGAACAGGGCCGAGGTGGTTGCCGCGGCATGTGCATTCACGCGGAAGCGGTCCACCACCGAGCCCAGGCGTTCGGCCTGGTCCTTGAGGCTTTCCGCCGCAGCGGCGCTTTGCTCCACCAGCGCCGCATTCTGCTGCGTCATCTGGTCCAGCTGGCTCACGCCCTGGTTGACCTGGCTGATGCCGTCGCTTTGCTCGCTGGACGCGGCCGTGATCTCGCCAATGATGTCGGTCACGCGCTGCACGCTGGAGACGATGTCGCTCATCGTCGTGCCGGCTTCCTGCACCAGGCGGGCACCCGTCTCCACCCGCTCGACGCTGGCGCCGATCAGGGTCTTGATCTCGCGGGCCGCTTCGGCACTGCGCTGCGCCAGCGAGCGCACTTCGCCCGCCACCACCGCAAAGCCCCGGCCTTGCTCACCGGCACGCGCGGCTTCCACCGCGGCATTCAGCGCCAGGATGTTGGTCTGGAAGGCGATGCCATCGATGGTGCCGATGATGTCGCTGATGCGCTTGGAGCTGGTGTTGATCTCGTCCATCGTCGAGACCACCTGGCTCACCACGTCGCCGCCCTTGGCGGCTGCACCGGAAGCGGAGGAGGCCAGCTGGTTGGCGGTGCGGGCGGAATCGGCCGTCTGCTTGACCGTGCCGGTCAGCTGCACCAGCGAGGAAGCGGCTTCCTGCAGGTTCGAGGCGGTTTGTTCCGTGCGGCTGGACAGGTCCTGGTTGCCCGTGGCGATTTCCACCGAGGCCGTGCGGATCGAGTCCGCCGCGGTGCGCAACTGGCTCACCATGGCCTGAAGGGCTTCCTGCATGCGATGCAGCGAGCGCATCAGCTTGGAGGCCTCGTCCTGGCCCACCACCGGGTTCATCACGCGGGAGAGGTCGCCCTCGGCGATGGCGCCCGCCAGCGCTTCAGCTTCCACCAGCGGCGCGCAGATGCTTTGCATGTTCAGCAGCGTCAGCGGCACCACCACCACCGCGGCAAACACCAGCACCAGCACGAAGGTCCACAGCACCTTGGTTTGGGTGCCCTGGATGCCTGCACGCATCTCCTGCGAGTCGGCATCGAGCCGCTTGCCGAATTCGGCGATCTGGTTTTCCGCTTCCTTGACCTGGTCCTTGGCCGGCTGCAGCAGGCGGTCGGCCACGGCGGCGTGGTCGTAGGCACCGGCTTCGAGCTGGTTCACCACATTGCCGGCCTTGGCTGCATACCCTTCCAGCGCGGCCTGGACCTTGCCCAGCAGGGCCTTGTCGTCTTCGTCGCTCAGCTTGGCCAGCTCACCCACCACGCTGGAAGCCTGGGCGCGGGCGGCATCCCACTTGGCATGCCGCTCCTTCACCACCTCGGGCTTCTCGTAGTTGATGATCATGTCCTTCTCATGGACCCGCAGCAGGCCCATGGTGCCGACCAGGCTGCCGATCAGGCGGCCACGCTCGGAGGACTTGTCCAGGAACTCCTGGGTCTGCCCACGCATGGATTGCATGCCGAACAGCCCGACGCTGCCGACCACCAGCAACAGCACCAGCACGATGGCGATGGCGCCGATCATGCGGGTCCTGATGCTGAACTGCCGCAGCAGTGCGCTGAAATTCATAGCTCTACCTCAAGAATGTGAGAGGCGTTGTCGGTCAGTGGCGCGAGCGGCGCACCAGGCTGCCCACGTCCAGGATCAAGGCCACACGGCCGTCACCCATGATCGTTGCGCCCGACACGTCCGTCACCTTGCGGTAATTGGCCTCGAGGTTCTTCACCACCACCTGCTGCTGGCCGAGCAATTCGTCCACCAGCATGGCCACGCGACCCCCCTCGGCTTCCACCACCACCATGATGGAGCTGACATGCTCGAAATCGAATCGCGGCACATTGAAGACCTGCTCCAATTCCACGACCGGCATGAATTCGTCGCGCACCTCGACCACGCGGCCCGAGCCGCCCACGGTCTTGATGGTGTCGGCCTGGACCTGGAAGGACTCCACCACCGACGACAGCGGCAGGATGTAGACCTCTTCGCCCACGCCCACGCTCATGCCGTCCATGATGGCCAGCGTCAGCGGCAGGCGCACCGAGACCTTCATGCCATAGCCTTCGGCGGAGTCGATCTCCACCGTGCCACCCAGCGAGGTGATGTTCTTCTTCACCACGTCCATGCCCACGCCGCGGCCCGACACATCGGTCACCTGGTCCGCCGTGGAGAAGCCGGGGGCGAAGATCAGGCCCCAGACTTCCTGGTCGCTCATCGAGTCCGGCGCGTCGATGCCTTTCTCGCG